>Ga0114959_10003497_pt1 | contig 12325 bp, 11 predicted proteins | sample C_130625_EF_Meta_FD_87317 | JGI IMG/M metagenome (GOLD analysis project Ga0114959, IMG submission 87317) | Freshwater microbial communities from Lake Croche, Canada to study carbon cycling - C_130625_EF_MetaG | ecosystem: Environmental > Aquatic > Freshwater > Lake | place: Lake Croche, Canada...
AACTGATCCGTTCCACTCGTGGCGCCCGACACGAAGAAACCGGTGACAGCGACAGCGACGAATCCGAGGGGCCAGAAGATGTCGATGTCTCGATACCGGCCAAGTACACGACCGGTCGAAAAAGCGATGCCCATGGTGACCACCACGACCACAGCTGAGAGCCAGAGCGTGGCGAGGAACCCATCAAGAAGTGAGGTCGATGCCATGACACGACGCTAGCGAGAAGCAGGCCACATCGTCCCGAAGGGTTCAGACCCGGGGTCCTAGGCTTGGTGTGATGGCAGTCCGTTCTCGCATCGTCCGCCTTCGGGCACTCGCTGCTGAGGCCCTGACTGACCTCTTTGACCAGTCAGCACCCTTTGGGCGGCTTGCCCTCACACAGGTCCTCATGCTCGGTGGTGACACCCTGGTCACGATTTCGCTTGCCGGATCTTTGTTCTTCTCAATCTCGCCGACGGAAGCCAAGTCCAAGGTCTTGCTTTACCTCATGCTGACTATTGCTCCCTTTGCCGTGGTCTCGCCGCTGCTTGGCCCACTCATTGACCGCTCTCGGGGGACTCGACGAGCCATGGTGATTGCTTCGGCGCTCGGGAGGATGGCCATCGTCCCGTTCATGGCTCGAGATATTCATTCCCTCTGGCTGTTCCCTGAAGCCTTCATGATCCTGGTCCTCTCAAAGTTGTACCTGGTCACCCGCGGCGCGCTCATCACTGAGATTGCAGCAGCCGAGGCAGAGCACAACGTCGCGGCGGCAGAACATTCGGTGGCCGACGCGTATCTAGGAAATGCGCCCACCGAAGGTGGTGCTCCTCATGGGCTGGCGGGGTGGAACGCGCAACTCACCCTGCTTGGAACGCTGGCTGGCTTCGTGGTTTCAATTCCCGGCATCATCTTGCTCAAGACGGTGGGCTCGCCGGGCGTGTTGATCTTTGCTGGGGTCGTCTTCCTCGCCAGCGCCATTGCTGGTTTTCGGCTCAAGCTGCCCAAGGAAAAAAAGGACAGTGACTCCGAAGACTGGGATGCGGAACACAAGTCCTTGGTGGATGGACCGCCCCATCCCGAGGTGCTTCTTGGCCTGACAGCGAATTCGATCCTTCGAGGGATCGCTGGCTTCTTAGTGTTCCTGCTGGCATTTGGTCTTCGGCGGGAACACGCTGCGCTCTGGTGGTACGGACTGGCCCTTGGGGGCTCAGGGGTAGGGGCGCTCGTTGGCCTTTCCTTGGTCCCTCGTCTGCGAAATCGCATGAGAGAACCCCAGATGCTTTTGTTGTCACTGGCCCTGGTCGGGGTAGCAGCAGCCGCCGCCGCCTATGTCGGAGGAGGCCTCCCCGTCCAGATCCTCTTGGCCATCGTTATTGGCATTGCTGGCTCAATCAGTCAGCCCTCCTTCGACGCGATGACACAGCGCTTGGTCCCGGTGGCAGCTCAAGGCCGAGCCTTTGCGCGCTTTGCCACTCGCCAGCAACTTGTTTGGGTCGTTGGTGCACTCATCCCTGTCGCCCTCCCGCTGACCTTTGAGCAGGGGGATATTGGAATCGCTGTCATCGGCCTCGCCGGCGCACTGTTCTATCTGGTGGCTCGACGGATCAAAGTGGTGGCTCGGAGAGCGCCACGGCACTCTCGACGCTCACGGTTTGCGTATGAGGAAGGCGCCGAGGGCGACGAGTACGAAACCGACGAGTACGCGAGCGATGAGTATGAAGGCGATGAGTATGAAGGCGATGAGTATGAAGGCGATGAGTATGAAGAAGAGGGCGGGGAGTCCTGGCCGCATCGCTGATGGGACGTTTTGATCCTTTGGGGTGGCGATCGATTTTCAAAGCGCCCCAGTAGAATTCTGGTCATGAAAACTTTCAATCGGCCACTTTGAGCTGCCCTCGCGGTCGCAGAGTCCTCCTCTCGAGTTCCCTCCTTGGTCTGGTTTTCCTTGATCTCGTTCTCCTTGGCGCCCAAGCCCCAGCTGCTCAAGCCGCACCAGCCCAAGTGAGCGGGGGAGTGCTCACCGCTCTGGCCGCCCCGGTGGTCGCCCCAGGGGTTCAGACTGAAACCGTCAGCTGGCAGGCGCCAGAAAATCCCTCAGGAACCCCGACCTACACCGTGACTTCGTCGCCAGAGGGACGCAGTTGCGTCACGACCACGACCTCGTGCCTCATGAGTGGAATCAACGATGCAACCCCATGGCGCTACTCGGTGACCTACGAAATCGAAAGTGATATTTCTGATCCCTCGCCGTGGTCGCTTCGCGTGCCAACGAAGAAAATTGTGGTGGTGGCCGGGCAATCAAATGCCGCTGGCATCGGTGCGGTGGCTGCTGTCCCGGAGTGGTTTGACTATTTGCAGATGACTGCTGATCCCCCCGCTGATCGGTCGGTCAAGTTGGCCTGGAACCAACCAGTGGATGCGACGCAGATTGTTGAGGGTCTCGATGGTCCCCTCGGGGTACTGACCACTCCTCAGATTCGATCATGGGGAGTTCCCGGACAGCAGTACTTTGGGCCCGAAATTGGAGCTGGACGAGCGCTCTATGACGCTGGCTCTCACAATCTTGTGATGTTCAAGTCCGTGTTTTCGGGGTCGCTCCTGGTGACGGCACCGGGTCAAACAACGCTTGCACCCTGGGATCCTTCCGGGCGGGGATTCATGTTTAAGAAGACCATCAATGGCGTGCGTCGGCTTGAGGCGAACTTGGCGTCCCAAGGGTTTCTCGCCTACGTGGGCGCATTCATTTGGTACCAGGGAGAGTTCGATACCAACCCCATCAATGCCCCGCTTTACCAAGCCGCTCTCGAGACGCTGATCACGCAGTCACGGTCGTTGCTCCAACAAAGTCCCTTGGCCGTCTTTGCGATTATCAAAGAAGACATGCGCCCCGCGTATCTCTTCCAACGCGAGAACTCGCTCTGTGCGCTTTCGGATTGCCGAGCGCGGCTTGCGGCAAACCGGACGGTCCGCTCAGCCGACGACTGGGCGGTCGCCAACCTTCCTCACGTGGTAGCCGTGGATTCAAGAGGATTCAGCATGATTGGCGATTCCGTTCATCTCGACATGAAAGGCGAGATGAACGTGGGCCGGCTCGTGGGAGCTGCGATCGCTGCCGCATCGATGCCCTAGGCGAACAAAAGGGGCCCTGTGGGGCCCCTTTTGTTCGACACAAACTTCTTCTCGCTGCTTGAGCAGCAGGTTGATTACCTCAGGCGAGCCTCAAGGTCATCGACCGCTGCATGGAGTTTTGCCGGGAGACGGTCGCCGAAGGTGGCGAAGTGCTCGCGGATCAACGGGACCTCGGCCTTCCACTCTGCAGTGTCAACCTTGAGCAGCTCATCGAGGTCAGCGTCGGTGACCTCAAGGCCGTCGAGATTGAGAGCGTCTCTGGTGGGCAGGAATCCAATGGGGGAGTCAATGGCATCGCCGCGGCCAGCCACTCGCTCAAAGACCCACTCGAGGACTCGGGAATTCTCGCCGTAACCGGGCCAGAGCCACTTGCCGTCTGCGTTTTTGCGGAACCAGTTGACGTAGAAAATCTTTGGGAGCTTCGCCGCGTCAGCGCCCGCTCCAATGTTCAGCCAGTGACCGAAATAGTCCGCCATGTTGTAGCCGCAGAAGGGCAGCATGGCGAAGGGGTCGCGGCGCAGGTTGCCCACCGCACCGGCAGCAGCAGCGGTGGTCTCCGAGGCCATGATCGAACCGAGGAACACGCCGTGATCCCAGTCGCGTGACTCAAAGACCAGCGGGACCACTGAGGCACGACGGCCACCAAAGAGAATGGCGGAAATAGGGACGCCGGCGCCGTCCTCCCACTCTGAAGCAATGGCAGGGTCTTGAGCTGCCGGCACGGTGAACCGTGCATTGGGGTGCGCAGCGGGCTTGCCCGAGGCGGGGTCAAACGTGTTGCCCTGCCAGTCGGTCAGGTTGGCCGGTGCCTCATCGCTCATGCCCTCCCACCAGACGTCGCCGTCGGCGGTGATTGCCGTGTTCGTGAACAAAGAGTTCGCACTGACCGTCAGCATGGCGTTGGGGTTGGTGTGCATGCTCGTACCCGGCGCCACTCCGAAGAAACCTGCCTCGGGGTTGATGGCATAGAGACGGCCGTCTTCACCGAACTTCATCCAGCAGATGTCGTCGCCGACGGTCTCAACCTTCCATTCAGGAAGGGTCGGGATGAGCATGGCCAGGTTGGTCTTGCCACAGGCTGACGGGAACGCCGCAGCGACGAACTTGGTCTCGCCAGCAGGCGAGGTCAGCTTCAAGATGAGCATGTGTTCAGCCAGCCATCCGGCATCTCGGGCCATCACCGAAGCGATGCGCAGCGCAAAGCACTTTTTGCCCAAGAGGGCGTTGCCGCCATATCCCGAGCCATAGGAGATGATTTCACGGGTCTCAGGGAAGTGGACGATGTACTTGTTCTCGGCGTTGCAAGGCCACGCGACATCGGCCTCGCCCTCAGCGAGAGGTGCACCCACCGAGTGCAGGCAGGGCACGAATTCGCCGGTCTCGCCCAGGACGTCGAGGGCGCCCTGTCCCATGCGAGTCATGATTCGCATCGAGACGGCCACGTAGGGGCTGTCGGTCAGTTCAACACCGATCTGGGCAATGTTGGAGCCGAGGGGACCCATGGAGAAGGGCACCACGTACATGGTCCGGCCACGCATCGATCCCTTGAAGAGATCGTTGAGGACACCGCGCATCTCAGCGGGGTCACGCCAATTGTTCGTCGGGCCGGCGTCGATCTCGTCGGTGGAACAGATGTAGGTACGGTCCTCGACTCGAGCGACGTCACCTGGGTCAGAAGCGGCCCAATAGGAGTTGGGTCGCTTGGCTTCGGAAAGCTTGGTGAAGGTGCCATTGTCAACGAGGAGTTGGCAAAGGCGGTCGTATTCCTCGGCGGAGCCGTCACACCAATAGATGTCATCGGGCTGGGTCAGGGCGGCGACTTCCTCCACCCATGCGGTCAACGTGGCGTTCTTGGTAGGAGCCATCTTCAGGTCTCTCCTTCACTGTGCTGATACGAACCCACCGGGTTCGTGCTTAGATTTCTGCGTGGCCTCGCCAGCACGGCAACCCGCCCCCTACGGAGGACCGATCGGTCGAGAAGATGCGGTTGTGGATCGTATCGGAGTTTTGACGACCGCTGCGGGCTTCGGCCCTCAGGCCGGTGAGATCCACCTTGGCGACGACGCCGCCGTCCTTGGTCCCCTCCCCGAAGGGCACCAACTGGTCCTGTGCTCGGACGCCGCTGTGGCGGGGGTTCATGCCGACCTTGACCTCCTTGATCTGGCTGATTTGGGCTGGAGAGCGGCAGTGGCCAGCCTTTCTGACCTCGCCGCCATGGGAGCCCACCCCTTGGCCCTGGTGGCCTCGGTCATCACCCCTCCCGACACGAACCCCGAACTCATCCTTGCGGGCCTTGTCGAGGCTGCAGCGGCCTTCTCATGCCCTTTGGTGGGTGGCGACCTTTCGGCAGGCTCACAAGCCGTGGTTGATGTGGCGGCCACCGGCACCCTGCCGGCGGGTTCAGCCATGCGTCGTGATACCGCCCGCCCAGGAGATTCGATCTTTGTCACCGGCCCGCTTGGAGCCTCGGCAGCTGGATTGCGGTTGCTTCGAGGCGGAGAACGAGGGGGGGAACTTATCGAGGCACACCGGCGGCCACGGCCCCGCCTGAGGGAGGGAGCGGTGGCTCGAGAGGCCTTCGTGCGGTGTGCGATGGATATTTCTGACGGTCTCGGACTTGATCTCGACCGGCTTGCCCGTGCCTCAACCGTCGGGTTTGAGCTGTTCGATATTCCGGCTGCCCTCGGGGCCACCGAGGACGAGGCGCTCAGCGGAGGAGAAGACTACGAGCTGCTCCTGATCAGCCCGGATGCTGGCGGGCTCCGTCGGGCCTTTGCGGCAGCGGGACTTCGGGCCCCTCTCGAAATCGGTCGGGTGCATGGCGATCCCGCGGCGCGGCTGCTCCGGGGCGCGAGGTTTACGCCCGATGGCTACCGACACGAGGTCGGATGAGGACCGCCGAATTACTTCGAGGCGGGGATTTGGCGGCGCGGTGGCTTGGTGATGCGACCGGCGCGCAAGCACGAGGTGCACACATTTACCCGCTGGGGGCTCCCGTTAATGAGTGCACGGACTCGCTGAATGTTCGGGTTCCAACGACGCTTGGTGCGACGATGGGAGTGCGAGACGTTCATGCCGAAACCCGGCTTTTTGCCGCAAATCTCACAGACAGACGCCATCTTCCTCAAAACCTCCTGGACGGACGAGACCCGAGATCCCGCCGGGACCGGGAAAGCGACCATCGCTCCCCGGTGAGAACAGGTTGAAAGGTTAGCATCGCCTGCCATGGCCCTTCCCACGACCCTCGATCCCGGTGGCATCCGGCTTGTCGTGGGCACGTTTCGAGATCTTCTGCGCTCTCATCAAGAGGTCGTCAACCGGCTGAATGTCTACCCAGTTCCTGATGGCGACACCGGGACCAATATGGCGCTCACCCTCGAATCAGTGGTCGCCGCCCTCGAACCGCTGGACCCTTCTGCCTCGATGGGGGAGGTCTGCAAGGCCATCAGCCATGGTTCGCTGATGGGAGCTCGAGGCAACTCCGGAGTGATCCTTTCCCAGATGCTGCGGGGGTTGGCCGAGCGATTTGCTGAAGCGGGTGACGTCGACGCCTCAGTGTTGGCCGAGGCACTCACCCACGCCGACATCCTCGCCAGGCGCGCCGTGGTGCGGCCGGTGGAGGGAACGATTCTCACTGTTGCGCGAGCTGCTGGTGAAGGAGCAACTGCTCACGTCGGCGACGGACTTTTTGGTTGCGCCACCGGTGCCCGAGAGGCCGCAGCGGTGGCATTGGCCAACACGCCCGAACAGCTTCCGGCTCTGAAGCAGGCGGGTGTGGTCGATTCAGGCGGGACAGGCTTCGTGCTGTTGCTTGATGCGTTGTGTCACATTGTGGGCGAGGCACCGCTTCCCGAACCCCCGCCGATCGATTCCATTGCCGTGGGTCATGCGCTTCCCGAAGTTGGCCACGGCGTCGGAGACGTGGGCGATCTTCGCTACGAAGTGATGTACCTCCTCGAAGCACCCGATGAGACCATCGCTGCCTTCAAGGAAGTCTGGGCCGGTATTGGTGATTCGATCGTGGTGGTCGGCGGCGACGGTCTCTATAACTGCCACATCCACACCGACGAGATTGGCGAAGCAATCGAAGCGGCATTGGTGATTGGCCGCCCTCGGGAGATTCGCGTCACTGACCTTGCCGAACAAGTGATTGAAGAGCGCTGGGTTCGAGAAGGTGCCGGAGATGATGAAAATGAACAGCCGGCGGGACCGCCACCGTTCACTTCAGTCGTCGCAGTGGTCTCCGGCGACGGTGTCGGACGCATTTTCCGTTCTCTCGGCGTGCATCACCTCGTCAAAGGTGGCCAGTCGATGAATCCCTCAACTGCCGAACTCGTCGAAGCGGTCATTGCCACCGGTTCTCCTGAGGTGGTGTTGTTGCCCAACAACAAGAACATTCGGCCCGTGGCTGAGCAGGTTGATTCCCTCTGTGAGGTCACCGTTCGAGTGGTGCCGACTGATTCGATCGTGGCGGGATTCGCAGCACTGCTGAATTACGACCCCGCCGCCTCCGCTGAAGAAAACCTCTCAGAAATGTGGGAGTCAGCCCAAGCGGTCGTCGCCGCTGAATTGACGCAAGCGGTGCGCGACACAGAAGCCGATGCTGGGGTGGTCAAGGTGGGCGACTGGATTGGCCTCACCGAGAAGGACGGCATCATCGCCATTGCCGATGAACTTGTGATTGCCGCAGGCAGCCTTCTCGATCAATTGGTTACCGAGGACCATGAGTTGGTGACCCTGATTGAAGGCGAAGGTTCCACCCCTGCCTTCACGAGGTGGATCACCCAGTGGCTGGCCGAGGAGCGCCCGGCGGCGGCCGTTGAAGTCCACCATGGTGGCCAGCCGCTCTATCCCTACCTTTTCGGGATCGAGTGAGCACAGCGGTCGGGGCTCCCGAGCCCGGCATGGGCCGCACGCTGGCTCAGCTGGCCGAGATCAGCATCGACCGCCTCGAGAAGGCCTCAGAGAAGAAGCGAGCGGCACTGAACGCTCTCGGGGTGGCGTCAATCCTGGACCTGCTTTGGACCTATCCGCGGCGCTACATCGATCGCACTCGCCAGGCTGACCTGGCTGACCTTGCGGTGGGTGACGAAGCCGTCGTGCTCGGAACCGTTGAGGCCGTGAGTTCGCGTCGAACTCGAAATGGAAAAGCACTCGTTGAATTGACGGTCGTTGATGCCACTGGATCGATGCGCGTTGTGTTCTTCAACCAGGCCTGGCGGGGAAAGCAACTCTCTAAGGGAACCGAAGCACTTTTCTTCGGAAAACTCGACGACTACCGCGGGACTCGTCAGATGACGAACCCCATCGTCGACGTGCTCGTTGGGATGGAAGGCCGCGTGCAGGGGACGCAGAAAACCGGACGGATTATTCCCGTCTATCCGCAGTCGGCTCGTTCGGGACTCACCAGTTTCGAGATTGGCAACTTTGTTGCCGAAGCACTTCGCCGCTCCGGGGATCTCGCTGACCCTCTGCCCGAGTCAGTGCTTGATGAACTTGATCTTTTGGGCAGAAACGAAGCGATGCATGCGATGCACCTCCCCGAAACCATGGAGGACGTCACCCCCGCTCGTCGACGCCTGGCCTTCGATGAGCTGCTTCGATTACAACTCGCAGTGTCGGTTCGCCGGCGGGCGATGGCTGCCGAAGCGCTCGGGATTGCCCATCAGATCGACACGCTGGCCGCCGAGACTGCGCCGGGTCGCCTCCCGAGCTTGCTCAGCCGCTTCTTTGCGTCGCTTCCCTACGAGCCCACGGCCGCCCAGAAGCGAGTTCTGAGCGAGATCTTCTCGGACCTGGCGTCACCAGCTCCGATGCATCGGCTTCTCCAAGGCGATGTTGGGTCAGGCAAGACGCTGGTGGCCTTGGCTGCCATGCTCGGCGCCGTGCAAGGGGGCCATCAGGCTGCGCTCATGGCCCCCACCGAGGTGCTGGCCGAACAGCACCTGGCCTCGCTTCGTGGCCTCCTTGAGGGCCTCGAGGTTCCGGCCCCCGATCGCCTCAATGGATCGCGACCCCTTGAGGTGCGACTGTTGAGCTCGTCACTACCGGCGGCTGTGCGGCGCAGCGTGCTCGAGGGCCTGGGCTCCGGTGCGGTCGATCTTGTGGTGGGAACCCACGCGTTGCTTGGCGAGGGAGTGGCCTTCCACTCACTTGGTGTGGCCGTTGTTGATGAGCAACACCGATTCGGCGTAGAGCAGCGAGCTCAGTTACGCGAGAAGGGTCGTCTGGGGCTCAGCGGGGCCGACCCCGATCTTTTGGTGATGACAGCAACACCAATACCGCGGACCGCCGCCATGGTGCTCTTTGGCGACCTCGAGGTTTCAGTGCTCGACGAATTGCCACCCGGTCGTTCTCCCATCCTCACTCGCTGGGCGCGCACTGACTTTGAAGCGCTTGAAGCATTTGGAAAGGTCCGAGCCGAGGTGGCCGAAGGAAGGCAGGCCTATGTGGTGTGTCCTTTGGTTGACGGCTCGGACAAAGTCCAAGCCTCTTCGGCGGTCCAAGAAGCCGAGCGCTTGGCGGCCGAAGAACTCACAGGGCTCCGCCTGGGTCTTTTGCACGGTCAGATGAAGACGCTCGAGAAAGACGAGGTCATGGAGCGATTCCGCGCCGGGAAGATCGATGTGCTGGTGGCAACCACCGTCATTGAGGTGGGCGTGGACGTGCCCAACGCCACCGTGATGATCATCGAGGACGCTGATCGATTCGGTATCGCTCAACTCCACCAGCTCCGTGGTCGAGTGGGTCGAGGCGGCCATCAAGGGCACTGCTATCTGCTTGGGGCTGGGGAGTCAGCCGAGGGAGCGAGCCGACTTGAGGCGCTCGAGGCCTCGACTGATGGCTTCTATCTGGCAGAGGTTGACCTCGATTTGCGCGGGGAGGGAACGATCCTTGGAAGCCGGCAAAAGGGCCGAAGTGATTTGCGGCTTGCTCGCCTGGCCAAGGATCGCGACCTGCTTGAATTGGCCGCTGAGCTCGCCGAGTCCATCGCTGAGGAGGATCCGACATTGACCTCCAACCCCCAACTCCTTGAAGAGCTACGCGCCAGCCTTGATGAGGCCGAGGCAGAATTTCTGTTCAAGGGCTAAGCACCGCCCCTCAGTCAGGTGCTTCGCCACGTTGGCTAGGTTGGATCGAGTGCGGGTGGTCAGCGGAGTAGCGAGAGGACGAGCCCTCAGCGCAGCGCTGCCCGACTCAGTTCGTCCCACCACAGATCGGGTGAAGGAATCAATCTTCGACATCTTGGGATCACTCGGTGGCGTTGAGGAACTCAGGGTGCTCGATCTTTTTTGTGGCTCAGGAGCCCTCGGTATCGAAGCACTGAGCCGAGGAGCTGCTGAGGTGACCTTCGTTGATGCCGACCGACGGGTTCTTGATGCGGCAAAGGCCAATGTGGCTGCGGTGGGGCTGACCGAGGCCGCCGCCTTCTTTGTGCGGGCGTCGCTGCCGGGATGGCGAAGTCCAAGTGTGGACCTCGTCCTCATGGACCCTCCCTACGACATGGTTGACCTCGGGGGGCTCCTCGAGGGCCTTGAGGCAGAAATCGTTGTTCTCGAGTCAGCCACCGAGCCAGAGATCCCCGATCGCTGGAGCGTCCATCGCCAGCGCCGGTACGGCACTACGCTCGTCACCGTGTTGATCGCTGCGTCCGCGCCGGAGGCTTCCTCGTGAGTATTGCCCTGGTCCCAGGTTCGTTTGACCCCTTTCACAACGGTCATCTCGAGGTGGTCGAACGCGCTGCGGTGCTCTTCGATGAGGTGATCGTGGCAGCACTCCGGAATCCCCAGAAGGCCACTTCACTGTTCGATCTCGATGAGCGTCGACAGCAGATCGCTGATTCGACTGCCCACTTGGGCAATGTCCGGATCGTCTCGGTTTCGACGCTGCTGGTTGACGTTGCCCGAGATGTGAATGCTTCGGCAATTGTGAAGGGTCTTCGTGCTGTCTCGGACTTTGAGACCGAATTGCAGATGGCACAGATGAATCGATCGCTCTCGGGTGTCGAAACTCTGTTTATCCCCACGAGTTCGAAATTCTCATTCATTGCCTCTCGCTTACTGCGAGAAGTTGCTCGCTACGGCGGCGACGTTTCGCCCTTCGTTCCCGAGCCCGTGCTTTTGGCCTTTCAGGCAAAATTCGCTGAAGGAGGGCTGGAATGAGCGACCGCTACGACAACTACGGCTCCTACGAAGATGATGGCTATGACGAGGCAGCCTCGCTTGCTCCTCGAGGGGACTCCGAAACCCTGTTGCGCCAGGCCATTGACGTCGTGGCCACGGCCAAGCCCATGCCACTGTCAGCATCAGTCTTGGTGAGCCGAGAGGAACTCCTCGCCCTCCTCGAAGGCGTGGCCGATCAGCTCCCCGAGGAGCTACGTCAGGCTCGCTGGCTCCTTCGGGACCGAGAAGAGTTCATGGCGGACCGCCAGCGTGAAGCTGATGCCCTCATCGAAGAAGTCAAGGCCCAGGCAGAGCGGATGGTTTCGCGCACTGAGTTGGTCCGCGAATCGAAGTTGACCGCTCAGCGAATCATTGACGAGGCCGATGAGACGGCTCGACGACTTCGTCATGAAGCAGATGACTATTGCGACCAGAAACTGGCCGGCATGGAAATTGTGTTGAATCGGGTGCTCAAGACGGTGGTGGCCGGGCGTGAACGTCTCCAGCCCGTCCTCGATGCGCCCTCGGAACACGAGGCCGCCGAGGTCGAACCCCTCGAGGCGGGGGACCAGTTCTTCGATCAGGACTTCCGCTGAACCATGGCGGCGGGACCGTTTATGGTCAGCGTCGCTCGGCTGCGTCACCAACTCGGTGCACTTGCGCCCTGCGCTCTTGAGGGACCATTTGATCCAGAAGGGGAACTGGCCTCGATCTCGCCGGGCGAGTCGGAGGTTCCCCCCGGTGCTGACGTCCGATTTGATGGTCAGCTCGAATCGATCCACAAGGGTCTCATTGTCACGGGCGAGGTGCGAAGCCTGTGGACGGGGGTGTGTCGCCGCTGTGCCATTGAAGTCGATGGCGAAGTGGCGACTCGAGTACGAGAGCGCTACCTCGAAGGGGCAGGCCCCGAGGACGAAGAAGCCTATGGATTCGAGGGAGATTTGATCGATCTCGGCCCCATGATCCGAGATGCCGTGGTCCTCGAACTTCCCCTTGCCCCGCTGTGTTCCGAGGACTGTCAGGGCCTCTGCGTCCAGTGCGGCGCTGACCTC
>Ga0114959_10003500_pt1 | contig 12322 bp, 9 predicted proteins | sample C_130625_EF_Meta_FD_87317 | JGI IMG/M metagenome (GOLD analysis project Ga0114959, IMG submission 87317) | Freshwater microbial communities from Lake Croche, Canada to study carbon cycling - C_130625_EF_MetaG | ecosystem: Environmental > Aquatic > Freshwater > Lake | place: Lake Croche, Canada...
AGTTCATGGTCAAGGTCGGTTCATCGACGGTCAGCATCGGCAGTGCATCAGGCGTATCCGGTACACAAACGGTTGTACCAATACCCAAATCTTCAATACCATTAATCAGCACGATGTCACCGGCCCACGCTTCGGTCACGATTTCACGCTCTAAGCCTTTGAACTTCAATACTTGATTGATACGCGCTTTAACTGGCGTTGAATCCGGACCATTCATGATCACGACTTCTTGCAGTGCTTTGACACGGCCACGACTAATACGGCCGATACCAATTTTGCCGACATACGACGAATAATCGAGCGATGAAATTTGTAATTGCAAAGGACCGTCAGGATCATCATCACGAACCGGTACGTGTCTTAGAACAGCATCAAACAAGGGAGTCATGTCCCCTTCACGCACATCCGAATCCAGACTCGCATAACCATTCAATGCTGAGGCATACACCACCGGGAAATCGAGTTGCTCTTCGGTCGCGCCGAGTTTGTCGAACAATTCAAAGGTCGCATTGATCACCCACTCAGGACGTGCGCCCGGACGATCGATTTTATTCACAACGACGATGGGCTTTAAACCTAAAGCCAACGCCTTACGTGTGACAAAACGCGTCTGCGGCATCGGGCCTTCAACGGCATCAACTAACAGCAAAACTGAGTCAACCATCGACAGCACGCGCTCCACTTCACCACCGAAATCGGCGTGACCGGGGGTATCAACGATGTTGATATGAGTGCCCTTGTATTCCACTGCACAGTTTTTAGCCAGAATCGTAATGCCACGCTCTTTTTCAAGATCGTTGGAATCCATGACGCGGGTGTCTACCTGCTGATTTTCTCGGAAGGTGCCGGACTGGCGAAGTAACTGGTCAACGAGGGTGGTTTTGCCGTGGTCAACGTGGGCGATGATGGCGATGTTGCGCAATGCGCGTTCGATACTGGACATGAGGGTACTTGGCTGGTGTTAGGGAAACCCAAGAGTTTACCATCTTTCCATGTCAAAACTGTGAAATTCCTTGAATTTTCAATGAGTTGCGCCTCAGATCGACGGCCAAAACCCCAGGGAACAAAAGATGTGAAAAAGTTACTATTTTTTAGCATGCGCTGGAAAAACCAAAGAAACAGTGGCTTCAGTGACCAAGCTTATTCGTTAATGAGATGAAAGCCCATTACAAATGAAAACATCCTCCCCGAAGCCTTCCCATGTGTTTCTTGACAACCGGTTAGGTATTGAAAAATTTGAAAGCTTTCTGAGATCAAATGATCCCAATGAGAGTAAGACTATCTTCGCGGGAAAACATAAAACTGGCGTTATGCTTCTGCATCGCTTGCCTACTCAGTCAGACAGCAAACTAGCACGGCTAGGCTATTTTCTTCGTTTTGGCTCTGAACGTAATCAGGCACGGGAGAAAATTAAAGATCTATTGAGCAGTCAAGGTATAGAGCTAACTGCTGATATTCGCAAGGCCTTGCCTAGTCGATTCAGCAACGGCAATGCAACACAGCTACTTAGCGCTATCAATAAGGCTCCTCGCTTGTTTGAGCTCGTGAAAATTCCTGAATAACAAGGCTTACAGAAATCCATTTCAGGATTTTTCACCATTTCGATACGTAAGTAACGAACTCGACTAAAAGAAATTAATGATTTCATAGCCGCTATCTCAACGACGCTAACCGCAGAAAAGTGTCAGCAGTGGAAATAAAGTTTATCCAAATACAGGAGAGAACCATGAGCGTAGGTAGCATTAACAAGCCCAATGTCGCTTGGCAGCAGGCACTTCCCACCCAAGGAAAGGTTGAAGCCCCTGCAAGCACAAAACTGATCTATCCATCTACGCCGACGAATTCTAATCAGAGCCAACTCAAGTTGGATCGTACTATTCAGGAACTAAAAACTGGGGCTTCGGACGCTAGTCAGCACTTGCAGACGAATTCGCTCAAACCTGAGGTAAGTATTAAGTCTGACGATAACTTTACCAAAAAAAATGGGATCCCAGATCCCGGGCCCCGTCAACGATCCCATGCGATTGGCCACAAAGAAGCCGCATCTAAATCTATTTCGATTGAAATCACGAACATGAAACTAGACGCCACCCCAAAAAACGTGGTCGGAACTTTTTTGCGGGCGAAATCGAGCGGCATCACACACATCACTAATTTGTTGATAAACGAATTTAAAATACCGGCGGAGCAGTTTCTTTCTGCAACTATCAATACATTCAGAGAATCCCTAAGTGCAGCCGGCACTAAGCCAACTTTGGAAGATCTCGACAATGTGCTCACAACTACCTTTCAAACTATGATGACTGAATGCGGGAAAATACCTTTTTCAAATACTTTTCGAGAAGTAATCGCTAGCATTGAGAAAGATATAGACGCATCAGTTCAGAAAAACTGTGCTCAACTTAATGAGCAGTATGCGAAGCAAAAACCACCCATGTCCGAGAGCCAACTGAAAAAAGGTCTCGATAACATACACCTCACTGCACCCGAGCTAAAAAAAGGTATCGTTAAAGCCTTGTTACTTCGCGTATTTACCCCACACCTTGCCGAAATGGTTCGCAATACCAACACCGATCGCAAAGCGGAGTTCAAGGCATTCGACAAATTCTTCGACGAAAATCCTGCAACCAAGAATGCCGGCTTGAACATGATGAAAATGCAGACTTTATTACTCAGCAAAATCAACGGCGCCACCGGAGAAAAGCAAAATGCATTGGGAGAAACCTTTCCCACATTGCTGAAGACCTTTAAAGCCAGCAGCTTACCCGACCTACAAAAATTGGCGAGCAACAAATAGGCTTTATCTCAATGAATAAATAGTCAGCTCAAATAGTGAAGCTTTCGTGAGTACTACCTCGCCGACACAGAAACCAATCGCTGTGGCGAAAGCACGCCTCGCACATCAAGCAGCGCAACTCCAAGCAAGACATCATCGACTGCACGATACACACGAACGAGTGCATCTGCTTCTTCGGTTGGAAACGCACCTTCGCACACCATGCCGGGGAGTCGCTGACCGTGCAAAAAACGCTGACTAAGTTCTTCGCTCAAACGAATAGCTGGCAAACTAACCAGCAAGGCATCGACCGGTAATAAAGCTTTACTCTGTTCCGCCAACGCTAATTCAGTAAATTCAGCCAGAGTAATTGATCGCTGCAAGTCCAAAATACCTACACCAGTTCGACGCAAAGCAATTAAGTGTGCACCGCAACCTAATGCACGACCGATGTCTTCACCCACCACGCGAATATAGGTGCCTTTGCTGCAATGGACGCGTATTTTTAAGTAAGGTGAATTAAATTCTAGTAATTCAAGGGCATGAATAATGACTTCACGTGCCTCGCGCTCCAACACCACACCTTCACGCGCGTATTCATACAGCGGCTTGCCATCTCGCTTTAAGGCTGAATGCATAGGCGGCACTTGTTTGATCGCACCGCGAAACTGTTGAAGTACTAACTCGATATGCTCCGGAGTTAGGTCAACAGATTTAGTTTCAACGATATCGCCTTCGGTGTCCGCTGTTGTCGTGGTCACACCTAGATGTACGGTCGCCTCATAAATTTTGTCGGCATCTAGCAGGTCTTGCGCAAATTTAGTCGCCTCACCAAAACATAAAGGCAGCAGACCCGTAGCAAAGGGATCTAAGGTTCCGGTGTGGCCTGCTTTTTCTGCATTTAACAAACGCTTCGCTACACCTAAAGCATAGGTACTCGATACACCCTCAGGTTTATCCAGCAACAGTACACCGTGCACGGGTACACGCTGGTGCTTAAATTGGCGTTTCATGATGAGAGAACGACTATGACTGCTCGTCGTCTTTTGCGCGCGTTGCATTCGCTTCGTCAATTAATTTAGACAAAGCAGCACCGCGGGAAGTGGAAGTATCGTGAACGAAATGCAGTTCAGGCAGGGTATGAATAGAAAGGCGCTTACCCAGTTGAACGCGCAAAAAGCCAGACGCTTTTTTTAAACCATTAATCGTGTTCTGCACGGATGAAGGGTCGTCGATTAAGGTCGTGAAAAATATCTTAGCGTGAGCGTAATCGGGAGTCAGTTGAACTTCACTGAGCGTGACCATACCGACTCGTGGATCTTTGACTTCCATCGCAATCAATTCAGCCAGATCACGCTGGATTTGATCGGCGACACGTTGACTGCGGCCGGGAATGGATTTGCTATTTTTAACCATGGGTAGCGGAGAGGCGTCACTCCGGAATATTCCAGAGTGACGCTGTGATCCTTGTTACAGCGTACGAGCGACTTCTTGAACTTCGAAGACCTCGAGCTGATCGCCTTCTTTGATGTCGTTGTAGTTCTTGAGTGATAAGCCGCATTCGAAGCCGTTCTTAACTTCTTTGACGTCATCTTTAAAGCGCTTGAGTGAATCAAGTTCACCTGTCCAGATAACGACGTTATCACGCAGCAAACGAATATGTGCGCCGCGCTTGACCACACCCTCGAGTACGTAGCAACCTGCAATCGCTCCGACTTTGCTGACCATGAAGACTTGACGAATTTCGACCAAGCCCAATGCACTTTCGCGCTTCTCTGGCGAGAGCATGCCACCCATCGCAGCTTTGATCTCATCGATCGCGTCGTAAATGATGTTGTAGTAGCGAATATCGATTCCACTGGACTCGGCCAATTTACGCGCTGAAGCGTCGGCACGGACATTAAAGCCAATAATCACGGCCTTCGATGCCAATGCGAGGTTAACGTCTGATTCACTAATGCCACCCACTGCGGCATGTACAACTTGCACACGCACTTCAGACGTCGACAATTTTTGCATCGATGCGACCAACGCTTCTTGCGAACCCTGGACATCGGCTTTGATGATCAATGCCAGATTTTTGACTTCGCCTTCGCCCATTTGCTCGAACATATTTTCGAGCTTAGCGGCTTGTTGTTTGGCCAGCTTCACATCACGGTATTTACCTTGTCTAAACAAAGCAATTTCACGCGCTTTACGTTCATCGGCCAACACCATGACTTCTTCACCGGCTGCAGGGACTTCAGTTAAACCTTGAATCTCTACCGGAATCGATGGTCCGGCTTCATTGATCGGTTTGCCGTTTTCATCCAACATCGCACGCACACGACCGTAAGAAGAACCCGCCAACACAATGTCGCCACGTTTTAAGGTTCCTGATTGAACCATGATGGTTGCGACTGGGCCACGACCTTTGTCGAGTTTGGCTTCAATGACCAAACCTTTGGCGGGTGTGTCGATTGACGCTTTGAGCTCGAGAACTTCCGCTTGCAGCAAGACGTTTTCTAGCAGTGTGTCGATGCCTTCACCGGTCTTCGCTGAGACAGAAATGAAAGGCGATTCACCGCCGTATTCTTCAGGCACAACTTGCTCAGCAACCAATTCAGTTTTGACACGATCGGGATTCGATCCTGGCTTGTCGATCTTGTTGATGGCAACAACCAGTGGTACGCCAGCGGCTTTAGCATGGGCAATCGCTTCACGCGTTTGCGGCATCACGCCATCGTCCGCAGCAACCACCAAAATAACGATGTCAGTAGCTTTAGCACCGCGGGCACGCATAGCCGTAAATGCTTCGTGACCTGGCGTATCGAGGAAGGTAATCATGCCACGCGGAGTTTCAACGTGATAAGCACCAATGTGCTGAGTAATTCCGCCTGCTTCGCCAGAGGCAACTTTAGCTCGACGTATGTAATCGAGTAACGAAGTTTTACCGTGATCGACGTGGCCCATCACTGTAACGACAGGTGCACGCGGCAGCATTTCTGCATCGTGATGTTCTTCACCCACCTCTAGCAATGCTTCCGGATCATCTAACTTGGCTGCGTGCGCCACATGACCCATCTCTTCAACCAGAATCATCGCGGTTTCTTGATCGAGCACCTGATTAATGGTGACCATCTGACCGAGCTTCATCAACTGCTTAATTACTTCGGATGCCTTGACCGCCATCTTGTGAGCCAACTCAGCGACTGTGATTGTTTCTGGCACATGCACTTCACGAACCACCGCTTCTGTCGGCTGTTGGAAATTGGTTTCGCGGTCTTCATTTTGTGTATTGCGGCGGCCTCCTCGGGGGCCTGCACGCCAACCATCACGACCACCACCGCCAGCTGGTGCACCGCGCGTCTTTAAACCACCTGGACTGCGTTTTTTAGCTTCATCCTGCCAAGTTGAAGAAACATTGGCTGACTTGATGGATTTCTTTTCGCCGGGCTTTTTCTCTTCTTTCTTTTCGCCGGTTTTTTTCTCACCCGGTTTATGCAGCGTGCCTTCAGCGCGTGGCGCTTCGGGCGCTTTGATGACTTTGCGAGTCGTACTCATCATGGCTTTGATCTGAGCCACTTCATCGGCCACTGCCTTACGAGCCTCTTCAGTTGCAACGACACGAGCAGAACTTTCCTGTGCTATGCGTACAGCAGATTCTTGATCGGCTGCGACTTCGCCAGTGGCAGTTGCATCAGTTGAAGTTGAAGTTGCAGCAGCTTCAGCGACAGCGCTTGCACGGAGCGCTTCTTCGCGTTCGGCTTCAAGTTTTGCTAGGCGCTCTTGTTTTTCGCGCAAATAAGCTTCTTGTCGTGCGATAAATTCGGCTTGACGACGTGCTTCTTCATCACGACGAGCTTGTTCAGCTTCGTCGATCACACTAGTCGCAGCTTTGACGGGTTCAACTTCCTGCTCTGGCGTATCCTCGCGCTTGACGAACGTACGCTTCTTACGCACTTCTACTTGAATAGTGCGCGATTTACCGCTGGAGTCAGCCTGCTTGATTTCAGTCGTCTCTTTGCGCGTGAGCGTGATTTTCTTTTTTTCACCATCCGCTGCGGCACCGTGAACCTTGCGTAAATGCCCTAACAACTTGTCCTTGTCTTCTTTGGACAGCTGATCATCGGTCGAACTTTTATCGACACCTGCAGCCTTAAGCTGCTTAAGCAGCAAATCGGCCGGCATCTTAAGCTCGGTGGCAAATTGGGCTACGTTGTTACTTGCCATTCAGTCCTCTTTTCTAATGACGCTTTTGGATGGTGTTGGGGTTGGTACTTACTTGCTCTCGGCAAGACTCCAGACACGCGATTGCAGCTCTTTTGCACGATCGTCATACTTCGCATCGATCAGCCGCATTTCATCGTCCGTCACATCCTTGAATTCTTCATCAATCAACTGACGCGCACGTTCTGTAGGTAAGGCGAGAATTGCTCCAAACTCGTCATAAGCGAGACCCGCAAAGGCATCGATTGTCTTAATACTAACCAGACCTAATTTGCCGGCAATCGTACGATCCATACCTTCAAGGTTGAGCAGCGCGTCATCCATGCCCTCAAGACCCTCTTCAGAAGCAATCGCTTCAGTCACTAATGCATCACGTGCGCGGTTGCGCAATTCATTGATGGTCTCTTCGTCGAAAGCCTCAATATCTAGCATTTCAGAAATGGGAACGTACGCAATTTCTTCTAAGGTGGAAAATCCCTCTTGCGCGAGAATGTCCGCTACTTCTTCATCCACATCTAATTTTTCAACGAACAAATTACGAATAACTGCCGTTTCAGAAGCTACTTTGTCTGCCGACTCTTCTGCCGTCATGATGTTGATCTGCCAGCCGGTAAGTTCACTAGCCAAACGCACATTTTGACCACCACGGCCAATGGCGATGGCTAAATTTTCTTCGTCGACCACCACATCCATCGCGTGCTTATCTTCATCAACCACAATCGAAGACACATTCGCAGGAGCGAGTGCACCGATAACAAACTGCGCAGGATCATCTGACCACAACACGATATCAACACGTTCGCCGCCCAATTCTCCAGTCACACTTTGTACGCGCGATCCGCGCATACCTACGCAGGTTCCAATCGGATCAATACGTTTATCGGCTGTGTACACGGCAATTTTCGCGCGCACACCAGGATCACGGGCAGCTGATTTGATTAGCAGTAGACCTTGCTCAATTTCAGGTACTTCAAGTTCAAATAGCTTGGCGATGAAATCCGGAGCAGTACGGGACAAAATAACTTGCGGACCACGCGCATTACGATCGATGCGCAAAATATAAGCGCGAACACGATCACCAATTCGCAGGTTCTCTTTCGGAATCATCTGGTCGCGCGGAAGGCGTGCTTCGATCTTGCCGGATTCGACGATGGCGTCACCACGCTCCATGCGCTTGATAATGCCAGTGACGAGTGAATCGCCGCGATCAAGAAAATCCGACAGAATTTGTTCGCGCTCAGCATCACGAATACGTTGCAAAACGACTTGCTTGGTGTCCTGTGCGAAGCGACGACCAAACTCAACAGATTCAATGGGTTCTTCTATGTGGTCATCAACTTCGATGTCATCAATTTGTTCTTTAGCTTCGAATAACAAGATTTCTTGATCGGGCAATTGAAGTCCCGCTTCGTCCGGTACAACGTGCCAGCGTTGAAAGGTTTCAAACTCACCTGTATCACGATCAATCGCGACGCGAATATCCACGTCTCCCTGATAACGTTTTTTGGTAGCCTGGGCAAGCGCATGCTCTAAGGCGCCAAACACCACTTCCTTGTCCACATTTTTTTCGCGCGCCAGCGCATCGACCAGCATCAAAATTTCGCGACTCATTTAAGACTCCTGAAATCCACTTTCGGCACCAACCGTGCCTTGTCCACTTCTGCCAGCGAAAACTCCAACATCGCAGGCCCTTCATTTCCTTCAAATTCAAGCCTGAGAGTTTCTCCATCAGGTTCATGCAACAAACCCTGAAAGGATTTGCGATTTGCCGCGCTCGGCATTGGCATTCTCAGTTTGACTGTGGCTTCGTGCCCGACAAATCGAACGTAATCTGCCAATTTCTTCAATGGCCGATCTAGCCCAGGCGAAGACACCTCCAAACGCTCATAGCTCGCGTTTTCTACTGTGAGTACATGCAGCAATTGGTGAGTGACTTTTTCACAATCTTCCACCATGACTGCACGCTCTTCTTCAACAGGCACATCGATATATACCCTCAGCAAGCCACGCGCCGCCTGCTCGAAGTCCACCAGCTCGTAGCCCATGCCAGTGACTGTCTTTTCAATGAGTGCTGATAAAACCAAACCACGCTCCTGCTGAACTTCACCACCCAAAAATAAATTACAAACTTTTCGGGAAAAAAAAAATGGGCATCTGCCCATCTTTCTTGCTCTGCACTCTATCAAGGTGTTATCAGCTATGAAAGCTGAACCGCATATAGAGCCACAGAGACTTTGTTAAGTCCCTGATTATAGGCGATAAGCGGCTACGCTGCAATGCAAATGCCACTCATAAAATTATTAAAAAGGGAATGCTAGCCGCGTGAACGACGACGCCCGGGTGTTCCCGTGCCAACGCGATCGCTGGCCCACTGACCCGTTCCGCCATTCGAGCGGCGCTGGCCGTCCTGCGGTCTGCTCTGCCGATTGCCATTACCGGTTGTCGGAAATCCAAGCGCTGTTTGCAAAGGGTCTGGTTGACGCGGCTTGTTAGCAGGACGCTTGCCATTTTGAACACCATTTCCATTACGCTGCGCTGACCCATAAACAGGTTTAGCACCACCATGATTTCCATGCGGCTTGGCTGGACCTTGGCGGTTAGACGTTTTTTCAAGACCACTGGCTGTCATCAACTGCCTTACAGTGTGCTCATCCATCTCTTGCCAGCGTCCACGTCTAAGCGCTGAAGGCAGCGTCATAGCGCCATAGCGAGTACGAATCAAACGCGACACCGTCAGCCCAACGGCTTCAAACATGCGGCGCACCTCGCGATTACGACCTTCAGAAATAGTCACTCGATACCAACGATTAGCACCTTCTCCACCGCCATCAGCAATCTTGTTGAACTGCGCCGGACCATCATCAAGCTCTACACCTGAGAGTAATTTCTGACGCATACCTTCTTCTAGCTCACCCAGTGTACGAACGGCATATTCGCGCTCAATGCCATAGCGTGGGTGCATCAATCGATTAGCGAGATCGCCCGACGTAGTAAACAACAATAAACCTTCGGTATTAAAATCCAATCGACCAACCGCTAACCATTTACTGGCCTTGATGTTAGGTAGTCGATCAAACACCGTCGCACGACCTTCGGGATCACTGGTACTAACAATTTCTCCCGCCTGCTTGTGATAAATAAGAACACGCGGTGGCTTAGTACTTACTTTACGCTGAACGGGTTTGCCATTAATACGTACTAAATCTGTGGGCAGAATGCGCTGACCAATATGTGCAGGTTCTCCATTCACCGAGACTCGTCCCGCGATAATGAGTTCTTCCATATCACGGCGAGAACCCATACCCGCTTCCGCTAAAACTTTGTGTAATTTTGGCGCGTCATCATCGGCCGTTAAATCACGTCGCACAGGTTTTTGATTGCGCGCTGACGATCGTGATCCGACCTCATCATTTGCGACCGGCGTATCGTAAGCATCGGATGTCACAAAACTAAAAATCGCGTCTGCATCAACTGGCGCTGGACTAGCATGGGGCTTGCGTGGACCTTGACGATCTGCGGGTCCAGAGCGTGGGCCTTGTCTATTTTTTTGCGGATGCCGTTGCGGATCCTTATTGTCTTTAAATTTTTGTTCCCGACCTTCTGGCGCTCCACTCGCATGTTTAGGCGCATTGCTAGAGCCATCGGCAGAACGATCGCCACCTCTGGAACGCCTCAACGATCGGGGACCTCTGACACCTCGATGAGGTGGTTTGTGATCACCATCGCGTGGTTTTTCTCCCGCTTCTGCCTCTGGCCGCTTCGACTCCGATCCGGAATCTACGGCGTTCAACGCTGCTGGCGTATCAGTGGGATTGTGGGCTGTCATTGTCAGATTCGGTGTGTGGTTTATCTTCGGTTGTCATGGACGATTGGTTGTGTTCATTGTTACTTTCATGCTCCACTGGCTCTGCATCGCCACCATGCGGCAAACTCACTACGTGAGTAGTTTCGTCATCCTTAACTGAGGCTACGACGAATTCAATTGATGCTTGATTCAATGATGCTTCCAAGTTTTGTTCTAACGCTTGCATCGCTGCAGTCGCTTCATTACCTTCACCGCCGACTGCTTGCAACGGTGGTAATTCCTCCAGCGATGACAATCCCAAGTCATCAAGGAATTGTTTAGTTGTGGCCAACAACGCTGGCCTTCCTGGCACATCACGATGTCCAATGACATCGACCCAACCGCGGTCTTCTAACAGCTTGATCGTCTGAGAATTGACTGCTACGCCGCGAATATCTTCAATGTCGCCGCGCGTAACTGGCTGTCGATAAGTAATGATGGCCAATGTCTCCAGCGTTGCTCGCGTGTACTTCGGTGGTTTATCTGGATTAAGTCGATCAAGAAAAGGCTTCATTTCCGGACGGCTCTGAAATCGCCAACCGGTTGAAAGCATGGCGAGCTCAACGCCGCGCTCGGACCAATCTTGCGCTAATTCTTCTAAAAGTGATTTGATGCTCTCGGTATCAAGCGTCGATTCTGCCTCCTCGACAGGACCGGCAAATAACTTTTTCAGATCATTAATGGAAAGCGCCTCGTGAGTGCAAAGTAGCACTGTCTCGAGGACTTTTTTCGCCTCTTGGGTATTCATCTGCGGTTCTTGCAGTTAGGTTGGTAGCAATGGAATGCAATTATTCAAGGCCCACGCAAATAGAGCTGCATTGGGAACAAAAATATCGGTGGTGCTTTAACGCCAACGCCCGAGAATTATGCTTTTTTGGTGGGCGAGTGACGTGGGCTAGGCCGTCTGACTAGTAGAACGCGTGACAGAAAGTCCCGGATTTGGAACGAAGCCGCGTCAAGCCAATTTTGCGGGATTATAGGGCACTTCTTGGCGCTTGTCATTGCCTGAAATTTTGGACGATGCCAAAGGGACCACAGCTTGGATTTATGAAAACCATCGCCCAAACAGCGCTTAAATCGAATTCACTGCTAGTCAATGCGATTGCCACACAAAAAACAAAGCCCGGTTAAATTAACCGGGCCAAATAATTGGTTGCGGGGGCAGGATTTGAACCTACGACCTTCGGGTTATGAGCCCGACGAGCTGCCAGACTGCTCCACCCCGCGTCTGAGGGACTGAAATATACAGCGTATGGTCAAAATTTGCAATCTTTGATACTGAGCGGACATTCGTCGTTCGAGTGCTAAACTAAAAGAAGTGACACTATGTCGCGCTATAGCAAACTCACAAAACACTTTGCAATGAAATTTTGCTCGAACTGCGGAAACACTGTTTCACTTCTAATACCACCCGACGATAATCGTTTGCGGTACGTATGTGAACAGTGCACTACTGTTCACTACCAAAACCCCAAGATGGTTGTTGGAAGTAT
>Ga0114959_10003503_pt1 | contig 12315 bp, 10 predicted proteins | sample C_130625_EF_Meta_FD_87317 | JGI IMG/M metagenome (GOLD analysis project Ga0114959, IMG submission 87317) | Freshwater microbial communities from Lake Croche, Canada to study carbon cycling - C_130625_EF_MetaG | ecosystem: Environmental > Aquatic > Freshwater > Lake | place: Lake Croche, Canada...
ACTTGCAGAATATGGAGAGTTTGGTTGAAGTGGCCAATCTTCAGTCCAAGAGCCAGATTCAATAGATCCATAAACTTCATCGGTTGAAACCTGTAAAAATCTAATCTTTTTTCCAGAAGCTTTAATCGCATCCAATAGAACTTGGACTCCCACGATGTTAGTCTGGACAAAATCTGCTGCTCCTGAAATAGAGCGGTCCACGTGTGACTCTGCAGCGAAGTTAACAACTGCATCAACTTCATTGAGTAACTCAGAAACGACCAGGGGGTCACAAATATCGCCTTGTACAAACGCATATCTGGATAAATCAGCAGCGGAATCAAGGTTTGCCTTAACCCCTGCATATGTCAGCTTGTCCAAAACAGTGACGCTAGAAACTCCTTGAAGTTCCCCTTTCGCGATCATTCTCACGAAGTTTGAGCCAATAAAGCCAGCGGCTCCTGTAACAAGTAACTTCAATTGACCACTCCCATCGTGTCCTGTTTCTAACCTTACCCTCTAGAATTAGACAATGAAGGGAATAGTCCTCGCGGGTGGCACGGGTTCAAGACTTTGGCCTATAACCCGATCGATAAGCAAACAGCTATTACCCGTGTACGACAAGCCGATGATCTACTACCCGATCTCCACTTTAATGCTGGCGGGTATAAGAGAAATTTTAATTATCACAACTCCTCATGACCAGTCTCAATTCAAAGAGCTGCTCGGGGACGGATCTGAGTTGGGTGTTTCTTTTCAATATGCGGTTCAACCTGAACCAAAGGGTTTAGCCCAAGCGTTCACGATCGGTGAAGAATTCTTAGCAGGGGATTCATGTTTAATGATTTTGGGTGACAATATTTTTCATGGCGCGGGACTTGGTCGAGACATAATTCGGGAACTGCCCGCTTCGGGTGCACACATTTTCACTTACGAGGTGGCAAATCCTGCTGACTATGGAATTCTCGGAACAAGTCCAGATGGAAAACCGATTTCGATAACAGAGAAGCCAACTGAGTTTATTTCTAACTTAGCAGTCACTGGAGTTTATTTCTTTGATGGCAAGGTTTCAGAAATAGCCAAAGGTGTAAAACCAAGCAAGCGTGGTGAAGTGGAAATTACTTCTATAATTGGTCACTACCTAAAATCAGGATCCTTAACTTTTACTCGACTTTCCAGAGGCGCAGCTTGGCTAGATACGGGAAACCCAGATTCTTTAAACGATGCTGCTGCTTATGTGAGAATTATTGAGGATAGAACTGGTCTAAAGATTGCATGTTTAGAGGAGATTTCTTTCTCCCAAGGTTGGATGACACCCGCGCAACTTCAGGATCGAATCCTCATTTATAAAGAGAACTCGTATGCTAAATATCTCAGGAGATTACTTGCACATTGAAAAGAGCAAGCCTAATATCGAGGTTTTGCTTGCAACTTACAACGGTGCTGCGCACCTAGGAGCATTCTTAGAATCACTAGCGCGGCAGGTTGGGGTCTCCATAGACCTATGTGTCTCAGATGATGGTTCAACAGATTCAACATTGATGGTTCTTGAAAGATATCGCGGAAGATTTAATAGTTTAGTTATAACCGCTGGTCCTAAAAAGGGGCCCAGCGAGAATTTCTTCTCGCTTATTGCGCAGGCCAAATCAAAATATGTTGCTCTGGCCGATCAAGATGATATTTGGGAGCCCAAGCACCTAATAAATTCAATTGATCGCCTCGCTTCTTCAGAGGGTAAGCCAGCGTTGTCTTTTACAAGTGTTTCTGAGTTTGAAGAAACACCATTTAGCCACTCAAGATTATGGCCATCTAAAGTTAATGTGGATACGCCAATGTTTCTCTTTGCGGAAAATCTTGCTCGCGGCTGCACGATTGTGTTCAACAAGCAGGCACTTGATGCAATAAATCGGCATAGGCCTTCTTTTGCAATTATGCACGATTGGTGGATCGCATTATTGATAAGTTTGATAGGCGAAATTAAATATGCACAAATTCCCGAAATAAATTATCGAATACACTCAAACAATTTTGTTGGTGGCAAGCCAACTTTTAGGCAACGCTTGATTCGTTTATACGATTCGAGAAAGCATGAATGGTCACCTGCCACCCAATTGAGAGAAATTTGCGCAATTTATGGGGAAGAAATTGCTCCTAATAAATTAAAGTTTATTGAACAAACTATTTCCGGATTAACATCTGAGAGTATTGTTAAGAGACTTCGAATAACATTGACTAGTCATGAATTACGTTCTTCAAAGTTCGAAGATTTTTGGCTTAGAATAGTGCTTATGGTAGGACCCAACTCAAACCAATCATTTCTTTGGTTTGTATATAGGCGAATTAGGTCATTACTAGCAAAGGTCGTTTTCTTTGTAATTCGAGAAGTCCCAACGATGGTCACCGACTTTAGTGAAATAAGAATTCGTAAGAATCACACTAAAGTAAATATAATTAAGGAGTCTTTTTCGCTTACGAAATCTCGGAAAATTGCATTAGTAGCTCTTTTCCCAAGAGGTCCACTATTGAATTCAGTTGAGCGGTTAATCTCTAATTTATTGGACCGAGAATACGAAGTTGTTGTCGTTATTAATCAGTCAAACCAAAGAGATTGGATCCCAGGGTTATCCAATTATCCAATAACCATCATCGAGCGTCAAAACGTGGGACGAGATTTCGGTGCCTATAAAGCCGGAGTAAATTTTCTCAAAAACAAGGGATTACTTTCAAATATTGAATCGCTCCTTATTTGTAATGACAGTGTTTTCTACGGGAAAAATTTTGGAGATTTTATAAATAGATACGAGGAGAACTTATCTTCCTGGACGTCGGCTTTTCTAAACTTTGAAAAGCATACCCATGCCCAAAGCTTCTTTCAGTCATTCTCTGGACAGGTGGTCCAAACTGAAGTTTTTCAGAAATTCTGGTCGGACTATTACCCATCAAACAGGCGTGTGCATGCAATCGATATGGGCGAAGTTATGCTCTCTCAAATCCTGTTGAATGCAGGATATTTTCCTAAAAGTGTCGTTAATGCAAAGAATATAGCGAGTGTTTACGAGGCTGATAAAGTTTCGTTTGAGGACTTCTACGCTGTATTTTCTGAAAGTTATTACGAAATATTGAACTATTCTCCTCAAATTAAAAACGAATATTTTTGGCATGCACTTGAACGTAGTTTCATGGAAAAGAATTGTTCCCACATAGCTGGATTATTGGCTTTCAAAGCTCTCGGAGCTCCACTTAAATTGGATTTATTGGCGACAGGAAGAGTGACGATTGAATCTCTGCAACAAGCACTATTACGAGACGGATTAGAAGATAGCGAAATTACGGAATTGATCGAAGAATTTAGTTTGATCCGAGCGAGATTAATTTAAGAAGAGAATCTCACTAATCTGTTGCCACAGATCTTTCTGTTTCCCTGTGACCAAGATTTTTACTCATTTCTCCCCTAAGGAGCATGTATTTTCTGGGGATGCGATGGAGTCTTGGAGGGGTATAAAGCTGGATTCTGAATAAGCGGTAAAGCCACTCCACATTCCTTTCCCACCGTAAATTGAACTGACATCAACTCTTTGAGACCCATTAACCCCAAATCCAATGATTCTTCCTTTGCCACTCCTTATAAGTAACGTTGACTGTTGCACATTGAAACTTGGATTAAAGAACCATCCTTCGATTCGCACGAATCTAGTTCCTGGAATTAGCGTCACGGTATCGACATGACCTGTGCATTTTGTGGGTAGTTTTGTAGAAACGATTCGCCATTCTTCGATTGCTCGATCGAAGTCTTGTCTTCCGATTATAAATTTGGAACCGTCTAGATAAGTCTCCTTAAGCATTCTAAGTCGATCTGGCCAAGGGTAGATTTTTACTAGTGCTGACTCGTCAGGAACCTCCATCTTGATTGCTATTTCACCCAATCGTTGATTAAAGGCAATTTTTTTATAGTCAATCGCCAACTTGTTCATGAATGGGATTGTGAGGAAAAAGAAAACTAGACTGAGAACTGAAAGTGTGACCAAAACTTGTTTACTTTGTAGTTCTGCAAGATGTAAAATCATCAATAAAGTAATCGACCAAACAACAAAGGTATTAGTTGTATATCTAAACCCCGCAGCAGATGCGACACCAAAGTTGTACCTACCCAGACTTGTTATAAACATAGTCAAAATCAGGAAGAGCATCATGATTGCAAGGGTGAAGAGCTCTATATTTTCCTTTATTGAAGTTTTAATTCTATACAGACGGAGTAACGACCAACAAAACACAGACAGAAGCAAGAGCACAAAAATGCCTGCGATGAAAAAGTTATTTGCGGTATAAACAGAATAAATTGGGGAACTCAGATAAAGAGCTACAAATTTAATTGAAAAAAATGGGTGTTGAATGAAAGTTTCTAAAGGCGAAGAGTGCCCATTCGGTTGCTGGAATCGGTAGAAATAGACAAGAACGTTTACTAACCCAACCGCGCCTAGTAAGGCGGTACTCCTATTAATTTGTCCAAGAAAACAAAGTGTGATAAAGGCTAGACCGAGGGTAAGTACGCCATTAGCCATTGTTCCAATTGCAATAATCCCCAGAATTATAGCCAAGTGTAATTGCCTGTGCGAAGTGACATCATTACCTACATATTTCGCAACTTGATGAAAGCATGCAAGTGGAAAAATTATAACGAGAAATTCCTGAGCTTGAATTCCGCCAATGAAATTATCGATCTGTATTGGATTAAAAACCAATAAAAAAAGACATAATGATAAAATCAGTCGCTTTATCCAAGTTCCACTTCTCCAATTTTGCGGTGCTAGAAAATAGAGTTGAATTAGAATAATAAAAGCTAATAAATAATTTATAACTACCATTGGCCAAATTTGACCCGAAAAGAAATAATAGGTCAAAAGGGAAAGTATTTTAGTTAAAATAATTCGATGTTCGTTGTGCTGGTCCCAAAGAAAACTCACTACATTCGGATTTTGAGTCAGCCTGACTCTAGCGTCCCATTCATCCATAATTGGTACATTTGTATAACTAGAAATAGTTACTTGCAATAATTTATAGACAGTAAACAGGGTTGAGAGAGCCAATGAGGCGATTATCGTTATGTTTAAAATACTAGCTCCTAAAAACCCTCGAAAAAAATTAAATACGATTTTCAAGTCTGCCCCAAACTTTCCTTTGAATGCTTCTGGGAATAGTGTGTTCTAGAAGTTGGAATATTTTTGCCCGAATTCCAATAACAAGTCGACCGGTTGTACCTAAAATGTAATTCTCAAAGATGACTCTGCCCACCTTTTCAGGATTTAGGAGCCCAATCTGCAATTGTTTTTCTTTCGTTTCCTTAAACTTTGTCGCCATTCCCCCTGGGTAAACAGTTAATGTTTGTATTTTTCTTGATTCTGAATTGATAACTTCCGACCAATAACTCATTGCATTTTTAGTTGCGCCATAGGTTGCATATTTTGGAATTTGCTGAAAAGCCGAGCTTGAGGAGATGTTGACAACTTCAATTCCTAGCGGCGATTCCTCATACATCTGGTCGATGACTTTCGTCAGTAGTAATGGAAGGCTGAAATTTACCTCTATCATCGATTCGATGTCTCTATATGTCAATTGCGAAAAATCGCCTGAGGTTGCAACGCCAGCATTGTTAATCAAAGTTGTTGGGATAAGGCCTTCATTTTTTAGAAATATACAAAATTCAGATAGGTTTTCGCGACTAAGGTGATGAGGAAATTGTAGTGATCTTTGAAATGGGTCTGGATTTGTCACTGCATCTGCAATAACGACTCGGTGGTTGTACCTTAAGAAATTACGTGCAATCGAGGCTCCTAAACCTCGACCTCCCCCGGTAATAATCACTGTTCGTATTGGAGCAGACAGTTTATGATCTTTTATTGAAATAGAGTTTCCTAGAAGGGTGCTTCTTTTTCTAAAGTCTTTTTTCCACGAAGTCTCAAGGACAGAGTGTGAAAGCATGGAGTCAAATAGGAGGCACCTCAATTCAAATGGCAAGAACCCTCTTAACTTGTGGGCTACTCTGAGAAATATGCGTGGGACTTTATATTGTGTCGTGTTGCCACCTATTGATTTTTTAAAATCGCTAAATATGTTTCCAAACGTCATGTGTTCGTCATAAACATGTACAACTCCCAAAGTTCCAGAACTCAGAAGATTCGTAAAGGCACGAGCGAAATTTTCAATCGATATCAAAGAAATTTGACCCGGCCAATCTATATAGCCCACCAATCCTCGCCGTCGAACAGTCTCGAAAAGTCTTGCCAGGTGGTGCGACTTACTCATGTTTTCACCATAAGCCCAGGGAATTCTTATAATCAAAGAATTATTTGGCAAGAGTTCCGATATCAGTTTCTCGCCCTCAAGTTTTGATACACCATAATTTGATGTTGGGAATTTCTTAGAATCCTCGTCCAGGGGCACATCGCAAGAGTCTAAATTAGACCGATCTAACACACCGAGAGTGCTAGCAAATATAAAAGTACCCTTGAAGCTATCAAGATTCCCAAGAATTGTTCTGATTGGTTCCAGATTTTTCTCTATGATTTCCTTTTTGCCATAAAAATCCACTTCTGCTGCAAAATGCATAATATAGTCAAAGTCATTTGAAATTACGTGAGCACTTTCCTCGATCGAAGAAACATATCGCATCACACGGACTCCTCTGGTCACTTCTAGTCCAGGGGCCTTACCTTCACTTATTCGACGAACTATTGAAATGATCTCTAAGTCTTCATCAAAAATATTACCTTTGACAATCTGGTCAAAAATATTTCCACCTATAAAACTGTTTTCACCCGTGAAAAGAATTCGAATTGTCACTGGTCATCCGAGCTTTACTACATAAATGTTACGGCAAGCCGGCCATATACTTTTGACTTTTAACTCTGCAATTAGCAAAAACCCAAATTCGCTGAAAACTTCTATCCATCCCTTTGAGCTCCGAAAATTTAGCGTGTCATTAGGGTATAAGATTCTATCTGCGTACCTAGTTAGTAAATGATCAACCGAATTAAGTTTTCCTACTTCCTTGATCAGGATTTTAGCATTCGGGTGAATTTCTTTGCTTAATTTCTGTAGTATTTTTCTCTGGTTCTCAAAAGTGTGATGGTGCATAAAATCATTAATGATTATGAAATCATACTTGTGTAAATCTGTGAGTTCGAAAAAGTTTCTTTTCTCAAAATTTGCGTTTTTGGACACTCTTGACTTATTGGCAATTGAGATTTTTTTATCATCCGTATCTATACCTGTTAACTTGGCATCAGATATTTCACAAATTAAATTTCCAAGGAGCCCTTCTCCACACCCTACATCAAGAACATTTCGTGCCTCTTTTGTGTAAATTTTAATAAATCTAATTGGATACAAGGACAATTTAAGTAGCCGCTGTATCGAAGAAATTCCGGAATTTGAATAAGCCGTGAATATTCGGTACTTCGTCATTTATTCAATTTTCCCTTAATTTTAGCCAATCCAGTTATAATTACGGGTGGGAGTAATGACGTCATAAAATGCACGATCCTCAACTTGCTTGAACGTATATCCTCCGGGTAACGATTTCCTATCAAGGCTAACAGATTTCCCTTATTCAAGAACTCTGAAGACTTATTTAGTTGGTCCTTTTGCAGGAATAAAACTATATTGTTCTGATAAAAGTTTGGGATATCATTCTTCGATAATAAATGTGACCTCACAACATCAAAAGCTAAAAAACCCCTAGCGAAGAAAATATCTGACCAATAGTCAATGTGTTGCTCATTTATATGGTGGGTTCCACCTTGGCCTTTGTTAGCCGCGCTAAATAATACGGCTTTCCCATGCTTGCACATATAGTCGAGCAACTTTAATGCAGTCTCCTCCTGAAGGTGTTCAGCTACTTCGAGGAAAACAAATAGATCGGCAACGCCCATAATACCAATGTCATTTTCTTCAAAATCGACTACATGAAATTTGAGTTTACTTTCTTTTATTGACTCAGAAGAAATATTACGATTTATTTCGAAATCAAATCCATCAATCATTGAATTGGGGAACTGTTTAGCTGCCTCAAATGTCCAAATTCCTGGCCCACATCCCACATCAACAATTCGTATTGGAGAAATAAAATGAGATATCAAAGTTAATGTCTCTCGAGCAGCGTTTTCTGCTCTCGAACCCACATAGTCGTAAAAACTGTCACTATAGATTTTTGCTACCAATTTTTACTCCTTTTTCTCCAATTTGTGTCACTCTCTTGATGAGATAGACAGGCCTCTTCTTAACTTCGCTGCTAATTCGAGCGATATAGATTGCAATAATTCCTAAACTTAGAATTTGCATTGCGCCCAAAAAAAGAATTGTCATCATCAAAAATGTATAGCCTTGCGGAAGTGGGCTATGAATCACGAAATGCAAGACTAATACCGTACTCGCAAAAAGGAAGACGACTAACAGCGTAAGAATCGCTAGGTACATTACCCATATTAATGGTTTGGTTGAAAATCCTACAATTCCTGCTATTGCGAGTCGAAACATTTGCTTCATAGAGTAATGAGTTGCTCCAGCAAAGCGTTCCTCACGTTCGTATTGAACAATATGTAAGTTGAAGCCGAGGGACTGAATTAAGCCACGAATGTATTTTACAGATTCCCCATGGATTATTAACGCATTTAATGCCATTGGGGAAATTCCGTAGAAATCACCACTGTTCGGAATTGAATTACTCTCGCTAAACTTGCCTTGGATCCAATAAAACGCCATAGCTGAAAGCTTTTTAAAACTATTATCCACTCGAGATGCGCGTTGCATAATTACTACGTCACTTTGTGATTTAAATTGTTCCAAGATACTTAGTATATGACGAGGATGGTCCTGTAAATCTGAATCCATGACAATCGTGTGTGCATTTTTACTGTTTGCATATTCAAGCCCAGCCCATACTGCAGGTTGATGGCCAAAATTCTTAGATAGCTCAATACAGATAATTTTGGTAGAAATTTTCTCAACTTTTGCAGCAACTTCTTTTGTACCGTCTGTGCTGCCATCATCAACTAAAACTATCGTCGGCAAAAAGTACTTTAGTACATCAGCCCGCTGCAGAACTAAATCCAATTCTGCAATAAACCTCTTGATTGAAGAAATCTCATTAAACATTGGTGCTACAACAATTAGTGGTAATTTTTTCATCGCGCAAAAACCAATTGTCCTAGGATTGGGATCAAACTTGCGGCTAAAAAGCGTATAGGCATGTCTCTATTCGCAAAAAAAACGAAGCTATTTAAGGTAAAGAGCATAGCAATTATGCTAAAAATGTAGACGTAGAAATTTAAGTTTTCGCTCAATACGATAGGGGCAATGACAGCAAATGAGAGTGGTAGCAACACCATAGAGATCTTTAGGATAGCCCTAAGGAGAACTTTTTTTGTGGATTCTATATCATCTACTTTCAGTAACCATAAGAAACCAACAATATACATGTAACCACAAATAAATCCGATATTGGGATTGGAGTCTGGTCTGTCTGCATTGAGGTTTATAACCTGGGCAACAAGTAATGTACTGAAAAATAATTGACAAACAATATTAATTGAAAAGATTCTTTTATAAAAGAATTCATGAATTGCATTTGTTTGAATCGCAGCTATCAAACTAGACAAAGAAAAAAATACTAGACTTGAGTCAGTTTTTGCATACCTAACTGCTCCATTATCATGTCTTAACATAAAGTAAAGTACTGTCCCGCATAATACGCTAAATCCAAAGCGTAGGATCAATTGTCTTATCTGACCCAAATTCAAAAGTTCTAAGGATAAAAATAGAATAAGACAAAGAATAAATAAGTTCAAATAAAAAGGGTCGAAGTATTCACCTTTTACTAAAAATAGTATGGTCAGAATAATTAATGGAAAGGCAATAGACAACAACAATTTATCACCTGATTTTTTTAAATTTGAGAAGATATTGGCAGCTGAATTTCGTTTTTCTTGCGCAATTTCTTTTCCTGTCAAAATATTTTCAATCCATATTTTTTTTGCTTGTATTTGATTATCCACTCCCGGTCTCAATTGATCATCGCGAGATATTTGATAAAATTTAAAGTTTGATTTTGGTACCTCTACAATAAGGTGGCCATCTTCACTACTTTTGAGAATCCAATTCTCTTGATCCTCGCTCACTTCTAAAATACTCAGAACGTTATTGATTTGTTTCTTAACTTCGCTATTCGCCGTTGATGCGATCTGTCTTCCTGTTACCAACAATAAAAAGTAGACTGAGCGTTTCCGGCTTTGGTCTGGGTTATTTCCTTTTAGTATTATTCTCTCTGGAATTATGCTGTCAGCCATTATCAATCACCGTAGCAATCTCAATCAATTCAGTGCGTGTAAAACTTTTGATTCTTGTTTTGTTAGGAATCAAAAACTCCTTTACTCTTTCAAAAGAGGCTTTTGGGTAACGGGCGCTTATGGAGATCTCTGGATAACTTCCATAAAGACAACCACTACAAGCTTTGATAATTGGAAGAGACTCCCTCGCAAATTTACCTTGGTTGTAAAATGTGGGGAAATTACTCTCGGAAGTTAGGGTTTGCTCTCCGGTTAAACGATAATCACAACATACTGCAGCACTAGTATCCGGCATGACAGCGAAATATAATGAACCAGCATCACATTTATCATTGTTACGCGCTCTCCACGTTAATGGCTTTTTTTGAATGAACAATTTCATATTTTCCAGAAATTCTTCAGAATCATAGACGGGCAAGCCCGATCTTTTGAGAGCAATAACTTCATCAATTACATCACAAGCTTCCTCCTGCAATTCAATTGGAAAATTGAGTGTTGTATCAAAAGTACTGAAGGATCGTGCGTTAGTGGGGGAGGTAACGTGGGCTGGCACCAAAGATACATACCATCCAATTTGTGCAGCAAATTTAATTACTTTCGTGACTTCTCGAAAATTATGAGGGGAAAAAACACAGCCAAAAGCGCAAAACGCATCTTCAGGGAAAATCTGCGTTACATTTGCAATTGTATCAATTGCTAAAAGCCAAGAATTGTCAAAATCTCCATTTAGAAAATCTTGGTTCCCTGACGCAAGAGAATCCAGGGATATTGAAATGTCTTTAACGCCATTTTTGACGCAAGCTTGAAGTTCAGCCACCGTCGCAATTCCATTTGTTTGTATTCGTGGATGAATCTTTGACTCAATTGCTTTTTTAACGAGCAATGGCAAATCTTTTCGCATGAATGGTTCACCCCCCGTGAAGAGTAAAACATTCGTTCCAATTTTCCCAAGATTTTCTATGGCCTTCAAACTTTTCTCAGTTCCGGCTTCTTGCAGGTCTGAATTAGCATAAATCACATTGCACTGTTGGCATCTCAAATTGCAACGCGCTGTGATGTAATATTGAACATATAGAGGACTTGAATGACCGAGAGTTGACCGAACCAAGCCAATCGGACCAGATTCTAAAAATCCCATGTACAAACTATATTGAATATTTCTATCTGTATGAGGATTGTCCAGTCATTTGTCATGAACTTTTCTGATTTTTCATTCTCTAGGTTTCCTTTTAAAGACCAGATTCTCAATATGTCGCACATCGGCTTGACCTCTACGGGCACCTAAATCTCCACCCTAATTTTCTTCTGAAACAGCCGGGTAAACACGAAATCAAATATCACGTTCAAGCCGCCCCTAAATGCTTTAGAGCGGCGTTTCCCTGGAAGGATTCCGTAATTACTCATTGGTCGCGGAATTGTAGAGCTCGTCATGCACACAAAAGTCGTTAAATCAATCCAACCGCACAACTCCACTCGGTGTCATCAAATGAACCGCAACAATCCCTGACTCACCCTCATTAGTTGATGGATCAATAAACTCAATATCTGTGCCATTTAACCCATCAAGAATCTCTGTCTTAAACCATGACTCTGACAACTGTTCAGTGTCAGCAATCGTAATCTTCTCAATTGCAGCAACAGCCTTTCCATCTTGTGATGGGTGATCAGCGGTTAACCATTGAATAAAGAATGGAAGTTCGCGAGAGTCAGTGATTTCATTAACTCCGATTTGCTTCCACTTAAGATCGGTGCCATCGGGGCGTGTGCGGTGACCTTCGATTGCAGGGCGTCCAAACTTCTCTTCAACCTTTGAAATATCTTCAGTTGCAAAAACCCAAGTAAGCCAGCCGCCACCTTCTTGTGCTTTCTTGCTAACAGCTTTACCCCAAGGAGTTTGCTCTGTTGCTGGGTGATCTAGTGGACAGACAACTTCGATGTATTGACCGTTTTGAAGAGGCATTGTGAAGTTGCGTGTGCCAAAGCGTGGGTGGACACC
>Ga0114959_10003510_pt1 | contig 12308 bp, 11 predicted proteins | sample C_130625_EF_Meta_FD_87317 | JGI IMG/M metagenome (GOLD analysis project Ga0114959, IMG submission 87317) | Freshwater microbial communities from Lake Croche, Canada to study carbon cycling - C_130625_EF_MetaG | ecosystem: Environmental > Aquatic > Freshwater > Lake | place: Lake Croche, Canada...
CACCTTTTACCTAATTTAGAAAAGTCAATAGTAGTTTTATCACCATTTTTTGTAGAGGAATGAGTTATAGTATGGTAATTTGTATGTTTACAATTATTACAAATTACAACCATTTCAATTAAACCATCATTATAAATATTTATATGTTGTATAGTTGCTTCCATTTATAAAATAATATAAAAAATCTTTATATTATTTTTGTCCCATTTTAAATCTTCAATGGTGTAAATGTTATTTGTTATTTGTTATTTGTTATTTTATTAAAGACCACCGGGGAAACCAACAAGGTTAGCGCCAATGCCAAAGCCAGCGCCAGAACGAGTGGTAACCGCAATGCTAGGGACATATGTATCCAAAATGCTAAATGTGGCAGCGGCTGTTAACGCAAGTAAAACAATTTCCTCAATATTCAAAGAACGTTTGGGAATGGCATACGCGGCAATGGCCACCATTAAACCTTCCACCAAGTATTTGATGATTCTTTTGACAAGCTCCGCAATATCAAACATCTATATTAAATAAAAAGAAAAAAAAATATATATAGTGTTAATAAAAACTTAGAATTAAAATGTTTCTAAAAGTATAAAATGGTAGGTCATTCTAAAGTTAAACGTCCAGATTCTGAGGAGGATTTGTCTTTTGGATTTGAAAAAAAAACAACCACAACTGGTGAAATAAATCCTAAATATGTTGATGTTTTGGATGAAGATAAACCTATTGCGGGACAAAAGTTTGTTTGTATTTCTTTTATATCCCCTGAAAAAATCATTAAACAAAAAGAGCTCTTTTTTTTTGAAGAGTTCCTAAAGAAATGGGAGTTTTCAAAAAGTATGGAAAAATTCGTTCAGTTCCTAAATTTTATTAGTTATAAATACAAGCTTACTTTTGATGACATTTCTAAAGACTTTAAAGAATTTTTGAGTGAGGAACAAGCTTCTTTTATAGAAGGTGGTATGGAAAATGATTACAAGACTTTTATGGACCAAAATGAAGAAGACCTTGAGAATGCTTTTAATACTAAATACAATTTCCAAACATCTACTCGTGGAATTAAGATTCGTGGAGCGTATCCCACCATGGAGGAGGCTGAATTGCGCTGTAAAATGTTGAGGGAACTTGATCCCAATCATGATGTGTTTGTTGGGCCTATTGGATTATGGATGCCTTGGGATCCAGAAGCTTATAAGACTGGGCGCGTTGAGTATATGGAAGACGAGTTGAATCAGTTGATGCACGAGAAAAATAAGAACGAAACTTTTGCTAAGTCGGCTTTCGATCAACGCGTTAAGGAAACCAAGAAGAAGGCAATTGAAGAGAACATCAAGTTGGCAGAGAAGACCGGCGCCACCCTTACGCAAACTATTGACGAAGAGGGTAATCTTATTGGTGTTAATAACGCAAACACTCAAGAGAGGAGCTTGAAAGACCAAGAATCCATTTCCGCTGCTGACATTCGCGCTGAATTATTTGAGGGAGAAAATATTATTACTGGAAAGACGGATAACGGACAAAGCGAGCTTTTAAGCGGCCCTTTTGCGACAAAATCAAAAAGCGATTAAATAGTAAAGAAGTAATGTAAATAATATATTAACCACACATGTTAAGTTAATATCTTATAAATTATTAAACAGCACCAAATTCTCCAACGTTGTGTCCGACCGAGGTTTTATCAACCGCGGTGATAATCTTTTTAAATCTATCAGTAAAAACGTATTTTTCAAAAAACTCTCTCATTTCAATAGCCGAGTTAAATTTGTTGGATTCATTTATTTGAAATAACTCTTCAATCAGTAATCGCGATTTGAATGAAAAATTAGCAGAATATTTCTTCCATTCCGTTTTAAGTTGTTTTGAAAGAAAGAATTGTGAAAAAAAACATAAAAATTTTGAATCACTTAAATCTGTCATTTTTGAATTTTCGGTATAAACTTCAACTGATTGAAATATAAAGTTTGAAACATACGCTTCACTAACATGATCGTCGTGATTTGTGTTATGCGCTAATGTGCCATCTACGTGATAATCCTGCCAAGGAAAAAAGAAAGAATTTATTAAATTCGGACATTCGTGTTTATGTTTATTAATAATATCAAGAGTTCCAATAAAAATTTCTTTATCAGTATCATCGGACTCTTTTACTATAGCTTGATCGTAAGTAATTGTAAATATTAAATACGTTAAAAACACGCCTAAACCGATTACAAGATGACTTGCGATTGGCACACGTTGAACGAACTTATTCAATATAGAATTATTGCTAAAAAAAGTTGATGTATAGATTAACACTAATAATGTTATAAACACGCCAATAATTGCTATAAAAAAACTATTCATTATTTTAATATTAGGACATTATTATTTTCTTGAACGAGGTCTTTTGGATTTAGATTTTTGTTTTTTGGTTTTTCTTGATTTCCTCCTTTTACCTCCTCCATTTTCAGGTGAATACCTAGCCTCAGCTAGTGGATAATTAGCCTCAGCTGTTTCGATTAAACGTGGTCTGGCATCGTAGCCGCTAGTTGTGCCGTCTCTGTTTACAGTTAGGACAACGCGGTTTACAGGTGGGTTAAATTGTAAGTTTGTCATTGGCTCCAAATTTACTGTATTGTCTTCTGGTATTGGCGCAAATATTTGCATTAAAGAATCGTCACCTGCAAAGTCACTATCAAATTTAAAATATCCTGTAGTAGATAAATTAAACAACCTCATAAGCAATATTATTAATAACCGAGCTGGCAATAAAAATGGATAAGCAACTCTTAACCCACAATAAACAAACATACCAACCGACCAAACCAAACCTAATGGTAACCCTACAGCAAGAAATACTAGGCGATAAATTAATTTTAAAATACATCTATCTGGTCTTGAAGGCGAGCAACCTGTGTGTCGCATACCATATTCAAGACGATAAGCCATATTATCAAGACGATAAGCCAAACTATTTGCTCTCCGAGCAGCAGTTTCTTCTCTCACTTCTATTTTTTCCGATTCTGTTAATTCTGATAAATTTCTTAAATTGCGCATTACTGGAATTCCTTGAGCTTCTGGCACATTTTGCGGTTCCTCATTCTCATTAGGTAATTGTAGTGCGAGGGAGTTTCTTTCTTGGCCGCCCTTTCGCCTTCTTGTTTTTCTTCCTCCACTGCTTCTTCCTGTCATTCTATTGTATGTTCTTGCCATACTATTTTTAAACCCAGTAAAACCCGTTTTTTGAATTGCTTCATTTAACGCATTGCGCACGTCATCCAACTTTGAAATAATCATTTTTTGTTCTTTGGTAGTAACTTTGTCGCTATACGCATCTATAATTTTAACAATTACATCCCTAATAGACTTTTTTCCAACGGGCAATTTTGCTAAACTATTTGGGTCAAGTTGAATTAATAACTCCCGTGTTTCTCGTTCATTCTTAGGAACTTGCTCTTCTAATTCTTTTAATTTGTTTTTTACAACCGCATTTATTTTTTCTTGAGATGGCATAGGGGGGTGTTTCTCCATAATATAATATAACATAATATAAATTTTCATTTTGCATTATATTATTGCTTTAACATTTAGGGTTTGCGAGATTTCTTATGTCTTCTTGATTTTTGACTTTTATTAAATTTTGTTTTTATTTTTGTTTTTGTTTTTGTTTTTGTTTTTTTATTTGTACCCTTAGCCAAAGTTCTTCTCATAGATCTAATATCTCTATCACTAATGCGGAAGTCTTTGCTTGTAAAACTAGAACACGATAAATCTACAATAATCATTTTTTCTACTCCCAAAGATTGAAAGAATTCTATTAATTGAAGCGTTGTAATTTCCTCTATTTCCATTCCAACCGTTTTCAATAATTCAAATACATCAGGTTCGCCTTGTAAATTATATATAACTATTTGATTAAAATATTGTTCTGTTATATTGTCTGGGTTTAAAACTTCCCCGTCTCCGAATTTATAATATAATTTATCTGGAATCGCGCCGTTTTCATTATAAGTCGTTATTTTAAACGCGCTATTGTAAGAATGCGTGTATCTTTGGAAATTGACATCAGTAGTTTTTTTAGAATTTAAACGAAGATGGTGCTTTAAAATTTCTTTAGATTGACCTTTATTTTCTTCAATCAACAACGATTTTATGTTTTCTGATAATTCGTCTATTTGCGACGATGTTATGGAATCCCAATTTTTTTCTGAAGATGAAATATTTTTAGAAACGGTTTCCGCCAAATTTTCATAGTTTTCTAAAGTAGAAATATTTGGAACGCCCGGAACAACAGCATTTATAATAGTGACCCTCATATTTTCTGGCACAATACCTTTCAGAAAATTATTATTTTCTTTCAAAGGAATTTCCCCATGCATATTTATTCCAATAATTACCGTTTTAGGTATATCCATAAAAGTATTGTTATACTATTGTTATACTATTTTTATTTACCACTTTGTCTTTTTAACGCTAATTTTTGGACCTTGTCCGCGTTTCTTTGCATTATTTGGATCATATTTCTCATCTTCTTCATCCGAGTTAATATCTTTACTGAGTTCCCAGAATTCTTTTGATCCCAATTTGAAGTCATTATGCGAATCTGCTTTATACCAGAATACTTGTTCGTGTAGTCTGTTGGATTTTGCATTATTGTTTATAACTAAACATTCATAATTTTCCGTACACTGGTCCATGACCTGACAAAAAGACTCAAAAGTTGGAAACATTCCCGCGTAATTCTCGTAAATGCGCTTCCTATTTGCAATATAAGGTTCTCTCAGAATAAAAACATAATCTATATTTGTTCTCAGTGTCGGCGGAATACCGAGCGGATATTGCATTGTAATGATAAGCATGATTTTCCAATGACGGCCGTTCATAAAAAGAAGACGCATCATTTTATCGCGAGTCCATGTACCATCATAAAGACAATCATCAAGAATAACAAAAGCGCGCGGATCAATTGTACTTCTCTTAAAAGTCTCCATTTCCTTTTTTATTTGCTTTAAAACAGACTTCTGTCGCTTTAAAATATTCTCAACAATTGCTGTATTATATTCATTGTGAATAAATAGTTTTGGAACCATTTTTCCATAGAAACCGTTACCTTCTTCTGTTCCAGCCACAACAACTCCTATAGGAATATCCTGATGGTAATATAATAAATCTCTGACAAGAAAAGACTTGCCTGTATCACGTCTTCCAATTAAAACAACGACCGGTCCCTTTGATTCATTTGGTTTGAAACTAATCGTCTTCATATCAAATTTTTTAAGTTCCAGAGTCATATTATTGTAACTTTAGAAAAATCATTCAAATTAGAATACGCAAATCTAGAAATCTAGAAATCTAGGAGGTTTGCTAAATTAAATGCATTAATCGTTAATAAGTTAAAAAAATACATTTTTTAATATTTTATTTAGATAATGGACCATAACTCTTTTAAGATAAATTATGAGAAGAGAAAGAACATTGAGCTTTTTTCTAATTTCCAAAACGAAGATTTTACCTTTCTCTCAGAGGTGCAAAATTACATTCCTATTTATAAAAGATTCTTCTTGTTAAACGAAACAAATTACAACTCTGTAAATTTAAATCATCCTTGCTATTTGACGGGAATTAAAAGTGTTTCCGCTGATAATAAAAATATATACAATTGTTTAATTCAATCCGGCGATGCAGGAAAATTAAAAAAGAAACAAGTATTTTTTAAAATGGCCCCTTTACTGGACCCGTTTAAATACTTAATTGGAAAATACAATATACACGATTCTGCGTTATTTAACTTACCAAAATTAAACTCTGATATTGGAAGCGTTCATCCAAAAATATTAGACCCAAATAATTCTGCTTACGTTGATAGTTTATTTTCCTTTCTCTCTAGCACTTTAATTTATAGTAATAATTTTATTAATGGCGTTGATTTTTATGGCTCATTCTTAGGAATAAGCAATAATTATAAGATTAATATTGCCGACGACGTTGATTATTTATGTAAATCAGAATTTTTCAATAAAAATAAAGGAACCGCGTTTCAAGTAGATGATTATAGTTTTTTACAAGAGCCGGAAGAGAAAGAAGTGAAACCGCTTATTAAAATAAACAAAAATGTAAGCAATAAATCAGTACTGTCTGCAAAGTCAATAGATAATGATATGTTTGGCGATATATTTTCAAATGATCTTTCAGAATCCACACCTACCTTAATTACTCTGAATGATTTAAGAGATAATAACATTGACTTAATAGATATTACTAATTCGGATTCATTTACTTCAAAAGATTTGAAAACAACGACAATTAAATCGTCGTCAACATGCTCTTCAAGAACTTCGCATACATCTAATAATGACAATGATAATGACAATGACAGTAACTGCGGAGATAGTAGCAATGACAAAACAGATAATCTTGAAGATTTATCTATTGTTAACCCGACTGAAGAGGATGAAGAGGAAGATGAATGGACTGATGACAATTCAAGCAATTCAACTGATTTTGAAGAACAATTAATTTATGCAACATTACCAAAGTTTCCAGTTCAAATTATATGTATGGAGAATTGCGATAATACATTTGACGATTTAATCATGAATAATGAATTAACTCAAGATGAATGGTTTTCAGCTTTACTACAAATAATAATGATTTTAATTACTTATCAAAAGGCTTTTTCATTTACACATAATGATTTACATACAAATAATGTTATGTATGCCGAAACAAGTAAAAAATATATTTATTACTGTTATAAAAAGGTTTATTATAAAATTCCTACTTATGGGCGTATATTCAAGATAATTGATTTTGGAAGAGCTATTTACAAATACGATGGTAAGTTATTTTGCAGTGATAGTTATCATCCTGGAGCAGACGCTGCAACACAATATAATACTGAACCCTACTTTAATGATAAGAAACCTAGGTTAGAACCAAACTATAGCTTTGATCTATGTCGTTTGGCGTGTTCTATTTTTGACTATATTATTGATGATCTTGACGAAATAACGGATATGTATAAGTGCGAGCCAATTGTTAGACTTATTTATGAATGGTGTTTGGATGATAATGGAGTAAACATTCTTTATAAAAATAATGGCGTTGAGAGATACCCGGATTTCAAGTTATATAAAATGATTGCGCGATGCGTTCATCATCATACCCCTCAAGCTCAGCTTGAAAGAGAAGAATTTAGGAATTTTATTGTTCCAAAATCCAGCGTGGCTGCAGACGAGACCGTCGTAAATATAGATATAATACCAAACTTATCTTTGGAAAATGTTTAACTTACTAGGAAAAACTAAAAGGTTATTTTATTCTTATTAATTAGTATGGCTTCTATTAATAAGAATTCAAATTTTGGGTTTATCATAACAAGACACGTGAACTCAGAGAAGACTAATAAATATTGGAATGAATGTGTTCGTCGCATTAGACGTTATTACCCTTTAAAAAAAATAGTTATTATTGATGATAATAGCAATTCGGATTTTCTAAAACCCGAGTTTGAATATAAAAATATTGAGTATATACAATCTGAGTATTGCGGAAGAGGTGAATTATTACCATATTATTATTTATTTAAAAACGAATATTTTGATAATGCTGTTATAATTCACGACAGTATATTCTTTCAAAAACGAGTATCTTTTGAAAAACTAATAGAACAAAGCGTAAGGGTTTTGCCATTATGGCATTTTACTTGCGAAAAAATGGAAAATTTGGATAATACAAAAAGACTTGTTAATAGTTTGTCAAATAATGCTATCATAATGGATACAATACTAAAAAATAGGGAATATGAAATTTTGGGGTTGAATAATAAAAATGTATGGGCTGGTTGTTTTGGAGTGCAAAGTTTCATAAATCGCGAGTTTCTTATAGGCCTTTCAAATAAATATGATCTTTTCTCTCTTTTAAACGGAGTTACTTCCAGACCAGACAGATGCTGTCTAGAGAGAATAATGGGTGCAATATTTTATATTGAATATTTAAAGGTCGGAGAAATAAGATCTTTACTCGGGAATATACGCAGTTATTGTAATTGGGGTTATACTTACGACGAGCATAGGGAAAATAGCCTTAATAAAAAAGTATTAAAATTACCGGTTGTTAAAGTGTGGAGCGGCAGATAACTATAATATAATATAATATATATAGATAATATAATATAATATATATAGATCAAAAATATGATTTCCATCTTATGTTATGTAGTTTTATATTATAACATAAATTCCATATTTCAGAATATATATTTGCCTTACGTTTCGCAATTTAATGCAACAAACAATTACGAGACTATTGATTCGTATCCAGAATTATATTTTTTATTAAAAAATACTAGTTATTTTATGTTGTTTATATATGGATACGATTTAATAACCCGAAAAATTTATTCACCGAGGTACGATAAAAATTCTATTGGATTAATGCTTGTTTATATAAAACATATTTTAAATATTATAATAACACCAAAAATGAAGTTGATTGAATATGAATTGGATAGGGTTGTTATGTGGTCTTTCACTGCTCCATTGATGATAAAAATGCTATGCGATGAGAATGAATTAACCATGATAGATTTAAAAATACATTATCATTTGTGCGCTATTATTCCGCATATATTTGTTGTTCCATTTAAAAATACTCAGTATTATCTGTTATCTATAATTATTCTTTCCATTCCAGGTATAATTTTTATGAAGTCTTTAAATAAATATAGACATTTAAAATTTGCAAATTTATATATTTTGATTTGGGGAATATTTATGTCAATTAATGTGTTAGATATTTCGCATTCAATTCATCCTTCAATCATTCACGCATTTTATAATTTATCAGATACAATATTTAAGTTTACATTTAATTTTGTTATTTCAAATTATAACGAACAAAAATTAATTATGCGAGAAAATATGGATTTACAGAGCGTTAGTTTTGTATCAAATATTCTAAAAAGTATAAATGAATTTGAAAAAGGTAATGTAAAAATCACTCCAACATGCAGTAATTTAATAAGATTTTTTAAAAAAAAATTCAATGATAAAATACCAAAATCAAATTCCAAATTAAAGTTAGAATTATTGAAGAAGATTCTTCCTTTTGACTTAGATGGAGATTATGTTTCTATGAACGCAAAAAAGGAACCTGGCTCAAAGAAAGAGTTTAATTTTATTTGCGTTTTATTTATGGATATTGTAAATTATACTGAATTAGCAAAGCGATATACTGGAGATACTATATTTAAATTGTTAGACGTTGTTTATGATAGATTTGATAATATTATAAAAAAATATTCACATTTACAGAAAATAGAAACGATCGGTGACGCTTATATGGTAGTTGGTGATATTTATAGAGTTGAACTCAATCATAAAGTTGTTGTGAAAGAGATTTTATTATTAGGTTTAGATTTTATTAAAGAAATAAAAACTATAAAAACCCCCGATAAAATTCCGCTATGTATTCGGATTGGAATTACTATTGGAAATGTAAATATCGGAATATTGGGTAATGAGTTGCCAAGATTATGCTGCGTGGGAAATGCTGTTAATGTAGCGTCAAGATTGCAATCAACCGCTGAAAAAGATACAATTCAAATGAGTAGACATGTATACGAACACGCAGAAGAAACAGATTTTGGATTTGCCATTGAGTATGTAGAAAAAAAAAATATATTTCTCAAAAATATGGGTTCTATTACAACTTATAATATCAGTCCAAGTTAATTTATTCAGAATCAAACAGTTGTTTCATTACATAAATGTCCTCAATGGCATAAAGCTCGCAATTTTCTCGGCGAGCAAAGCTATTGAAATAAACGGTGTTATAATTCTCAAACTGATATCCAAACGTGCAATCCAAATCATACGTCACGGGCTTTCCAGCTTTTATGTGCTTTAAAATTGTCAAATCAGCCGCCCGAATAGCAACCCCGTAACAATTTAGATACAAAACTTCGTCAGTTTCTGGGAGATGCATAATATATTTGCCATTTGTCTTGAGGCGACAATCTACCCTATTGTCTGTATTAATTTTTACTAGACCTGGACCCGCCAAGGAAAACATGGGTTGTGCGGTTTGGATTTCTTCGGTCATTGTCTTTTGAATTTAAAATAATTTATATTTTATTTACCGGTTCAATTTTTTTTGAAATTTTAAAAAAATTGAATTGCTTTTTTAAAATTTTGTCAGAGTCAAAACTTTATCAACTTCACTATGAGTGATCTACCAAATTTGCCTGTTAATATTGTGAACCGCATCATCAGGGAGGCGGCAATATTACATAGAGAGAAAAGCATTCCCAAGTTTACCTTCAACAAAGCCGCTCAGAAATATATTTACAGAGCCAAATTTCGGAAGAGGTATCTGAGACAATTCGCGAATATTGAGCGACTGCTTCGCTTCAAGGCGAATAATCCGCCGGAGTTCACATTGATTCTCCCGACAACATGGGGGACGCCGCGCGAAGAGCTCAGCAAATTCCGCGACTGCGTTCAGACAAAAGAACAAAGAGAAGCGACTGTGTCACGCATGAGGCCGGCGACAATTGTTAAATTTCCTCTGAAAATAACAAGGCGCCCTCATTCTTGGTATGAAGACGAAATGGTGGAAGAGCGCCGCAAGTATTCTTACTGCAGTTTTGAAAACGGCCACGTCTTTATTGAAAAAACTGAAAACGACGACGACGACGATGACTATAATTACGGGCATTCTGTGTTTTATCGCGGATACATTTGTCTAGATGGAAGCGCATTTCCCATCTTTGATATGCCAGAGGCGTTGCATAGCGAACAAGAAACGCCAGACCAAAATCCGCACGGAATTGACAATTACACTGAAATAAGGCATCTAGAAAAAGAGCTAGGTCCAAAGGTTCGCATTTTACGCGACAGTCAAACCAGTTACGAGGTTTACGATGAAGTGACCCAACAATGGAACTGGCATCATGATTATAGATTTACGCCTCAAGAGGCCAGGTTTTTGGTTCCCTTTTACGAGGAGCCGGAACCATATTATGATGGATATTATTAGCGATTAGAAGTTCGCCAAAAACAACAAAACAACAAAACAACAAAACAACAAAAACAACAAAACAACAAAAACAACAAAACAACAAAAATATTAAAACAACAAAACAACAAAAAAATATTTGTATATAGTAGATGATCCCAAAGAAAATGCAAAAAGGCGGAATACTCTTAAAAAAATCGCCAGAAGAAGCTATAAATTTTTTCATTGATAATAGTTTAGAGGTGCGAATATTATATGGAACAGAAAATTCATCAAGCGGTGTAATATTTACATGCACTTTAAGAGATGGAATAGAATCACCATATGAAATGATTCGTTCAAATGACTTTAAATCTCCAGTAAAAGAACTTATAATAAAGCTTGTTGGAATTGCTTCTGAAGTTCATAATGAAGCGGCAGATGACTACGAACCATTAAAATGGGGAGGAATTGTTAGCAATTTGCCTGAAAAAAAAATAGAACAAGAAGAAGCATTTATTAGAGAAATAAATATACAAACCGACGTTTTTTTAAAGACTATAGAATATTTGGATCCACTATGCCCTGCACCTGTTTACGCATCTATCAAAAAAGTAAAAGCAGATGCCATTGCATTTGTCACCAAAATGAGGTCTAAGGCCACTATAAGCAAAACGACAACTACAATATTAGATGATGTTATAACAAACCTAAATAGCTCCCAAATTCCCTTTTTAGGAATTTTAGGTATGGAAGTCGCAAATGGATATGATGTATTATACGAATCTTATCACAATGGAACAAGCCAAACTAATGTTCGTCTTTATGAAAATATGGCTAGGCTAAAAAATATAGAGCTTGCATTAAAAACCGGTTATTCTCAAAATGATTTTCACTCGGGGAATATTTTAGTTAATCCAACCGCCCCCGGTTATTATAAAGATATTCCAGGAAATGTTTTACTAATAGATTTTGGATATGCAGATAAAATACCATCGGAAAAGTTAAAACAAATAAAACAATATGTAGTTGACAATAATTATGTTAGAGCATTAAAAATTTTTGGAACTTTTAATAGACCTGATATGGTTCCTCTTGACGCTTGGCCGGATTTTTATGGCTGGATGTCGTATAGTTATAATAATATTACACAAACGCCATTGGTATTACAAGATTCACAATTTCCAGCAATAAACACTCAATTAGTGGAATTAAACCACGCTCATGATTCTGCAATAGACGACAGAATTGCCGTTTTTAATTCTGATTCCCATAGAGATGAGAGAGGCAATTATCCTTTATTGCCTTTATCAAACGCAATAAAAAATAGTTTATTTGAA
>Ga0114959_10003511_pt1 | contig 12302 bp, 9 predicted proteins | sample C_130625_EF_Meta_FD_87317 | JGI IMG/M metagenome (GOLD analysis project Ga0114959, IMG submission 87317) | Freshwater microbial communities from Lake Croche, Canada to study carbon cycling - C_130625_EF_MetaG | ecosystem: Environmental > Aquatic > Freshwater > Lake | place: Lake Croche, Canada...
ATAATAACCAGTATTGCTTCCAGCTAATTCAGTAATAATTTTATAAAGTATTTCATATATTTGCTGATAGTCTCCAGTTCTTTTATAGTCTGCTAATATTTTAAATAAAATTTTTAATAAATCTCGTACATTTGGCATATCTAAAAACAGTTGTGGTGGATTCCCTTGTTGCATTTGTTGCATTTGTTGCATGTATGTCCATAGTTTTAGTATTCTTGCATCTGTAATTGGAATGCGACCTTTTGGGTCATTACTATCTATTAAACTATTAAGTTCTTGCTTTAGAATATTAATTTCATTATTGGGATCAGGTTGAACAAATAAACCTGCAACGTTTTGTTGCAGTGGGCTGTTGGGGGCAATCAATCTTTGTAAAACCCTCATTACTTTTCCAATGTATGAAACCCCCGCACCACTTTTTCCACACTTCTTATTATCAGTATTTTTAAACGCTTTCTCTACTTCTCCAAAATAATAACGAACAACTCCAGCATTATCTGGGTTTCCGTCTATATAAGCGAATAATTGACTTGCTGCATCAATATAGGTTTGTTGAAGTGGTGAAGGTGCAGTTCTTATTGCCTGAACGCGGTCTACTAAGGAAGTTCCATTATGTCTAATTTCTGTAATCCCATCTGTTTCATACAAATGTAATATACATAATGAAAAACAATATATCCCATCAGTACCAAAGGTTTTTCCGTTATTTAAAACATAACAGAAAAAAAATTTATCACTTGAAAAATAATTTGATAAAATTGGGTAAACTCTCCCTCCATCAACATTTTGATAATCAACTCCCAGAGCTGGATCAAATGGACCATCAGATGTTCCAGCAGAGTCCATTATATTTGCTACCGTCAAATAAGGTATACCTGTAGAACCAGCACATTTGTAAATCTCACCTAATATAAAAGTACCCCCATCTGATGTTATTCTTATGTTATCAGGCATATCTGTGATTTGAAAGTTAGCTTCTGGTGGCGCTGTTGCTATTGTATTAAGATCCCGAGAATGCAAATACCATTTAATAAAATATGATAATGTGATTTTTACTTGACTAATTGTTGGATTAGTTCCATCATCAAATTGACTAATGTAATCATCAAAAGTAGTGAATCCTTCTCCAGGAATAATAACTAAACCACCATTTGAGCGAATTATTGTCTGAACCAAAAAAGCAGATATAATTCCAGTTGTGTTGTCGTAGTTAGTAATAATCTCTTGATAAGTTACTATTTCTGTAGCAGTTGTTAACCCGTACTCTTGTTCAAAAGAAACTGCTACTTTGTTTTCAAATGAGAGAGTTGAAGGTAATGTTTGAAAAGATGGAAAATTAATTCTTCTTTTAAATTCTAATACACTACCATATCTATAAGCTGCATTATTATTCGTCATTAAGTAACCTGAAACTTCTTCATTGAAAAATTGCGGATTATAGCCTACACGTGCTTTACTTAAATCGTGAAATGTATCATCTGGTCCTGTAATTTTCAGAGGATATGATCTTTTTGGGAGTGGTGTAAAATATGCAAGTGTGTTATCACCAAATGGGTTTTGTCCACCAGCAGCAGCAGCATAAATGAACGGTGGATTTGGTAAATACAAACAACCTTGCTGTCTAAATTGTGCTTCACTTATGATTGTAGCCATAATACTAATATTTATTGATATTATATTATTGATTAAATCATCTTATATACAAAATATAATATGATTCCCTATATATCATTTACTTGTCTATCAACACTTGTTTGGCGACGTTTTTAATAATCTTCCCATAATTCTTATCATCTTCCTCCTCGTTCGCACCTCCACAAGACTTATTCATTATTACCATAAACTGCTCGTTCTTCTTTGACCTCGGATCCTGATATTCTGGATACACTTGTTGCCATTCTTTAATCTGTTTCACATTTTTATGGGCCACATATTTAATCGCCTTTTTCATCTTCTCCTTCTCTTCATTGTCCTTCTCCCAAGCATTGTTGTCCTTGATATACATCACTTCTCGCTTCAAATCGCTACAATGGATCGGTCTCTGAGTTACATCCAAGCCTTTCAGTTCTCTCACCATTATTTTACTTATTCCTTCCACATACCCAAGCTGTCCCACCATCTCCAAATCTGTGATTTGTAGCTTCAACTGGTTAATGAAGTCCATAATGTTCAACGCATTCGCACACTTCTCATTCAAAAAGATCTGCATATTGAAGTGGTTGTTCTGTGTATTATTATTGGTAATATGGTTCACCACTTTTGTCTCCTTCATACACTCTATTATCTTCTCATTCTGTCCTAGTTGTGTCTTGTGTTGCTCTATCATTAGCTCCTTGAACTCCTGATTTTCCTTCAACAAATGTAAAAGAAGCTCTTGTTGTTTCAATGGATCTATTAAGAGTCCTGACTGATTAACCTCTTGGGAGTTTTTACAGGTCTTGCGATGTCTATATAATCCTGACGAGTGTGCATATTTTTTTCCACATTCACACTCAAAGCTTTTATGCTGTTGGGATAAAATATGGGGGTCAGGGGATTTTTCAATGGTACATATACCATTTGCGCAATTTTTCCCGTGCTTGGCCGTCAAAAGATGCTTTTTGTAATCTTTTTTGTTACTGGTTTTGATGTCACAATTTTCACACATATATAATGTCTTACAGTCAAGGGACAAATCATATACCATTTTATACCTTAATATACCATTCGCCTATATTTCTAAATACTTTCGTCCAAAAACACTAAAAAATTATGCTCACACTTTTTGAAGCTTAAAAATGCATTTGTGAGCATTATCGTCACAAACGCATTTTTCAAAAAAAGCCGCCGTTTTGGGAGGACCTCTTGAAAATTGGACATTTTTAGTATGTCCATTTTTTCATTGCCAAAAAAACTTTTGAAAAGAATAATTAGGTATTTTTAGTGGTTGGCTCCCCTGATTGAGATTGCTTGTTTTTAATTGCTTGGTCTTCAGCAGCCGCTGCACTTAGGATCTGCGCAATGAACATCTTAAAGCATTCCAAGAATTTCTCGTCTTGTTCCAGGAGTTTGTTGTGTTGGTGGAGGATGACCCGCTTGAGTTCTTGGTTCTCTTTCACTAGCTTCATAATGAAGGAGTTCTCATCCAGTTGCTCATCATCGGATTGATCTTCTCCTGCTTCTTCTTCCCCTTCTGGGTCCTCTTTGGGCTCTTTGGGCTCATTGGATTCTTGAATAGGAGTTTGGCTGACAGCCTTACATATATTCTTGTGTTTGTTCAAATGTGTCTCAAACTTGTATTGTTTTCCACATTGACATTCAAATGCTTTAATAGATTCATCAGTCTTTGCATTGACTTTTGTTTTAGGTTGTGCTTTCGTTTTGGCTTCCATTTTTATACCTAGAATTATGGAGTAGTTTTTAAATCGTTTTGCACCATAAATGGTTTGTTATTATGTATTTAGTTCTGTAATTTTATAATAATAGTAAATTAGCACTTTTAAATTATATAGAAATATGATTAGCTATTTGCAGTTTATAATAAGATTAAAATATTTTAATATACTATGAGACCTAGAAAAACATTTCAAATGTTTGGAAATAAAAGTCCAATTGTTGGTTTAACTTTAAATAAAGCATCAAGGTCTATTAAAATACCTATTAAAATAAAACCATATAGTGTTGAATTAAAATCAAATAATCCAGAAATAAACACAGATAATCTAGCACCATATACAGAAGATATAAGTAAAGATAGCAATATTTTAATAGTGATGGATGAACTTATTGCGTATCATAACTTACCTAATCAACTTTTGGATAAATTACCTGGTTATAAGGCATTTAAAAATATTGGAATAGAATTCACAAATATTCATAACAATAGACAAATGTGTTCTCCATCTAGAGCATCATTTCAAACATCTACTATAAATACAGGTGTACAATCCAATATTGATCAACCATTTCAAAACTTTTTTGTACCTCATTTATCTTATGATTCTTTAACAATACCCAAAAGTTTAAAAGCATTTAATAGTGATATTATTACAGCTTACTATGGAAAAGAACATTTGCAATGCGAATCAGATACTGTAAATAATATTACACCTGCTTTTCATACAAATACATCAAATTTATATAAATGTTATGGTTTTGATATATCATCAAAGCACGGTGATATTTTTTATAATGACGGTCACGGATTTATTCAAGATAATTTAATATTTAATAATATTTTAAATAATACAACAAATAATTGCGACTATATTGCAATTGATCCTTTGACAAATGAGAAGGTTGGGTATATTGGTGTTATTCCTTTTTTAAAATCACGTTCTGAAGATAAAAAACAATTCCATTTACAATACCATATTACAAATCCTCACGATACTCAACAATTTTGGCAAAATTTTAGTATGTTACCTACAAATGAACAGTCACAATTTTTTGCCTCATTTTTAAAAGAACAAACTACTGATATTGGAATTAAAAATCCTTATTATTATAATGAATTTTTTCCAAATGCCTATATTGAAAATGAAAATTTAACAACAAATTTTTTTGAAGATAATTTTGATGATTATTGTAAAAAGCTTGACTTATTACCTTTCAAGGAGTCTTATGTTAATGATTATGTGACTTCTAGTAAAACAAATCCAATCAATGATTATTACAAATGTTTTTATAATCAATTAGGGTTAACATTTTCTATTGCAAATGACTCTAGTGATGTTAAAAGTTGGAAAAATTTATTAAACAATTATTATGGTTTAGTAATTGAAGCAGATAAATATTTATTTAAAATTTATAATTTTTTAAAAAATAATAATATGTTGGAACGTGTTTCAGTTGTAATTACAAGTGATCACGGTGATACTATGAGTGCTCACGGGTTGAAACAAAAGGCTACACCTTTTAAAGAAAATATTAATGTTCCATTAATTGTATATTCATCAAAAATTTCAAAAGCCTATAGTGGAAAAAAATGTGATGTTTTAGGTAGTTTATTAGATTTAGCACCAACTATAAATGTATTATTAGGAATTAATGATATAAATTCACAATTTTTAGGCAAGTCTTTGGTTTTGAATAATAATAATATTTTGACTCCTAGAACTACAAATTTACCTGTAATGAACATATACAATGATTTTATGACTTCTACTAGTTATTTTTTAAAAAGTACATCAACTACTTTTTATGATTACAAATTTTGTTTTAATATGATTATAGACTACGATGATGATGGAACATTGTATAAGTATGGTAGATTTTTCTCAATAAATGAACTATTCAGTTACAACTTTACACATAATAATAGTATACCAAAATTAACGCCCTCTATTTTTAATGATCCAAAATTTGTTATTGATAGCCAATATATAAATCCAGAAATAACTACATCTATATTAAATGAAATTTATAATCCTTTAAAAGAAAAATTTCCTGATGGGTTTAATTATACAGAGGGCTTTGATTTTATTAAAAATACTTATAAAAATAGTGATTTACCAAATTATGATAGTTTAGAATTAATGGTTTATTTTAATGTTATCAATAATTATTTGAAATATTATATAAATTATCAATTTATTCTTCCATATGTTTATGATGATTATGAATTGTTATCAATAACCAATCCAGAAATTTTTTGTTACAATATAAAAAATGATTATAATGAAATTACAAATTTATATTATCAAAATAATGACTTTCAATACAATCCATTATTTGAACGACTTAATAAAAAACTAAATAATCTAATTATTGAACAATGTATGACAATTAATGATCGTTTTACTTTTATAATACCATCTATAATTTACGAATTAATAATTTTACACTCTTATAAATTTGGTATAGATTATGAAAATTATACAAAAGAACAAAAAAATTTTGCAGTAACATCGTTTTACAATAATAATCAAGATTCTAAATTTTCATTTATAAACTCGGTGCAAAGTTTAACAAAGTATATTTAAACCCTTGAAGAATTAAAATGACACATTTATCCAAGGGTAAGATATCAGTAAATATTTGAAATGACTCCCTTTCTAGGCATCCAATTTTAAATCTTCACTGGTATAAATAAAGAATTATTCAATTAAATATGTGTCAATAAATTATATGGCCCCTTCAACAACCTTCTTCGTATACCTTTTAGAATGCACAGATGGGGCGACTTATGTAGGCGCCACAGTGGACCTAGATCATCGCTTAAGGCAGCATAATAAGGAACTCAAGGGCGGCGCCCATGCTACGAGTGCCAAAGTTGCCCAGGGCAAGACCTGGCACAGAGTTTGCCATATTGCTGGGTTCCCAGATTGGCCAGCCGCGTTGCAATTTGAATGGCGATTCAAACAACTCTCTCGTAAATATTCTCAGAATATGAATCCATTAGAGCGCAGATTAAGAGCACTAAAGGATTTATTGGCATTAGAAAGACCGACAACTAAAGCAATATCTTATTCAGAATGGCCCACTCCACCCCAAGTCAATTGGGAATCACCAGGTTCTGAAGAGCTATTTTACATTTATAAAAAATGATGAAGAGAGAAAATATCACTAATATATGAAACATAGCCAACATATTAAAAATAAACATTCAAATAATAAAACAAGAAAACACAAAAGTTTGAAGACATACAAAGGAGATACTATTATTATGTTTACACCCTTGAAGATTTAAAATGGGACAAAACCCACTAAAAATCAACATAATTATGGTGCAAACATAATAAATATTATAAATTATTATTAAACATAGTATTTATTCAAATAAACTTCAAATAAAAGTCTCTCTTGAAGTCAATAAACATTCGCCAATCAATACGAAAAGAAGAGAAACAACAACTTTGGATAAGTTCGTCAAACTTGTCCGATTTCAATGCTGCCACGATTTTTGCCCCTTCTTCCTCCCCAGAAACTGAAATAGCCATAGCGCAATGTGTCATTGAATAAGAACCATCAAGATCCAATATGGGTTCAAAAATCCCGGATTCACCGAAGATCACTTTTGGGTCACCAAAAAACCCCTTGTTATTGACTTTGCTGTAATAATAACGCACAACACCACCCTTCAATGTGGAATGAACACAAGGATAAACAAATCCGACCTCTTCATTTTTGAGAGAAGACATCCACGATTTATCGGTGCCATAAGCAGAACGACTATACATAATTGGAGATCTTTCTTCTCCTTCTTTGGCTAAAATACTAGAAACCAACCCATAGTTCTTACTTGGGAGCCATTTCCATTGGGCCAAGTCAATATGACTAATAATACCATCTTCGTCATCCACTTCCACTTCCACCTTTCCCAAAGGTGGAGCCAAACAGAGCGAAGCTCCATAATTATGAAGGGTTTGGCTAGATTTGGCTCCACCTTTCCCACCCGAATTAAGCGGGGGGAGGCTTATTATTAGGTACCAATCAAATCGGGTTCCACAATTGAACTTAGACCAACCATCCTTCTTCCCATTTATAGACAGTTTGAGCATCTGATTGTCCTGAGTCATCAAGTCAAAAATATGAGTATAGTTCTTGCGCCGCCTTGTAAACGGTTTCCTCCACCCCGGGGGATGCAGATAAAGCAGATATCCACCACTCTTGATCCACACCTCCAATGCTCTGTAAACGAACTCTGGCCACAAAATAATCTTATGTTCAGGCCCGGCATTGAACGGCGGATTCCCTACAACTGCGTCAAAAAGTCCTGACCATATTCCGTCACTGAACCCGAGACTATTTCCACAGATTCCGCAGCATAAAACCTTAGAAAAATCAGCCCCCACAAATCCTTGACAACGTAATGCAGCATAAGCCCTCAACATTTCTCTCGTGATGATGATATTGGAAAGTGAAATATCGGCGAAATAAAGAATGTTATTGAGAATATGAATTGATCTGGTAACTTCGTCTTCTATTAACCCTTGAAGCCCTTTAAAAAAGCGATCAAAGAGAGAAAGGACAAATCCGCCCTTGCCACAACAAGGCTCAAAGACTTTTCTCTCTGGACATTTCCAAAAAGAAGAGGGAATTGAGTCTAACATCTCTTCAATTAATGCATAAGGAGTTGTAACTTCGGAATATTGTGTCTTTTCTTCAAGAGTCGGGACAAAATCTTTCTCCAACTTTTCTCTCAACAATGGAATTTCAAGACCTGAAAAATCTTGAAAGGCTTCACTAATTTTCTTTCTGTACATAGTTTCCATAATATCTTAATTAATCAAAATATTATAGAATTAGAGAAAAACCTCAAAACCTCAAAACCTCAAAACCTCAAAAGTTATTTCTTGTGTTTCTTTGTGCCTTTGCCTTTAGCAGAAGCTCGTTTTCCAGACTTCTTATGCTTTCTAATGCCTCTTCCGAATTCAGATGCTCTACCCCAATCACCTTCACCGGCATATTCAGGTAAAACACTATTACCACTAGATCCGCTTTTATTTCCAGAAAATAAATAGGTACCAACACCAATTGCCGCCGCTGCGCCTAAAATAGGAACTGCTATCAAAACCGCACTCATAATATATATTATTATTTATTTTATTATTTGTATAAAGGATATAAAACCATTACTTATACTTATAAAATGAAGAACCAATGGCTACAAATCTTTCTTCTAATATCCACTTTCATAGGATCCAACTGTTTTTTTCCACACTTTACACAAATAAATCAGCCACGTAAGTATCCGATTTCAAGGACAAGTAAACACCAGGACCCAGAACAAAAAGATATTAATATTCGCCCATTGTTCAACCGATTCAAATATCCGCTTTCAAGGCAATATTACGAGAGCTATATAAAGCGCCTGAATTCCAGGAATGCCAGTGAGCAAAACGAGGAAATCTTAAGAGGCGAAGATTTTTATCATCAAAGTGATGATGATTTATCAGTATTGAGTATATCCTTCAATGAAACTGACCAAAACAACACAAGTCCTAATTCAAAATCAAGTTTTCGCGTAATTATCAGTAAGAATATGTTTGCCCCATTTCAAAGGCAATACGATGAGAATAACAACCAAGACCAAGACCAAGATGAAGACGATGATTACACTTATAGAGAAACAAGAAATAAGAAATCCGAGAACTTCAAGGTCATCACAAAACACCCTACGAAATTTTCAGATATTGGTGGTTATGAGAATGTGAAACAAGAGCTTCTTCAGTGTGTGGATATTTTGACTAATTACCAGAAATACGCGAATTACAGTGTCCGTGTACCGAAAGGTCTCATTTTAGAAGGCCCACCAGGTAATGGCAAGACACTATTAGCTAAGGGCTTTGCAGGAGAAGCCAAGGTAGGTTTCATCCCAGTTTCCGGGTCAGAATTCCAGGAGAAATACGTTGGTGTTGGTTCATCTAGGGTAAGAGAGCTGTTTAAATTGGCGAAGAAGAATGCGCCGTGTATTGTGTTCATAGATGAAATAGATGCTATAGGTCGCCATAGATCAGGTGATGGTGAAACATCCAGTTCAGAGCGTGACAATACGTTAAATGAGTTGCTTGTCGCCTTAGACGGATTCAAGTCAACCAATGGAGTATTTTTAATTGGAGCGACAAATAGGGCCGACTTGCTGGATCCAGCACTAACTAGACCAGGGCGCATTGATAAGAAGATTTATATTGGACCACCGGATAGTGATACAAGAGAGGCGATTTTGAATATCCATAGCAAAGGAAAGCCATACGATGATTCCATTCTAATAAGTGACTTGGTGGATTTGACAATTGGGCTTTCAGGTGCACAAATAGAGAATTTGTTGAATGAGGCAATGTTGAATGCACTGAGAGAAGAACGTCAAATTTTCACAATAAAAGATGTGGATCATATTTTGAACAAAATGTTGGCGGGTTGGCAGCCAACACAACACCATTTCACAAGCGATATTATAGAACATATTGTTATACACGAAATGGGACACGCGATTGTTGGACTATTAGCTAAACATCATTCAAAGATGACCAAAGTGATAATTAATTTTTCGTCACCAAGGAGCCCTGGGTATACGGTATTTGAAGCATCTGAATCCACGATTTATACGAAGGAAGCACTTTTTGAACACTTAGCAATTTTATTGGCTGGGCGAATTGCAGAGGAGTGTTATTGCGAAGTCTCTATTACAACAGGAGCCATCAATGATTTTGAAGAGGCGTATAAGTTGGCCGAGAAGATGATCTTGTATTATGGAATGGGTTCAAAGGTGATTTATCCTAGCAATAGTGATAAATACAAGGAGATGATAGATAATGAAGTGATTCAGTTAATAGATGAGGCATATGCTTATTCTCAGTTTATAGTGCAAAACAGTATGGATTTAATATTGGATTGTGCTGAGATTTTGAAGCGTGATAAAATAATGCACTCTAGTCAAATTATGGAGATGATAGACAGTGGTAAGTATGAAGATGTCCTTGAATTATTAAAGAAGTAGATGACCGCGCAACTATAAATTTACAGTATTTGAAGAAGAATCATTTTGTTACTCTTACATCTTTATCTTTTTAATTGTATATTTATGTATTATATTCAAATATTCATATTTATAGGATTTTTATTTGTAATGTAAATGTATGTAAAATTTGTATAAAATAAGTTGATTTTATACAAATACTAAAAATTTATTCAAAACATATTTGAAATCAATATCAATTACAGAGTTTGTATTAGAAAAAAATGAACAAAACAATTTGAAAGCCAGTGATAAAAATTTGCTACATTGATTTGGATGAGGCTGTTATGCAGTTATTCAGAGGTAACGTACTGGTAAAAGTGTGGTTGTTGCTCTCGGATTTTCCGCATACGTTTCCTCTGATGTACTAATTACACCACCTGCCGCCAGATCTTCCGTCGTAAAAAGTGTAACAAAATCACCAGCTAAATAAAATACATCACCTATAAAAGCTGCAATATTATTTGCCTGTGATGTACTAAGCACACCAACGTTCTCCAAAGATTCTGTAATCATATGAATAGGATCGTAAACCCCACGATGAGCCGATACTCGCAGCACAGCTCTATCATCAGTAAAAGTAGGAACCCACATTGGCTGACTCCATAAACGACCATCCTGATCATAAGGATCAGCATATAATTTGTTGAGTTCTCCATTAAAACCCATCATTATCTCAATATTTTTAAGTTGATCTTTATTAGTACTAAAATTCTTTTCAGCAGCAGCAGATTCTTTAATAAATTCTCCTTGTGCAGTTTTAAAGTTAGAAAAAGCATTTTCTAAATATGGTTTCAAATTATTAACACCTATCATTATTGCATCAATTCTGATTTTTAGAGAATTGTATTGGGCTGTAGTATAGGGTTTTGTTTTGTGTTTATCCTCAAAAGCAACAGCTGAATCATTTGCTTGAATAGCCAAAAAATCGTAACCGGCTTTCACTTTTTTGTATACATCATCCCAAGAATCATTTGCGCGTTGCATGAAAGTGTATCCTCTTTGAAACATATAAGTATCCATTGACCTAAAGTCTATTCCTGCAGCTGCTTGAAATGATTCTAGATCATCTGAAAATTGTTCTGCCATTCCATTAAAAATATTAATATCATGATTTAATTTTAAATTCGCAACGTGATAATTAGTCCAATTAACTGCATAATCTGCTTCTGCAAATTTAACAGTCCAACCTAGTTCTTTAATCTGAGTATCGTAGAAACTTTTTCTTTTGTTGACATCAAACCACATAGCACGATTTAAATCTTTTCCCACTGTAGCAAATTCTGTAAATAAAACTTCACCATGTCCCTCTGCCCAATTCCAATATGGCATATTTCTACCTCCACTGTTTAAAATATCCCTAGTATTATAAAGACTACTATCTTGGACATTTTTTATAGCATCAGTAAGTTTTTTTTGCATATCTTGAACCTGAGTCTTCCAAATTGTATATTCAGATTCAGAAAGTGTACTGGCAATTTTTCTTTTTTCCAATTCAGCAGCCATAGCAGCCATATCTGACTCAGATTTACAAAGTTGAAAAAGAAAAAATTGATTCATACGGATACCATCGTTATAATTCATCAGGGGCGGTGGTCTTTTCATGATTGGTTGTGCTCTTCCTCCTTCTGCGACTATTTGTGCTGCTTCCTCTCCCATTTATAAATATATCTAATAATATTTATTTTTCAAAATATTTGATTTACATCATATGAATGAAATAATTGTCATTTATTCAAATGTATAAATGACATTTGTATATGATATTATGTATTTATAATAAAACAAAAAATCATAGAACTAATAAGAAAATATCAAAGCAAATTGAGGTTAACTCTTCACTTACTGATGGATGCAAGAAGAC
>Ga0114959_10003513_pt1 | contig 12296 bp, 10 predicted proteins | sample C_130625_EF_Meta_FD_87317 | JGI IMG/M metagenome (GOLD analysis project Ga0114959, IMG submission 87317) | Freshwater microbial communities from Lake Croche, Canada to study carbon cycling - C_130625_EF_MetaG | ecosystem: Environmental > Aquatic > Freshwater > Lake | place: Lake Croche, Canada...
CTTGCTATGGGCTGGGGGCTATGTCGCGGCAAACCTTCGAGAAGCCGGGAGCGAGGACGCCTACCTTGAAGGAATTAGGCGCTACAACTTGCTCCGAAATGCCAAGACGGTCTCAGCGCTGCGACCAGTAGTCACTGTTTTGGCAAACAGGCGCCCACTTGTTCCGCTCAAGGGTGGGGCGTTGAGCATCACTGGAGACGTTCGTGGCCAGCGCCCTTTTGCTGACCTCGACCTTTATCTCGCACCTGACGAGATGGGGCCTGTCGCTTCAGAACTTCTGGCGGCAGGATTTGAGCCACTCGAGGGTCTCAGTATCGATGAGTTGCTTCGTCGAGTCGTGCCAAGGCGATCCTCATGGTCATTTCTCGATGAGCAGGGCCGGGATCTCGACCTGCACTGGCGAGTTCTTGAGCATCTGAACCTTGAAGCGAGCCGTTCGTTTGTTGAGGCGCACATAACAATGAGGCCGACTGCCCTGGGCGAACTCGGGATGCTCTGCGATGAGGCTCAGGCGATGGTTCTGTTGATGCACCACATGGCGGAAGATCCTCATGCCCCGCATTCGTTGTATGACCTTGTTGTCCTCCTTCGTCGCTCAGAGGCGTCACTGCTTTGGGAAGTTGCCGATGAGGCGGAACTCGGTGCCTGGTTGTCGGGGACACTGGATCGGGTCGAGGAAGCCCTTGACGAGCAGGTGGTTCGCCGTCCATCAGTGTCTCCCACCTCGATGCCTTGGCCCACGAGTTATTCGAGATCCCCTTTTGAGATCGATGAGGAATGTCGTAGAGGTGGTGATTCGATTCGCAGAAGATGGAATCCAGAGATTCCGGAGCGTTCAGAGAAGAACCGCTGGGATCGTCGGTTCTCTGCGTGGGTAGTGCGATGCACCGGCTCTGCTCGACTCGAGCGGATTCTCCGAAAACTCGGACGCCCACTGAGTGAAGGAACGCCGACATGGGGCAGTGAGCTCGACTTTTCCGTTTGTTCTCCTCTTGGTCGAGCTCTGGGTCCTGGGTGGAATATCCAATACCCAGAGCAGCTATTTCGTTGGACTGATGCAGCCGACGCACGGGCACTCCTTGCTTGGCCAGGCGGTGATCGCGGAGTTCTTGAAATCGAAGTCGATGCTCAGGCCTGGGAGCAGAGCCGGCTCCGATGCGTGCTGGTCGTAGCGGACGGGAAAGTACTTGGCCCCTTCCCCGAGGACCGAAATCAAGCGTCCTTCGAGTTACTTCGACCTCGAGATGGAATCGTGGAGGTATCCCTTCGGCCCCAGACTCGATCGAAGTGGGTTGAACTTGGACCCGGAACGCATCCTTATCGGTTCGGCCTCCCTGTTCGACGATTGGCGCTCAAGGAGATCGACGCCCGGAGGCGTAGAACCTTCATGCCAGACTGCTGAACGGTGGAGAGCGCAAGGGGGGAGTTCGATGGATCTGCACGTGAGGGATAAGCGGTTTCTTGTCGTTGGTGGCACTGCTGGTATGGGGTTGGCTGCAGCCAAGGTCTTGGTCGATGACGGTGCTCGGCTGGTCATCACCGGTCGAACTCAAGAACGAGCGGAAAGAGCGATTACTGAATTAGGAAGCGCTGCTCAGGTCGTTACTGGGGACGTTGGCCTTGCTGGTGAAGCTGATCGCATTGTCGCTGAGGCAGCGAATTGCCTTGGGGGCCTTGACGGGATCCTGGTGACCACTGGTTTCCTTGGCCACACCTCCCTTGAGACCACGAGCGATTTCGAGTGGGAAGAAGCGTTTAATGACGTACTCCTTGGAACAGTTCGCTCCGTTCGAGCGGCGGTGCCGTATCTCGTAGCGAATGGAGGCGGGACCATTGTGACCACTTCCGCCTATTCAATTCACGCCTACCATCCAAGTCGACTTCCCTACATGATCATGAAGACAGGTGTTGCTTCGTTGACCAAAACTATCGCTAAGGAATTCGGCCCACAGGGAATCCGCGCAAATGCAGTGTGCCCCGGTGTCATTGAAACCGATGCCCTGGCAGGTGTTCGAGCACAACTCGCGGAGGCCAAGGGTATTCCTCCTGAAGGCATCCTCGAAAAGATCATGGTTGAGGAATGGCACATGGATGTCGCGCTTCGGCGGCCAGGAAAGCCGGAAGAAGTAGGCGAGCTTATGGCCTTCTTGCTGAGCCCCCGTGGGGGCTACATGAACGGTGCAGTGATCAACATCGATGGCGGCACTGACTTCTGAGCATCGATTCCCGCGCCGGCTGGTCTGAGCGATGAACAGTCCAAAAGTCCTGTCGGACTCCATCGGTCACAGGGGAGGGGTAGAACGGAGTCGTGAGCACAGAGAAACGATTCATCCTTGGTTTAGACCTCGACGGCACTTGCGCTGATTTCTATGGTCGGATGCGGGAGATCGCCGCTGTCTACCTCGGGTGTCCGATTGAGGACCTCTCTCAAGACGTCGATTGGTCCCTCGATGCATGGGGAATCGGGGAGGACGGTTATGAGGCACTCCATCGATACGCAGTGACTGAACATGGACTCTTCGAATCCATGGCTCCGCTGCTCGGCTCCCCAGAGTCCCTCCGCCGACTCGTCGCCGAAGGCGTTGGCCTACGAATCATCACGCACCGGCTCATCCTGCCTTCTCTTCACGCCGAGACAGTTCGACAAACGGTTGCTTGGCTCGATACGAATCGGATTCCGTATTGGGATCTGTGCTTTATGCGCCAGAAGGATGACGTGGATGCTGATCTCTACGTTGAAGATTCGGTCCACAATATTGAGCGACTCCTTGAAGTGGGCGCCAACGTGCTCGTGGTGGATAACCCGACCAACAAATCACACCACTTTGAAGGTGCTCTACGGGTTTCAAACTGGGCGCAAGCTGAAGCTGCTATCCGATCCGAGTATCGGTCCTGGCTTAATCTCCATGGTCTCGAGCATCCCGCTGGTGAAGGAGTTCCCCCGGCATGGTTTAACGAGGGGAATGCTCCTCCGACTCGCGCAGGGGAAGGCTAAGCAATCTATATTTCCCTCAAGTACCGTCCACCAGGGAGGGAATTCATGAAGGCTGAACTTTCATATGGTTTCGTTTGCCAACCCACTGAAGCGTTGGTGAGCGAGCTCGAAGCCTCGGATGTTGATTCAATCTGGGTGGGCGGACACGTCGCATCGATTCCTGAGACTCCCGAGCCGCTCGTGCACTTGGCCATGCTCTCGGTGCTGGCAAAGCGAGCGCGGATTGGTACCTCGATTGTCCCACTCCCTTTGTATCAACCAGCTGTGGTGGCAAAACAGATAGCCGACATTGATCGAGCTTGTGATGGGCGAGTCACGCTGGGAATTGGTGTGGGTGGTGAATACCCAGGTGAGTTCCGTGCTTGCCAAGTGCCTATTGAGGAGCGGGGATCACGAGCGAACGAAGCAATTTCACTCCTCCGCGAATTATGGAGTGGAGAGCCCACTACACACGTGGGCCCGCACTATTCCATGGAGGATGTTCGAATTCACCCTGCTCCCACGCAGGGCACTCGGGTTCCTATCGTGGTAGCCGGACGCAAGCCTCCGGCCTGGCGACGAGCGGCACATCTTGGTGATGGATGGATGCCGTATCTCTACTCTGCCGAGCGCTACGCCACGTCAGTGGCGGCGATTCACCAAGAAGCGCAGGCTATTGGTCGTGATCTGAGTGACTTCGAGTGGTTCTCATTTCTATTCATCGCTGTCGATGAAGATGGAGATCGAGCGCGCCAGACGATGGCTCAGAGTTTGGGCGGTCTATATCGACAGGATTTTGACGAAATGATTCGTCGTGTTGCCGTAACGGGAACACCTGAAGAAGTCCACGAGCAATTGGGTGCATTTGTCGAAGCCGGAGCTCGGCATCTGATCTTCACGCCGGCAATGGGGTCTGAGGATTCTCGGGATGCTGTTATTAATTCGGTTATGCCACGTTTGCGTGATCAATTCAGCTGATCGAGAGAGGAGCTCCGCTCAATCAAGCGAATGCGAAACCGTTGAACTTTTAAGTGGAAACAACTCTCAGGGTGAACGATACCGTTCCGGTTGCTCCGCCGGGATCCGTCACAGTGATGTTTACCGTGTACGACCTTGCTTGAGCGGTCGGCTTCCCAGAGATGGTCCCCGTGGCGGTGTTGATGCTGAGTCCAGCCGGAAGCCCTGTAGCGCTGAAGGTCAATCTCTCGCCAGCAGAGTCCGTTGCCGTAATGGCGACCGTCGAGTCTGCATTTCGGACGACTTGAGGCGACGCGGGAAGTTGGAAGGAGATCGTTGGCTTGGTCACGACGATTTTGATCTTCAAAGTGGTCTTATTCCCCGAAGGGTCTTTGGCCGTGACCGTCACGTTGGTGGTTCTGCTTGTGGTTGGGGTTCCCGTTATGGAACCCGATTTGGGGTTAATACTCAATCCCGCAGGAAGTGTGCTTGTTGAGTAGGTCAACTTTGCCCTGGTTGAGGAGACGCCGACCATTCGGATACGTGAGGACTTCCCCGCATAGAGACTCGTTGAATCAGTAGAGCTCAGAGCCACTGGACCGATCGAAATGGTCAACATGACATTTTTGCTTGCGTAACCGTCGCTCACGGTGACTGTATTGCTACAGGTGAAGGCATAGGAAACGTTTTGCATTGTTCCCCACAACGTTCCGTCAGCATCAAGTGTGAGATAGCAGGGTGTTGCACGAGAGAAGTAGGTAGCAAGCCCTGAGGTCGAAATTGCGGTCAGATGAACACTGACGACTTGACCGGGAACCATTTGGAGTGAGGTTTTGCTGGTGACGGTGATGGTCGAAGTAACTACCGACCACTGAAAAGTAGAGGTCTTATCTTCGCCACCACCGTGAACAGTGATTGACGCTGCGCCAGTGCCGACCGCGACCGCAGATCCAGAAATAAGGCCGCTTGCCTCGTCAATGGTGACAGTACTCGGGAGGCCTGAAGCCTCAAAGGTGAGGCTGGCGCCACCTGAATCAGTTGCTGTGACCTGGAGACTGATTGCTTTGCCAGTGATGAACGACTTACTTGGTATTGGGGTAATGGTGACGTTACCGCCAACGACGAGATCAAAGGTGACGGAGTCAGAAATACCGTTTGCAGTTGCCGTCAGGATTACTGAAGCAGTCCCCAAGGCATCTGAGGTCCCGAAAATTCTCCCGGTCGAGGGATCAATACTTGCCCAAGAGGGGAGTCCCACCGCCCCAAAGGAGAGCGTCCCGGCGTCGGCTACTGCAGTTGGCGTGAAGGTGAACGCAGATCCGATGGGAGTTCGTAGCGTTCCTGGTTCACTGAGACGTACAGGGCTCGAGGATATTGCTAATGAAAAGAATTTTGTAGCGGAAGCACCAGTGCTACTACGAGCTTGAATAGAAATGATCCTTGTGCCGGACGCCGTTGGTATCCCACTAATTACTCCAGTGGAGCTATCAACTGAAAGGCCATTTTGAAGGTCTCCTGCATCGAAGCTGAGGGCACCACCATCACTGACGGATCCACTGAGCTGAAGGTGAAAGGAATGACCGACGCTTGCAGTTTGATCACTGGGTTGCGTGAGGCTGGCGCCATCGCCACCTTGAAGATCGACTTGGGTCATGGCGCAGCCATCGATGGCGTTCGACCATTCTGTTTGCTGGGGAAAGGTCCCCGTTGGAAAAGTCACGGTCGCTATCGCTCCAGGCCCCGAATGAACCCAGGCGCATTTATCGCCGTTTTCCCAGGAGCTGCTGCTGTCATCTGTCCATCCGGTGGCACCATCTGGATCCGTGATGGTCTCTTGGTATTCGTGACCCGCCACGATTGAAACCCCGTCAAGCGGACCGCCAAGTGCATTCGCCCCACAGTTTGACTTGTCCGTGAGGTAGGGCATGTTCGTGAATGCGATATTTACGCTGTGGGTAAAAGAATGCCATGAGCAGAATGAAGCGCCAGCGTTGAAGCCGTCAGGATGCTTACCTGGAGGCGATAAAACAATGTATTGCGTATTGGCTGGGTCGCCAAAGTGATCGTGTGCGTTCTTAGCTTCTTGGGCAATATTATTTGGAGTTTTTGTATCAGCACCGTAACTATTGGCGTTGTCGTACCAAACGTTCTCTGGCGTGAACACGCCGTGAATTGGGTAGGCAATGTGACTGGCGTTATCAGCAGGGCAGGAGGTTGCATTGACCGTTGTGTTCGAGCAGTACTGAGTGGCAACCGCTGACCACCGCTCGCCGCCATGTCCAATCCCGGCATACATTGCTTCGAGATACGGGACCATATTGCTCGTGTCATTCGAAAAATTGTCGTAGCCGTTGGCGTCATGAGTGCGATCTCCCCACTCGGACCCCCAGAAGACGAGAACCACCTTGAGCGGCGTGGTAGCAACACCACCACCGCGATAGAGCAACGGTCCCGTGATGGCATTGTTGGCCCGAGAAGCGCCCCGCAGTGGAGCAGTCATCCCACCCCCACTCCCGCTCATGGCCCTAATTGGACCGAGCTGAACAGCCGATACTGAATGCGTGCTGGATACGACCGCAGAAGCAGGAACGACAGCAAGGGCGCTGATGGCGGCCCCGAGGAAAAGTCCCAAAGCCATGAAAGAAGAAAAAGCATTCCGTCGCACGATGAAAGAGTAGGGCCTCGCTGAGGCAGAGTTCGTGGGCTCACCAAAAAAATTGAGATTTTCGTGCTTTCCATGGAGAATCCCAGAGACTGATTGGGGCGTAACGTTCTGAGAGGTGAAGGAGGCCCCGTGGACGCAACGTTCTGGAACGAGCGCTATTCAGGCACTGAATTGGTTTGGACCGATAAGCCCAACATGTTTGTTGAGCGTGAAACTCGTGAGCTGGCCCCTGGAACGGTGCTTGACCTTGCCTGCGGGGAAGGGCGTAATGCCATCTGGCTCGCGGAACGGGGGTGGAAGGCAACGGGCGCAGATTTTTCAAGCAGCGGCCTCAAAAAGGGGGGCGCCCTCGCCGCTCAGCGAGGTGTAGAGGTTGCATTCATCGAAGCTGATGCAACGAAGTACTCCTGGCCTACGAGTTTCGATCTTGTCCTGGTCATCTACCTGCAGCTCATAGGGAGTGCTCGGGATGCTGCTTTGAAGAATGCGTGTGAAGCGGTGGCGCAAGGTGGGCAACTTCTTGTTATCGCGCACGACGTGGATAACCTTGCTCATGGAGTTGGTGGACCCCAGGAAGCTTCGATGCTCTATGCCGTTGAAGAGGTCGCTGCATTGGTAAGTGAACTCGGACTCGAGGTCCTGGTCGCCGAACAAGCAAAACGTCCGGTCGAAACTCCCGAGGGACTACGCCAAGCAATTGACACAGTGGTGCGCGCCGCGCGCGTCAACTGATCCATCAGGGACTGGTCGATTCAGAATTATTCAGCGAGAAAAGATGCCCTTGAGCTTGGAGCTCAAGGATTCAGGCTCGCAGTGGCAGCGTTCCGCCTCAGGGACGTCACGAAGTGCCTCTTCGATGTGGGCACCGCATCCGTCCCACGTTGGTTTCTCACATTTTTGACACGTCACTCGATGGCACATCTATATAACGGTAAAACGCTCTTGTGAAGAGAGCAAGTCGACTTACTAGTTCTTGGAACTGAGAATCCGCCCTAAGCGAAGTGCAAAATCTCGCTGGTGATTAATTACCTCGGAGGCCAAATCGAAACCAAACTTGGTGGTCGCCTCCAAGGTGGGAACCCCGCGAGGACGGCGCGGAAGTGAAGGGAAGGGAAGCCGATCGATCCCTCGCTTGAGGGAACTCGAGAGTTCGAGGGCTTTCTCCTGTCCTTGCTCAAGGCGGTTCAGCAAGGCTGCCGAGGCGGCGTGGACCACAGCAGGGACTTGGGGATTCTTCGCCATCTCGTACCTCCTTGGGCTTCCAAGAGCCTAGAGCGGGGACCTTGTCTGCAGAGTGGAACCTAGGTTCCGGTTAGGCTTCCCTGCGTGAAGAGCTCTGTCGCCCGGCCTCACTACAAGGTCACCTATGCAGTCATCCTCCTCGGGGTCACGGCCTACTCGCTCTTGCTCTCCATGGTCTTTCCGGCTCTCCCCGCCATTCAAAAGGCCCTCCACACCTCTCAGGCCACCGCCACGTGGGTACTCACTATCTACCTTTTAAGTGCCGCCATCTGCACACCAATTGTGGGCCGTATCGGCGACAAGGTGGGCAAAAATAAGATGCTCGTCTTCGCACTGTTGATGTTGGCCTTTGGCTCGGTGCTTGGAGGCCTTTCGAACAATATCGTCACGCTCTTGATTGCTCGGGCAGTCCAGGGCGCCGGCGGCGGCGTCCTTCCTCTGAGTTTCGGCATCATTAAGGATGAGTTTCCTGAGGAGCGAGTCGGTTTCGCTGTTGGCTTCGTTTCAGCGATGCTGGCCGTTGGAGCAGGAGCCGGCACGATTTTGGCTGGCCCGATTGTTCAACATCTCGGGTTCCGTGCGCTGTTTTGGATCCCGCTGGGGATGGTGATCGTTGCAGCAGTACTGGCTGGGAAGTTCGTACCTGACTCTCCTTCGAAGATGCCCGGCAAGATCAACTGGTTCGCTGCGTTTTTACTATCCATCTGGTTAATTTGCCTTCTGGTCCCGATTTCGAAGGCCACCTCATGGGGCTGGGGCTCACCAAGCGTGCTCGGGCTCTTCGCCGTTGCGTTCGTAGTGGCACTCGTGTGGATCCGAGTTGAGTGGCGTTCAAAGTATCCGTTGATTGATATGCACATGATGAAGGAGAAGGCGGTCTGGACAAATAACCTCGTCGCCTTCTTGATCGGAATTGGAATGTACGCGTCAGGCGCCGTCCTCCCCGAGTTCCTCCAAACCCCGGTCTCGCAGGGCTATGGCTTCGGTGCCTCAATTACGCAGTCGAGCATTTACCAACTCCCCAACATCATCACGATGTTCATCTTTGGCCTTAGTTCGGGTCGTATCTCGGATCGGATTGGGGCCAAGCCAACCCTCTTGCTTGGTGTTGGGTCATCAGTAATTGGTTACGGCATCATGACCACTGTTCCCTCATCAATCTTGATGGTGATGGTGGCGACCGGTCTGCTCGGAACGGGTTTCGGGTTGGCGTTCTCCGCTATTGCTCACCTCATCGTTGATGCGGTTCCTGATAATCAGACCGGTGCAGCATCGGGGATGAATACGAATATTCGAACTATTGGTGGCGCGCTGGGAGCTGCGGTGGTGACGTCGATTATCGCTGCCACTCTCAAGGTCGATGGTTTCCCAACCAAATCTGGTTATCACCTTGCCTTTGGTTTTATGGCCCTCCTTACTGCCGCTGGGTTAGTTGCTGCCTTCTTCCTGCCCAAGCCCGAACATGAACATGAGCACGATCAGGGCCACCATTTTCATGCTGAAATTGCCGCCATCGCTGGTGCTGACATTGTCGACTGATCGATGAACACGGAGACAGAAACCACGAAGACTCTGCGGCGCGATGCGGCCGAGAATCGTGAACGTGTCCTTGGGGCCGCTCGAAGTAGCTTCGCCGAGCATGGGCTGGATGTCGGGATGGACGAGATTGCTCGCCGGGCCGGGGTTGGCGTGGGCACGATCTATCGGCGGTTTCCTTCGAAGGAGCATTTGATCTCCGCTGTCGCAGCGGAGACGACAGACTCCCTCCGGACGGTACTTGTTGATTCCCTTGCGCTGAAAGATCCCTCAGAGGGATTTCGGGCCTGGCTCTTTGGTATCGGTCAGCTCCAGTTGGAGCACCGGGGGTTTCTGTCGAGACTCATGGACGTTACCGATGAAGCGGTACGAGTGGATCTCGACGAGATGAGTCGGAAGCTGTTGCGGCAGGCCCAGGCGTCCGGTGCCATTCGCCACGACATTACGTACGAGGATCTCATGGTCTTTTTTTGGTCGCTACGTGGCGTGATCGAGCGAACCTGGGAGCGAGCCCCGCGAGCATGGCGCCGGTTTGCTGAGCTCTATCTCGCGTCGCTGCGGCCGGGAGCCCCCGCATTGGAACAGCCACCGATCACCCTTTAGGCCTCAGAGTCAACCGACGAACCATTACTCACCACATTTGGTTCTGAAGAGAATAAAGGGAGCGAGTATCCCGTGCTTCAGAATTGCCCATCGGTAGCGTCGTCTTCATGGGACGCCCCCTTGGCGCAGGCGCTCGATGAGCGCTGCGCACGCCCGCCGTCGGCGATCTCGACGTGCCCAGCGTCAGGGTTCTCGCCGCCGCCCAGGAGAACATCGGCTCCTGAAGCTTTCGGTCGCCTTCGTGCTCCTCCTCGGCGCATCCGTGATGAGTTATCAATTTCTTCGAACTTCACCCATCGGCTCTGGCGTTACGGCAAAATCAGTAGACAGAGTTTTGATTACTCCACCATCGACCACGAGCACCACGCTTTTGGATCGGAATCCATTTGCTGACCCTCAAATTCAGTCATTTCTTGATTCACGAAAAGGCAAGGTAACGGCGGCCCTGTTTGATGTGGCAACCGGTCGTACCTACGTGTATCACCCACATGACCGCCAAGTCACCGCTTCCATGGTCAAGATCGACCTCGTTGCTGCGCTGCTCTACAAAACCCAGCAGGAACATCGGGGGCTCACCCAGTGGGAAGACAAGGCCGCCCGAGCAATGATTACTGCATCGAATAACTCAATGGCACAGCCTGTTTTTTTGAAGGTAGGCAACCGTGACGGGCTGGCTTCGTTTAATCAACTCTTGGGTTTTACCGAGACCACTCCATCGTGGGGATGGGGGTTAACGGAAACGACGCCCGAGGATCAGCTCGTTTTGCTGAAGCACATCGCACTGCCAAACTCGGTTCTCTCAAATGAATCGCAGATCTATGAGCGCTCACTCATGGAGCACGTCTATAGCTCTGAGCGCTTTGGGATTCCTCAAGGGGTACCGACAGATGCCACGGTGGGAGTGAAGAACGGTTGGTACAACGAGAAAGACACCGGCTGGCAGGTGAACTCTGCGGGGTACGTGCATCGTGGCGACACGTTTTATCTGGCCTGCGTCGAAACCTCGAATAACCCGAACGAGGCCTATGGAATGGATACCGTCTCCACCCTCGGCCGACTTCTTTGGAGTTATCAGGCAGCCCCGTAGCGGCAGCACCATTTTTAAAGAGTGATACCCGAAGCTGATCCTTCGGAGATTGTTCGATACAACTGGTCAGGCCCAAACAAAACCAGCGCACTGCCGAGTTCGCGCTTCCATGATGCGTCACCAAATTCTGCACGCCATGACCAAAGCCGACGCGTGAGGTGGTGAAGCGGATACTCCTGCGTCATTCCCATAGCCCCATGAGCTTGGTGAGCAGCACGAGATGCGGTCCGAGCTGCGTCTGAGGCTAACGACTTTGCTGCTGCGACTTCGAAGTCACCGTGACCCCGGCTGAGCTCGCGAGCAGCAGTCTCAACGGCGAGGCCTACGAGGGCGGCGTCTTCGCCGCAACGCACGAGCAGGTTCTGAACGGACTGGAACGAGCCGACGGTTTTGCCGAACTGCCGGCGGTCAGCGGTGTAAGTAACCGTGAGGTCCACCATGGCTTCAAGGGCACCGGCAATCAGTGCTGCGCGACTGAGGGCTCCTCGTATTCTCAGTGCACGAGTCGTCGCTCCACTCGGGGCGGGAGCGACGACGAGGGGTTGGGCGGCGGCGAAGTGAAGGGTGTCGCGAGGCTCTCCCGCCAAGTTGGTGTCGAGCTCAATGGTGCCAAGGGCGGGGTCGAGAAGGACCACCTTGTTGTCGAGGAGTGCAGCAACCCGAGAAACTCCTCGGGCCCAGGGCACCCGGGTGGCAGTGCCAGAAACAAGTCCCCCATTCAGGGAGAGGGTGTCGCTTGGTTGGCCAGGAACGATGCTTAAGGGAGCGTCATCAAGATCGAGGCCGGCTTCACCGAGGAGCCAGCCTCCAAGTATTCCTGACTCGGCAAGAGGAATCGGCGCAACGTAGCGTCCGGCAATTCGCAAGACGGCGATTGCTTCTTCGAGCGTGCCACCAACGCCACCGCGTTCTTCAGGAATGGAGATTCGAGTCAGACCAAGTCCCGAAATGGCATTCCAGATCTCTGGAGCCCACCCACTGGTCTCGGCATCTTGGACAGCGCTGAAGGTGCAGACGTCAGAGAAGACTCGCTCTGCTGTCTCGATGAGGACCGGGTCAATCATCGGAGACCCTTTGCGATGATGCCTCGTAGGATCTCGTTGGTGCCGCCTCGAATGGTCCATGAAGGAGAAACTACGAGTGCCTTGGCGAAGAGACGCTCAAATTCAGAGGAAGCAGTCAACGAAGGTTCGAGGTCGACAAGCTGCTGCAGGCTCGCCATGACCCACTGC
>Ga0114959_10003517_pt1 | contig 12280 bp, 7 predicted proteins | sample C_130625_EF_Meta_FD_87317 | JGI IMG/M metagenome (GOLD analysis project Ga0114959, IMG submission 87317) | Freshwater microbial communities from Lake Croche, Canada to study carbon cycling - C_130625_EF_MetaG | ecosystem: Environmental > Aquatic > Freshwater > Lake | place: Lake Croche, Canada...
ACAGCGGCGAGCGCGGCGATCTGCGACACGTTGGCCACGTTCGAGGTTGAGTGCGACTGCAGATTGGTGGCGGCTTTAACGATGTCGAGCGGCCCAATCATCCACCCCACTCGCCAACCGGTCATTGCGTAGGTCTTGGCGACTCCGTTGACGACGATGCACTTGTCGGCGATTTCAGGTACGAGGGTCGGCATTGAGGCAAAGGTGGCATCGCCATAAACCAGATGTTCGTAAATCTCGTCAGTGACAACCCACAGGCCCTTGTCGACTGCCCAGCGACCGATGGCCTCAACCTGATCAGGTGGGTAGACAGCGCCGGTTGGATTCGATGGCGAGACAAAAACCAGCATGGTGGTGCGGGGCGTGAGTGCCGCCTCGAGCTGAGCAATCGAGGCGAGGTAGCCCGACGATTCATCGGTTTGCACTTCGACCGGAACTCCGCCAGCTAGGCGAATCGATTCGGGGTATGTGGTCCAGTACGGCGCGGGCAGCAGTACCTCATCGCCGGGGTTAAGCAGGGCCGCAAAGGCGTTGTAAAGGGCCTGCTTGCCACCGTTTGTGACCAAAACCTGCGCTGGTGTCACCTCGTAGCCTGAATCGCGCAGGGTTTTGGCAGCGATTGCCTCCTTGAGCGCGGGTAGCCCGCCCGCGGGGGAGTAACGATGCCACTTTGGATCGCGGGCGGCAGCCACTGCCGCCTCGACGATGTAGTCGGGGGTGGGAAAGTCGGGCTCGCCGGCGCCAAACCCGATGACCGGTCGGCCAGCGGCCTGAAGTGCCTTCGCTTTAGCGTCAACGGCGAGGGTGGCGGATTCGGCAATTGCGCCTGCTCGGCGCGAGACTCGTGAGGTAGACATACCTAGATACTCGCAGAAGCCGGAAGGCGGTTGGACTGCGGGGACACTCAACGCATACACTCTTCGGGCGGTGGTTCTACACCCGTGCGTGAGCATGCCCGAGGGTCTTCCGGAAGGTACGCAAAGCAGGGTTGAGCGCTAATTCCGCTCAAGGGTCGTAGCTCAATTGGTAGAGCACCGGTCTCCAACACCGACGGTTGGGGGTTCAAGTCCCTCCGGCCCTGCACGATGAGTTAGATGGCTTGAAAGCACCACAGTTCAACAGATCGACTGCACGCAAGCGTGATGGCAAGTTCAAAATCCGACGAGTGGAACGGACAAACAGGTGGCAAAGGATCAAGGCTCAACGGCAGTCGACGACCGCCCGGGCCTGTTCGCGCGCATCGGCATGTTCTACCGACAGGTCATCGCCGAATTGCGCAAGGTCATCTGGCCGACCCGCAAAGAACTCGTCACCTACACCTGGGTCGTCATCGCATTCGTCACGTTCATGGCTATTTACGTGGCGGTACTCGACTTGATCTTCGGTAAGGCAGTTCTGGCGGTCTTCGGCGGCGGCGGAGGCGGCTGAGTTCTAAGACCGCGAACGCACGCACCAAGTGCCCCACCGCCTCAACCGCCCGAAATGACCGCCCGAAATGACCGCCCGAAATCAACGACTGGAGCACATCGCAGTGACTGAGCAGGAGATCCCGAAGGCCGACGCCGAGACTGAGCCCTCGTCGGCCGTCGCCGACGCCTGGGCTGCCGCAGTTGCTCGAGCCGAAGACTCGGCGATCGACGATGCATCTCATGATCCGGTCGAAGAGGCTCCCGCACCGGCCCAGGATCCGTTCGCGGTGGCAGCACCTGTTGTTGAGGTCGTTGAGGTCGTTGAGGTCATCGAGGTCGACGAGGTCGTTGAGGTAGCCGAGGTCGTTGAGGTAGCCGAGGTCGACGAGATTGTGCTCGTGTCGGCTGACTCGGTCATCGACGACGAGGCACTAGTTCCGAGCGAAGTCGCAGAGGTTGTCGTGGTCGCTGATTCGGTCGTCCTCGACGACGACGAAGATTCAGAAGAGGCCTTCCGCCGCGCCATGCAGTTGGCGCCTGGCGATTGGTACGTACTTCACTCATACGCCGGTTTCGAAAACCGGGTGCGCGCCAATCTTGAGAGCCGCATCACGACCATGAACATGGAAGAAGAAATCTTCCAAGTCGAAGTACCCGTCGAAGAGGTAACCGAGGTCAAGAACGGTGTGCGCAAGCAGGTCAAGCGCAACAAGTTCCCCGGATATGTTCTGGTGCGCATGGATCTCACCGATCAGTCGTGGGGCGTTGTACGCCACACCCCCGGCGTTACCGGATTCGTCGGTCACGCCCACCAGCCCAGCCCGTTGACTCTCGACGAGGTTGTCAACATTTTGGCGCCGAAGTCTGAGAAGAAGACCACTGCTGCGGCGGCTGCTGCAGCAGCGGCCACCGTCGATTTCGAGGTGGGTGATCCGGTCACGATCATCGAAGGCGCCTTCGGCACGATGCAGGCGTCGATTGCTGAGATCAGCCCCGAATCTCAGAAGGTGATCGTCATGGTCGAACTGTTCGGCCGCGAGACCCCCGTTGAACTCACATTCGCTCAGATTGAGAAGGGCTAATCCACCCGCGGATTAGCCGCATCCACCAGTCCGTTTAATCACCTCCCCGCCACAAAGGAACGAGAAGTAATGCCTCCCAAGAAGAAGAAGGTCGTCGGCCTCATCAAGTTGCAGATTCAGGCTGGCGCTGCCAACCCTGCACCTCCTGTTGGTCCGGCGCTAGGTCAGCACGGCGTCAACATCATGGAGTTCTGCCAGGCTTACAACGCGGCCACAGAAAGCCAGCGCGGGCAGGTGATCCCCGTTGAGATCAGCGTGTACGAAGACCGCTCGTTCGACTTCAAGCTCAAGACGCCGCCGGCCTCGCGACTGATCCTCAAGGCCGCTGGCCTCGACAAGGGTTCGTCTGTGCCGCAGAAGACCAAGGTCGGTTCGCTGACCAAGGATCAGGTGCGCGAGATCGCCACGACCAAGATGCCCGACCTCAACGCCAACGATGTCGAGGCCGCCATGAAGATCATCGAGGGCACCGCTCGTCAAATGGGTGTCACAATTTCTGAGTAGTAAATTTCTGAGTAGTAATCCAAGTAGTAAGCCAGCAACACCGTGGGAGGGCCGCTGCGGCCCGCTAACCACACTGTCCGGATTGATCCCCCACCAGAAGGAAATCGACATGAAGCGCAGTAAGAACTACGAAGCTGCTGAAAAGCTAATCGGCGGAGAAGACCTGCACACCCCACTCGAGGCTGTCACTCTCGCCAAAGACACATCGAAGACCAAGTTTGATGCCACCATCGACGTTTCGATGCGCCTAGGCGTCGACCCCCGCAAGAGCGATCAGATGGTTCGCGGCACCGTCAATCTGCCGCACGGTACGGGCAAGAACGCCCGAGTCATCGTGTTCGCCGGTGGCGAGAAGGCTGATGAGGCCCGCGCTGCAGGGGCCGACGAAGTTGGTAGCGACGATTTGCTCGAAAAGGTGTCAGCTGGCTGGACTGCGTTCGACGCCGTGGTCGCCACTCCCGACATGATGGGCAAGGTTGGTCGGTTGGGTAAGGTGCTCGGCCCCCGTGGTCTGATGCCCAACCCGAAGACCGGCACGGTCACCATGGATGTTGCTAAGGCTGTCGAAGACATCAAGGGCGGAAAGATCGAGTTCCGAGTCGACAAGCACTCGAACCTTCAGTTCATGATTGGCAAGGCATCGTTCACCCCTCAGATGCTCGTTGAAAACTACGCTGCGGCCCTCGAAGAGGTGCTGCGACTCAAGCCAAGTTCAGCCAAGGGTCGCTACCTGTCGAAGGTGACGATTTCCTCGACCATGGGCCCTGGCGTGCAGGTTGATCCCAACCGCACGCGCAATGTGACCGTCGACGACGAATCCTGATCTGTCGCTCTGAACCCCCGATGGCTTTGGTCATCGGGGGTTTAGTTGTTCGAGTCCGAGAACGGATTTGCTCTTCGGTGTAGGTGCCGCGTAGAGTCTGGGTAACCGAAGACCGCCGGTCGTCGCCCCACAAGGCGAACGAAGGTTCCGACAGGAACGCCAGCGCAGGTGTCGCATCAGAGTCAGCGAATTGCTGGTACTGCCCCGCGCATCTGCGTGGGGCATTTTTTGTGTCGTGAGCCACCGGTGCGAAACGGCAAACGAACCGACCTGAGGGAGTGACATGGCACGCCAAGACAAGGCAATCGCCGTTGATGAGTTGACCCGCGAGTTCACCGAGTCAAACGCGGCCGTGCTCACCGAGTACCGCGGTCTCACCGTGGCCCAGCTCAAGGAACTGCGTCGCAACCTCGGCGACAAGGCTTCGTACCTCGTCGTCAAGAACACCCTCACCAAAATCGCCGCTGAGCGTGCCGGAGTTCAGGGCCTCGACGATTTGCTGGCTGGCCCAAGCGCCATTGCATTCGTCAAGGGTGATCCGGTTGATACTGCCAAGGGCCTGCGCGACTTTGCCAAGGAAAATCCGCTCCTGGTCATCAAGGGCGGCTACATGGACGGCGCGGTGCTCACGCCCAAGGAAGTTTTGCGCCTCGCTGATCTCGAGAGCCGAGAGGTCCTGCTGTCCAAGCTGGCAGGTGCCATGAAGGCCTCGCTCAGCAACGCTGCAAGCCTGTTCAACGCCCCCTTGTCGCAAGCTGCTCGCGTTCTCGGCGCTCTGCAGGCCAAGGCCGAGGCAGATCCGTCAGTCATCGGTGGGGCCGGAGCATCAGCCCCTGCCGCTGAGGAAGCTGCTGCCGCTGAGGAAGCTCCGGCCGCTGAGGAAGCCCCTGCCGCTGAGGAAGCCCCCGCCGCTGAGGAAGCTGCAGCTGCGGAAGAAGCTCCTGCCGCTGAGGAAGCCCCTGCCGAAACCACTGAAGAAGCCTGATTCATCCACCCAAAATCTCCGGTCGGAATGCCGCCCGGTTGAACAAATAGAAGGGACGCCACCATGGCGAAGCTCAGCACCGACGAACTACTTGATGCCTTCAAGGAGATGACTCTCCTCGAGCTCTCAGAGTTCGTGAAGCAGTTTGAGGAGACCTTCGAGGTCACCGCGGCCGCCCCTGTGGCTGTCGCTGTCGCGGGTGCCCCTGCTGCCGGTGGTGCAGCCGGTGGCGAGGCAAGCGCCGAGCAGGATGAGTTCGATGTCATCCTCGAAGACGCTGGCGACAAGAAGATCCAGGTCATCAAGGAGGTGCGCACCATCACGAACCTCGGACTCAAGGAGGCCAAGGATCTCGTTGAAGGCGCACCCCAGCCCGTCCTTGAGAAGGCCACCAAGGAAGCCGCTGACAAGGCCAAGGAGGCCCTCGAGGCCGCTGGCGCCAAGGTCAGCGTTAGGTAGTTTCACTTTTTCACTATCTTCACTACTCTGTGGCCGGTCGTTCGTTAACGGCCGGCCACAGGTATGGGTGGCTTTAGCGAATCGTGGGTGATCGTTATCCCCGATTTACCAATTGGTGCTTGACTCTCGAGCCTGCACCAGTCACCATCATCTTGCGCACTACCCCTCGGTGCCTTTGAGTTAAAGGCAGTCGCAGGAGACGAGGAGGTTTCCGCTCTCGTCGGTGTTTGGGCCGCTGTCCTGAACACCTAGCGGAAACTCGATGTCACTGCAGGCACCCGAGGTGGACAGCGGCGTGCCGTTAATGGTACGCTGCTACTTTGCGCTGCCCCCACATGTCGTCGTGGCGAAAGTCACGGCTCCCGACGGCTGTCCGGGGGTGCGCTCCATAAGGCACGTCGCCCGGAAGGATCGCTTTGGCTGCCATTCGCTCAACTTCCCGCCCCGCAGTTCCCACCCGTATTTCGTTCGCCAAGATTCGTGAGCCCCTTGAGGTTCCGAACTTGTTGGCCCTGCAAACTGAGTCGTTCGACTGGTTGTTGGGTAACGACATCTGGAAGGCGCGGGTAGCCGCCGCCGTTCAAGCCGGCGATGAAGTTCCCAGCACCTCAGGTCTGGAAGAAATCTTCGAAGAGATCAGCCCGATCGAAGACTTCAGCCAAACCATGTCGCTGTCATTCCGCGACCACCGTTTTGAGCTGCCCAAGTACACCGAAGAGCAGTGCCGCGATAAAGACTTCACTTACTCGCAGCCACTCTTCGTGACGGCTGAATTCATGAACAATGAAACTGGTGAAATCAAGAGCCAGACCGTGTTCATGGGCGACTTCCCGATCATGACCCGCAAGGGCACGTTCATCATCAACGGCACCGAGCGCGTGGTTGTTTCGCAGCTGGTGCGTTCGCCCGGCGTCTACTTTGATCGCAGCCTCGACAAGGCCACCGACAAAGACGTGTACGGCGCAAAGATCATTCCGAGTCGTGGTGCGTGGCTCGAGTTCGAGGTTGATAAGAAAGACCTCGTTGCCGTTCGCGTCGACCGCAAGCGCAAGCAGCCGGTATCGGTGCTACTCAAGGCTCTGGGCATGACCAATGAAGAGATTCTTGAGCGCTACGGTCATTACCCGTCAATGGTGAGCACGCTTGAGAAAGACCCCACCACCACGCAAGAAGAAGCGCTGCTCGACATTTACCGTAAGTTGCGACCGGGCGAACCGCCCACGGTTGAGGCAGCTCGCACGCTTCTCGATAACTTCTACTTCAACTCCAAGCGCTACGACCTGGCCAAGGTGGGCCGGTACAAGATCAACAAGAAGTTGGGTACCGATCGCCCGCTCACTGACTCAACTCTCACCCTCGAAGACATCACCGCAACCATCGAGTACATCGTTAGACTTCACGCTGAAATGCCTGAAATCGACACGCCTCGTGGGGTTTTGCCGGTGCAGGCCGACGACATCGATCACTTCGGTAACCGTCGCCTTCGCTCGGTTGGTGAATTGATTCAGAACCAGATCCGCACCGGCCTGTCGCGCATGGAGCGCGTGGTGCGCGAGCGCATGACCACTCAGGATGTCGAGGCCATCACGCCGCAGACCCTGATCAACATTCGCCCGGTCGTGGCGGCAATGAAGGAGTTCTTCGGAACCTCGCAGTTGTCGCAGTTCATGGATCAGACCAACCCGCTGGCTGGGCTAACCCACAAGCGTCGCTTGTCAGCGCTGGGCCCCGGTGGTCTGTCGCGCGAGCGCGCTGGCTTCGAGGTTCGCGACGTTCACCCCTCGCACTACGGCCGCATGTGCCCGATCGAAACTCCTGAGGGCCCGAACATTGGTCTGATGGGTTCGCTGTCAACCTTCGCTCGCATCAACGCGTTCGGCTTCGTCGAGACTCCCTACCGCAAGGTGGTGGGCGACAAGGTGACCGACCAAATCGATTACCTCACTGCAGACGAAGAAGATCTGCACGTTATTGCCCAGGCGAACGCGCCTCTTGACGAGCAAGACCGCTTCGTTGAAGATCGCGTGCTTGTTCGCACCAAGGGTGGCGAGGTCGACTACGTGCCTGGCGCCGACGTCGACTACATGGACGTCTCACCACGTCAGATGGTGTCGGTTGCCACGGCAATGATTCCGTTCCTTGAGCACGACGATGCAAACCGCGCCCTCATGGGTTCGAACATGCAGCGTCAGTCGGTTCCGCTGATTCGTTCAGAGGCTCCACTGGTTGGTACCGGCATGGAGTTCAACGCTGCCGTTGATGCTGGCGATGTCATTGTTGCCGAGAAGGCCGGTGTGGTCACTGAGGTTTCGGCTGACTCGATCACCGTGATGAACGACGATGGCACCACGAGCACCTACCGCGTGCAAAAGTTCCGTCGTTCTAATCAGGGCACCTCGTTCAACCAGCGTCCGCTCGTGGTTGAGGGCCAGAAGGTTCAGGCTCGTCAGGTTCTGGCCGACGGCCCGTGCACCGACAACGGCGAAATGGCTCTCGGTCGCAACCTGCTCGTGGCGTTTATGCCATGGGAAGGTCACAACTACGAAGACGCCATCATCTTGAGCCAGCGTCTAGTGCAAGACGATGTGCTGTCGTCGATTCACATCGAAGAGCACGAAGTTGATGCGCGCGACACCAAGCTTGGTCCGGAAGAAATCACCCGCGACATCCCCAACGTTGGCGATGAGGTGCTAGCCGATCTCGACGAGCGCGGCATCATTCGCATCGGTGCTGAGGTTGTTCCAGGTGACATCCTGGTCGGCAAGGTCACGCCCAAGGGCGAGACTGAACTCACCCCCGAAGAGCGTTTGCTTCGTGCAATCTTCGGCGAGAAGTCGCGCGAAGTTCGCGACACCTCGCTGAAGGTGCCGCACGGCGAAAGCGGCGTTGTGATCGGTGTTCGCGTGTTCGATCGCGAAACCGACGATGAATTGCCCCCCGGCGTCAACCGCCTCGTGCGCATCTACGTGGCACAAAAGCGCAAGATCACCGAGGGCGACAAGCTCGCTGGCCGTCACGGTAACAAGGGTGTTATTTCCAAGATCCTCCCCGTTGAAGACATGCCGTTCCTCGAAGACGGAACGCCCGTTGACATCGTGCTGAACCCCCTTGGTGTTCCTAGCCGCATGAACATCGGCCAGGTGCTCGAGACCCACCTTGGCTGGGTGGCCAAGAGCGGCTGGAAGGTCGAAGGCAATCCCGATTGGGCCGCCAAGCTCAGCGACGAAGCACACCAGAGTGCGCCCGGTACTCCTGTTGCAAGCCCAGTTTTCGATGGTGCTCGCGAAGAGGAAATCACCGGCTTGCTCGGTTCGACTCTGCCGATGTCTAACGGCGAGCCCAACCCGGTGATGTCAAGTGGCAAGGCCCGCTTGTTCGATGGCCGTTCCGGTGAGCCCTACCCGGCACCGGTAGCCGTGGGCTATGTGTACATCCTCAAGTTGCTGCACTTGGTCGACGACAAGATTCACGCTCGCTCGACCGGGCCGTACTCGATGATCACCCAGCAGCCCCTCGGCGGTAAGGCGCAGTTCGGCGGACAGCGATTCGGTGAGATGGAGGTTTGGGCGCTCGAGGCATACGGAGCCGCCTACGCCCTCCAAGAACTTCTCACCATCAAGTCCGACGACGTGCTCGGCCGCGTCAAGGTGTACGAGGCCATCGTCAAGGGCGAGAACATTCCCGAGCCCGGCATCCCTGAGTCGTTCAAGGTGTTGGTCAAAGAAATGCAGTCGCTGTGCCTGAACGTTGAGGTGCTCTCGAGCGAAGGCCTTGCCATTGAAATGAAGGACTCCGACGACGAGGTATTCCGCGCCGCCGAAGAACTAGGAATCGACCTGTCGCGGCGTGAGCCGAGCAGCGTCGAAGAGGTCTGATGCGCGGGTAGTGCCCCAACGCACCTTCCGAGTATCGACAACATCCGACTGACACGCATAGACACTGACTAGATAAAGAGGTAACCAGTGCTCGACGTCAACTTCTTCGACGAACTGCGCATCGGACTAGCCACGGCCGACTCGATTCGCGAGTGGTCACATGGCGAGGTCAAGAAGCCCGAGACCATTAACTACCGCACGCTCAAGCCCGAGAAGGATGGCCTCTTCTGCGAGAAGATCTTCGGCCCCACCCGTGACTGGGAGTGCTACTGCGGCAAGTACAAGCGCGTTCGCTTCAAGGGCATCATCTGTGAGCGTTGTGGGGTTGAAGTCACGCGCGCAAAGGTGCGCCGCGAGCGCATGGGTCACGTTGAGCTCGCCGCCCCGGTAACGCACATCTGGTACTTCAAGGGTGTGCCAAGTCGCCTTGGCTACCTGCTCGATCTGGCGCCCAAGGATCTTGAAAAGGTCATCTACTTTGCGGCCTACATGATCACCATGGTCGACACTGACGCTCGTCAGCGCGACCTGAGCTCGCTTGAGGCAAAGGTCAGCGAAGAGAAGGCGCGCATTGCTGCCCGCCGCGACGCCGATGTTGAAGCCCGGGCCCAAAAGCTCGAGGCCGATCTGGCCGAACTTGAAGATGAAGGCGCCAAGAGCGATGTGCGTCGTAAGGTTCGCGAGTCGGCCGAGCGCGAGATGGCGCAGACTCGCAAGCGGGCCGACGCCGAAACCGAGCGCGTCTCGAAGGTCTTCGATCGGTTCAAGTCACTCAAGGTTCAAGATCTTGAGGGCGACGAGATGCTCTACCGCGAAATGCGTGACCGTTACGGCTCGTACTTCGAGGGTGGCATGGGTGCGGCAGCTATTCAGCGTCGCCTCGAGACCTTCGACCTCCAGGCCGAGTCAGAGAAGCTGCGCGAAATCGTGGCCACCGGTAAGGGCCAAAAGAAGACGCGTGCTCTCAAGCGTCTCAAGGTAGTGAGCGCGTTCCTGACCACCACCAACTCGCCCATGGGCATGGTGCTCGATTGCATTCCGGTGATCCCACCCGATCTGCGCCCGATGGTTCAGCTCGATGGTGGCCGGTTCGCCACCTCCGATCTCAACGATCTGTACCGGCGAGTGATCAATCGCAACAACCGGTTGAAGCGTCTACTCGATCTTGGTGCACCCGAAATCATCGTCAACAACGAAAAGCGCATGTTGCAGGAAGCTGTTGACGCTCTGTTCGACAACGGCCGCCGTGGCCGACCAGTTACTGGCCCAGGTAACCGTCCGCTGAAGTCACTGAGCGACATGCTCAAGGGCAAGCAGGGTCGATTCCGCCAGAACCTGCTCGGCAAGCGCGTTGACTACTCTGGCCGTTCGGTCATCGTGGTTGGGCCGCAGTTGAAACTGCATCAGTGTGGTCTGCCCAAGCAGATGGCACTCGAACTGTTCAAGCCGTTCGTGATGAAGCGACTCGTTGACCTGAGCCACGCTCAGAACATCAAGAGCGCCAAGCGCATGGTTGAGCGTTCGCGCCCGGTCGTGTGGGATGTGCTCGAAGAGGTCATCGCCGAGCACCCGGTTCTACTCAACCGCGCCCCAACGTTGCACCGACTCGGTATTCAAGCCTTCGAGCCGCTGTTGATTGAGGGTAAGGCAATCCAGATTCACCCGCTGGTTTGTACTGCCTTCAACGCCGACTTCGATGGCGATCAGATGGCGGTTCACTTGCCGCTGTCGGCCGAGGCTCAAGCCGAAGCCCGAATTCTGATGCTGTCTGCCAACAACATCCTCAAGCCCAGCGATGGTAAGCCGGTCACCATGCCCACCCAGGACATGGTGCTTGGTATCTACCACCTCACCGGCCTTGAAGAAGATGCCTCCGGCGCCGGCCGTGCGTTTGCTTCGATCGCCGAGGCAACGATGGCCTACGACACCCGTGTGCTGTCGCTGCGCGCGCCGATCAAGATTCGACTCGTTGGCGTAACGCCTCAGGCTGGCTGGGAAGCTCCCGAAGGCTGGCAGCCAGGTGATGCGATCATCATCGACACCACGCTGGGTCGGGCGTTGTTTAACGAAGCTCTCCCCGAGACGTATCCCTTCGTCAACCAGGTGGTTGGCAAGAAGGTGCTTGGTGAAATCGTCAACGACTTGTGTGAGCGTGCTCCCAAGGTTGTTGTTGCGGCCACATTGGATGCACTCAAGGATCTCGGTTTCCGCTGGGCAACCCGCTCGGGTGTCACGGTGTCGATCGAAGACGTTGTGGTGCCGCCGGAGAAGGATGAACTTCTTAAGGCTGCTGAAGATAAGGCCGACAAGGTTCAGAGCAACTACGAGCGCGGTCTGGTTTCTGACTCAGAGCGTCGTCAGGAATTGATCGAGATCTGGACCCGTGCCACCGATGACATCGCCAAGGCGATGGAGCGCAACTTCAGCAAGGAGAACCCCATCTTCCAGATGGCAGACTCCGGAGCCCGCGGAAACTTGATGCAGATCCGTCAGTTGGCGGGTATGCGTGGTTTGGTGTCGAACCCCAAGGGCGAGATCATTCCCCGACCAATCAAGTCCAACTTCCGTGAAGGCTTGTCGGTGCTTGAGTACTTCATCTCAACCCACGGCGCACGTAAGGGTCTTGCTGACACCGCGTTGCGTACGGCTGACTCGGGTTACCTGACCCGTCGTCTCGTGGATGTGTCGCAAGACGTCATCATCCGCGAGGAAGACTGTGGCACCGATCGCGGTCTGGTTGAGGTCATTGCCGTCGCGGGTGCTGAGGGCAAGCTTCGTCGTCACGACAACGTCGAGTCGTCAGCTGTTGCCCGAGTTCTTGCCGAAGATGTTCGCGCCGGTGGCGAGGTTGTCGGTCGCGCGGGAGATTTGGTCAGCGTGGCGCTCGTCGATGCTCTGGTTGCAGGCGGCGTGAGCGAAGTCAAGGTTCGCTCGGTTCTCACCTGTGAGAGCAAGGTTGGCACGTGTGCGATGTGCTACGGCCGCTCGATGGCAAGCAGCAAGGTTGTCGATGTTGGTGAGGCAGTCGGCATTATTGCGGCTCAGTCAATTGGCGAGCCCGGCACGCAGTTGACGATGCGTACCTTCCACACCGGCGGCGTTGCGGGTGAAGACATCACCCACGGTCTGCCACGCGTGGTAGA
>Ga0114959_10003518_pt1 | contig 12279 bp, 7 predicted proteins | sample C_130625_EF_Meta_FD_87317 | JGI IMG/M metagenome (GOLD analysis project Ga0114959, IMG submission 87317) | Freshwater microbial communities from Lake Croche, Canada to study carbon cycling - C_130625_EF_MetaG | ecosystem: Environmental > Aquatic > Freshwater > Lake | place: Lake Croche, Canada...
CTTAATGTTTGGTATAAATTAATACGCATATTAGAAACTTGATTCATTTTTTCGACGATTTCTTGTTGTTGTTGAGGAGTTAAACTTGTATTTGTTTCTAAATTATTAAATAATTGTTGTTCCATTTGTTGTAGTGTTTGAATATCGTTAAGTATTTGCTCATTATTTTGAGAGATATTTGGATCAGCCATATTATATAAAATATAAGAAGATAATTATATAATAAATTATGCATTTTTATTTATTGTTTATTAACATTCATTGCTACTAATACTGTTCCTACTGCTAATATACTCCAAAATAAATAATCATAATTTTTTTGTAATACAACAATATCACTATCTTTTAATATATTTTCTATATTTGTTGTATTCATATTTTTAATTGTTTTATTTGTCGTTTGAATTCCTTGTAAATAATCTTGAATTCCTGTTACATTTGTTTGTGATTGTGCAGCTGCTTGATATGATCCTTCGCCAAAATTAGTAGTATAGCTAGATAGTTGACTTGATAATAAATTTAATTGGGATTCCAATTGTTCTAATTGTTGTTTTTGAGTAGCTGTAGCATTTGCTAAACCATATTCATTGCCTAATTGTCCACCATTTACATAACTACCATAAGTGATACTATCTGTATTATGTGTTGTTAATGGCACACCAATTGGCGTGTTAGATGGAGTTTTATTTCTTATATATATATTAACAGCTGGATTTAATTCTCTAGCACCATTTGGATACATACTTGAAGTTTTTGGATAACAAGTATTATTACTAAAAGCAAATCCAGCACACGCAGGATTATCATTACATGTAGATTGACATGATTGAACGGTAGCATTTCCATAAGCAGCATTAGGTATATCATACCCAGAACTATCATTACCAGGCATTTTAGTATAAGAATCACCATATTCTACATTGGATGATTGATATGTATGTAATTCGGAATTTTGATCAATATAAGCCACTTGACCCATATTTGATTGAATTCCTGAAATACCTATATCATATAAAGCATTTGCTCCTACACCACCACCAGTATTTCCATCATTCATTTTTTGACAATTTGTTCCTAATGTAAAAGTATATAACACTAAATTTCCGTCACTTTGCATAATCAAAGCCATATTTCCACTATTTGAACCTATAAAATCCCCTGCGGCTAAAGTAGAACCAACAGGAATCCAATTTTGACCATATACACCATTTGCTGCGGCATAAGCAGGGTTCGCTTGATTTTGTTTACCATTTGTTCCAGTTGCCCAAACTGCTTGTTGTTGATCTCCAGGACTATTTCCTTTATATATAACCATATTTCCGTCATCTTGAAGGATCAAAAAGTAATTACTTGGAGGAGTTCCAGCACTATATACAGCATTAGCCCAACCACCGCCTACAATATTGCTACCACTGCCTGAACAATTATTAGCTTGACCATATTGTGTGGTTTGACTTAAATTATTAGAAAGAAAACATACTGAACCTGCTTGTATACCATAGTATTGATAATTATTGTTAATTGCTGCTTGTTTACAAGTTGCGGTATTCATTCCCCAATTATAAGGCCCATTAGGGTTTCCAATTGTGTTATTACTTAAAACGGTAGCACTCATAGCCCGATTACCATTATCAGTATAACAACCTACATATCCTGGAGGAGTTGTTGACTTATTTGGTGTCGAAAAGACAGCTTGTCCACCAGAATTATAAACAGTTAATGACCCAGTAACTGCTAATGCTGCCGTAGAACCTGGATTACTAGTTTCACTTGATGCTGTATTAGAAGACCATAAAGCAGTTTGCCCTGTTACAACCATTCCTGGTCCTAGACTAGTTATTAGAGGTTGATTATCACTTACAGCACAATAACCTTGAGATGTAGCTGTATTTACTCCTTGTAAAGCAAAATATTGATAACCAGCATCAATTGCGGCTTCTTTACATTGATTATAAGTATAGGTTCCACTAGAAGAACTGCTTCCAGTACCACCTGTTAATTTAATATTTTGAATAGCTGAGGACCTATCACCTGTATTACTTTTACCATTAAAACCAAAGGCGTAATTTCCCGAATTTTGAATATTAATTGTGGTTGTATATTTTTGCCAAGCATTTGTAGGTGGAGTAAAAGTATAAACTGAATTAGCATTTTGTCCAGAAGGTACACAATATACATTAATTGTATTTGCACCAAGATAACCGGGTCTTCCACAAGAATAAAAAGTTAAAGTATATGTTCCAGTAGATAACTGAATATACTGTCCGCAAATTTGTGTAGCTTGAATACATAATGCTTGTGAACCACTTGGATATGGCATAGGATAACCCCAAGCACTAGAATTATTTATTAAAACAGCATAAAAGTTCCATCCTGGAACTGTTGTATTAGAACTTATATATTGATAACTATTATTAGCAATTTGAGGTTGGGTAAAATTACCATTTTGTAAACTTCCTGAAGGTGGAGGAGGTGATCCACCAATGAAAGTCATTAATGGTGATTGTTGATTATCAGCATAACATCCTGAATATGTTATAGTTGGATTATTTACTAATTTATTAACAAATACATTTACACCTTCATTACCGCAACTTTGTCCTGCTGTCATAGGTGTTCCTGTTACTAAAGGGGGATTTGTAGGAATAGTTGCACCTGCTGTCTCATAAGATGAACTCCATGGAAGGTTAGTATTTACTATTTGTTGTTGAGATGGACATCCATTCTGTCCTGCTGTAGCTAACCAATTATCCCACCCTGGATACCATTTTGCTATACCTTGTTGTGTTACATACATTATTCCTTCGCCTACCTGAATATTTTTACCTAAATATGGATTGTTAGGATTTACACGATTTATATATCCCAATGTGGAGCCGCTAATTTGTGCAACTAAATTTTCATACTCGGTAACAGTATCTTGATATTGTTGTTGTAAATTAGCAATTGTTTGTTGTTGTGAAGAATAATTATTTTGTTGTATAATATTATTTGTTTGAGCCGTTAATCCATTTGGACTAAATTGTAAGTTGTCACCCATACCTCCAAATCCTTCTTTTGAATTTACATTATTAATTTTTTTTTCTAAATTCTTTTTTATTTTTTTTTGATATTTTTTGTATTTTTCTCCTTGAGTTAAAGCTGGTGAAGAAGTGCTTGAATATGATTTATTATTTTTATATTCGCTAGCACAATCATTGATTGATTTTGTTTTTGTTAAATCGGTGAGATTAGAAAATATATTTTCTATACTTGTCATATTAATATAATGATATACAAAAATATATTATATTAATAATAATAATTAATAATAATTAGAGATTACCCGTAAATGATAATATTGTAAATATAACTACAATTACTAGAAATGTATAAAATATATTTTTGTTTCCATCTATAGTCCATCCACCTCCTGTTTGTTGACTAGTCAAAGAAAATTTCATTAATACAATTACTAAAAATATAGCAACAATTAATAATAAAAGAAAACTATAATAATTTGATGTAACATTAAGATTTCCATCTTCATAAGAAGCGTTTGCTGTTTCAAATTGTTTTATCATTTCTTCAATTTGTCCTCTCTCTTGTGTTAATATTTGATAGTTATTTAGCAAAATTTGTTCTTGTTGTTGATTTTGTTCTTGTGTTTGTTGATATTGACCATAACTACTATTATTAATATTTGCTATTTGTTGATTAATATCTGTTAATTGAGAATTCAATTGCTGTAATTGATAACTATAATAGATCGCTTGTTGAGCAATTGCGGTAGACTGTTGTGTAGAAGATAAGCTGCCTGATCCACTACTTAATGTGCAATTATTTAACGTATTATTAAATGTTGCTCCTGAACAAGAAGAATTAGAAGAACAAGCATTTAAACAATTATTTAAATTACTATTATTCAATGTACTAATAGTGCTTTGTCCAACAAACGAATAGTTAGGAAATGTTGTTAGACTATTGTTATTTGAACCAAGCAAACTAATATATTCTTGATATGTATTTGTATATTGAGTTAATAATACATTAAACTGCTCACTTAAAGTTTGTAATTGTGTAGACATTATATATAAATATTAAGAAAACAAATTTATATATAATTTTGATAATTAAAAGGATTAATTCATTAATTTTTTAAAAGAATAATTTGTTATAAACATTAATAAAATAATACCAAAAACTAAATAATATGCGTTTCTTCCTAATTTACCGCCAGTTTGTAATATAGCTTGAGAATTTGAACTTGGAGCGGATGTAGTAGAACCATTAAAAAAATATAAAACAATTATAATAATTATTGCTAACGCTAATAATAAAATAAAAGAATAATAATTTTGATTTATCATTATATCTCCTTCTATTTGTTCTTTATCTAAAGTTTGATATTCGCCAACCATTTCATCCAATTTAGTTCTCTCTTTTACTAATTGTAGAAATTGACTAATTAAATTTTGAGTTTGTAAAACTCGCTCTTGTGTTTGTGTTTCATATAATGGTTGTCCATTATTGGTTTTATCTTGTATTTGTGTATTAATTTCTGTAAGTTGTATATCTATATTTTGAATAATAGAAAGATAATGTTGGCCTTTGGGAAGTATTGCTACTTCAGTATCAGACGCAGCTGTTAAAGTAGAATTGCCTCCTCTTAAAAAACATGTTCCAGAATTAAATGTAGCACCAGTGCATCCATTTGTTGAAGAACACATTGCTTGACATTCTTGTAATGTTGTAGAATTAATTTGACCTACTCCTGAAGTTCCCCAATAAGCAGAATTTTTAACTGTAGTAAATGGTTGAGCATTTATATTATAGTTAGCTTGGGATGCTTGGTTATAATCGGACGAATTATAATTAGGATTTGCTACAGTTGTAATTCCAGTAACACAACAACTCCAATTTTCTGTGTTGTAAGGTCCTTGCCACGGACCGCTTAAATCTTGATAATTCCCTTTTGTATAAAGTTGATTATCATTTCCAACGCCAATAAAAGTTCCATCAGGAGCAATTGTAATAGCAATCATATCAGACCGTGTATTACAAGCCAACACCCAGTTTTCAGAAGTTAAGTTATTATAACTATTTTTCTTAAATATAAAACCCAAAAAAAAATTCATAAAAATAGATCCATCAGGCGCTATAGCAATAGAAGTTATTCCACCTTCTATTTGACTTGATGTTTGAACCCACGGTTTGCTAAACATAACACTACTATTAGACCATAATAACTGTGTGGGTGCCGGATTACTAATAATAGTACCTTTAACATTCATAAATCCTTTTCTAACACCAACATAAGTTCCATCTTGTCCTTGAGCCAATGAATAAATATTGTCATTATTAGTATTTGGTAAAGTATTCCATGAAGATGCGTCCCATGCACTTTTTGTCCATATAGTGTTTTTTGTTGTAATTCCGTAAATAGTTTTACCATCATTACCAGTGCAAAGAGTATTTAAATTACCATTAGAATTATCATTTATTTTCTCCCAAGGTGCGTCTAAACCTTGTCTAGACCATAAATTTCCATCCGTTCCAACACCTATTATAATATAAGAATTACCACCATTGCCATAACATTGAATACGATTGTTATAACTATTGCTAGAAGCCATACCAAAGGCCCATTTTATAATATCATTTAATGTAGATGAATTGCTTAGCGATGGTTGTTTTAAAGTTCCGCTTCCACAACCTGCACTTTTCCAAATATTATTTATACATTGTTGATCAATATTTGTACTAGTACCTGTATAAGAACCACACGGTCGTGCTTCTTCTTCATTCAAATAATTAATATAATTAGAAACAGCAAATTGATATTCATTTAGCAAATTTCTATACCTCATACTTAATACTTCTAAATCTAAAACAATTGAATCGCTTTTTTCATATTGATTATTTACATTATTTATATTTAAATTTTTTTGAATATCTTGAATACTTTGAATATCTTGAATATTTTCATTATTAGGAATATTCATGTATATATTTATTATAAGAAAACATATTTACTTTTTGGAATTATAAAAATAGTATAGAATGGATGATGTAGAGAGAAAAACAAGAACTGATAACATAAAATTATTAGGATTTGAATTTGGATTAGAAACAGTAGTTTCTGTTACTAAATTTATTTTATAATCAGTTCTTGTTTTTCTCTCTTCATCGATTTTTTCAACTAGTTTTTTTATATAATTATTCGTAGATTGTAAACAATGGTTATGTAAATATTCATTAAATGGTGTAGGTCTTTTAAAAAAAAGCATTTTAAAATATTTAAATAAAAAAATACAGCTTTTTAAGCGAGACCACTGGTAACATTTGAAACACTAGATATGATTTTTGATTTATAAATTTTAGCAATAGTTCCTAGAATAATTAAAATACTTAAAAATAAAGCCCAATTACGTAAATATCCAGATTGATAAATTTCTTTATATTCATCAATTAATATATCAGAAACCTCAACATTAGTAATACCTAATTGTTTTTTTAGATCATTATTTTTCTTCTTTTCTCTTTTTATCAAAACATCCAATGCAAATAATTTTGAATTTAGTTTATTAGTATTTGACTGAACATCATTAGATAAAATAAATAACTTCGAGTTAATATTGCTTAAATTACCTTTAATGTTTTGAAACATTTGTTGATATTCTTGATTTTCAGGATTTTTATTATAAAACCTATAATATTTTTGATAATCATTTAAAATAGACGGTAGTTGAGATTGTAATGTTTCTAATTTTCGAGTAAATTGAGAAGCAGACGGAAACTGATTCATAAAATCCTCTTCTGTTTGTAAATTCATTAATATATATATTTATTTAAAATAAATATAAATAAAAAGCTAAAAAGGAATATCAAAAGCTAAAATAAGTTTATCTACATATTTTATAGTTTCACTATAACCTCCTATAAATTTTTTATCATAAAAAATTATAGGAAACGTTTTTACTTCTACATTAGATATTTCTTTAATATAATTTAAAAAAAAATCTTTATCTTCAATTATATATTCATCTGAATCAATTAAATTAAAATTTATATTATTATCCTTAAGTAATTTTTTAACTTTTGTACAATTAGGACAACCACTTTTACTATAAATAGTAAATCCTGATTCAGAAGGGTTTTCAATTTCCATATTAATATATAAAATTATATTTTTAATACAAATTTTACACAAATTTTAAACACAAATTCTATAGTAATCAGTTTTAATTGATGTTTTACTTGATCTTATAATATGACAAATCTGACCAGGTCTTAAACAAATTACACGTGCAACTGGATCAAATCTTGAAATATCTGGAAATTGAATTTTATCTGTAATATTATATTTTTTTACAATTGTATTAATTTCGGAATCTAACATAACTCGATGTTCGGGAACTAAAGTATGTTTTAATATGTTAAATTGAAGTCTTTTAATATTTTCAATGACTATAAATATTCCTTCAGATTCCCAAATATGTTTTAATTCATTTATTAAAGTTTCATTAGGTTCATCTTTAATAATAATAAATAAAGTATCTGTTTTTTTTAATGTTTCACTTAAAACAAACAAATCATCTATCATTTCTTGAATATTTTTAGAGGCAGGTCTAGAAGTCAAATAATATCTAATATAAACCTTCTTTTTTGGGTTTTCAGCATTTACCTTCTCGTCCGTTGTTTCTAAAAGCATATCAAGTTGATTGTTTTGTTTCATTGAATTAACTTCACTTATACTAAAGTTAGCATATTCATTAACATTATAACCAAGTTTTTCCATTATTTCTAGAATAGTTTTTCTAGAATTATATATATTAGAAATTAAGACACTTGTGTTTTGACTAGCCATTCTATTTATAATATAAATATAATCATTTATTTTTATTTCAATTTTATTTATATTATATTTTTATTATATTTTTATTTATAACGTAATTTTTCTAGTTCCATCAGAAGAAGTAGTTTCAGAAGATGGGTTTTCCGGTTCTTGAATTGTAACACTTTTTTTGTCAGCATTTGATTCAGAAGAAACATCAGCTTTACTTGATTCACTTTCCTCGGGTTTAGCTGGTTCAACATCTAAAATACCTGCTTTCAAATTTTCTTTTTCACCTGATACCGGAGGTGTTTTATCTTCAAGTTCCTTTAATTTTTGTTTCTTTACTTGTTCTAAATAATGCACTTTCTCTTCAAAAGGCTTATTTAATAAAGTTTTCTTTTCTTCTTCTGTTAAATTAATATAATAATAACCTAAATCATCAGGGAAATCATATTTTGGTCTCACATGTGTAACTCCATTTTCTACAGTTCTTTTATAATAATCAGGAGTACTTGAGGTTTTTTTAGCATCACTATCAAAATTTGGAACATATGCTGGAGAAACTCCACTTTGCTCACTAGGCGTTCCTGGGTCATAAGCTGGGGAAGCAGTAGCATAAGGTATAGAATCAGTAGTAGTATCAATCTTAACAGGTTCAGGTATTTGAGGCTCTTCAAAATTCATATTTAATCTTGCTGTAGAATTCAATGCCTTTACAATATTTTCATTTATTTCTTTAATATTTTCAGCTATATCTTTATCATTATGCAGTAATTTATTAATATTATTTGAATAAGACATGCTTAATAACTGATCAATATTTTCTTCAGTAATAATACGCATTTGAACATTCATAGTTATTAATTCTTGAATTAATAATTTGAAAGCATAAGGAACTTTTAATATACTAAATGAACGTCCAAATCTACTTAAATTTATAATACTTTGAGAATTATCAGGATTAGTATTAAATTTAATAGGTCCATCAGCATATGGACTTAAGAAAAGGTTTCTAGCTTGATTATAAATTGCGATAGATCCGGTTTTATTACATACAGCAATATAATAGTTTTGTTTTTCTCCTCTAACCAAAAAGGATTCATTTAAGAAATAAGACATACCATGGGCCAAAACACCATCACGTTCCATCTCTCCAATACGTAAACCACCATCATTAGCTCTTCCTTGAACAGGTTGACGAGTTAAAACAGTATTAGGACCTCTTGCACGATAATTTATTTTATCTTTTACCATATGCTTTAAACGCATATAATACGTAGGTCCTATATAAATATCTGCTGCTAATTGAAAACCATTCATTCCATTATATAAAACTTGGTTACCCGATGAATGAAACCCTGCTTCAACAAGCATAGGCGCATAAGTAGAATAATTGGACCCTTTTACTTGAAACGCAGTGCAATCACCAAAAGCTCCATAACTTACACATGCTTTACCAAAAAGACTCTCTACAATTTGTCCAATAGTCATACGAGATGGAATAGCATGTGGATTTATAATTATGTCAGGACGAATTCCATCCTCCGTAAAAGGCATATCTTCTTCTGGAATAATAAGCCCAATTGTACCTTTTTGACCACTTCTAGAAGCAAATTTGTCACCAATTGCCGGTAAACGTTCTTCACGAACACGAACTTTTGCAACATTAAATCCTTCCTCACCAAGTGTAATAAATGATTTATCTACAAATCCAAGCTGACCTTTTTTGGTTTTAACAGAATCATCGGTTAATACATCTTTATTATTTAGAGATGAGTTAACTTTACCAATTAAAATAATTTTTTCATTTATTTCAGTATTTTCTTTAACTAAACCATAATCATCTAAAAAACTATAGTCATAACCTTGTTTTTTACCAATTACATTATTTTTTTCAATATTTAAAAATTTAGAATTGGTAGAACCTGTAACTTTAGAACTTTCTTCTCTCGTTTCATAAGATGAATGGTATGTTGTTCTAAAAATTCCACGATGTATAGAAGCTTCATTTATTAGAATTGCATCCTCAACATTATAACCACCATAACACATAATGGCTACTATAGCATTTACACCATAAGGTTGTTCTTCATTATTAATATATTCTAAATATCTAGATTTAATTAATGGTATTTGACCATAATTGAGTATTACACCAGTCTTATCCATACGCATCTGAAAATTAGAATGGTAAAGAGATACAGCTTGTTTACTTTGACCACAAGAAAAAGAATTACGTGTTACAGGATTATTTTCAGGATAAATAATCATATTACCCATAACACCTAAAATTAATGATGGATCAATTTCTAAATGTGTATACCATTTACTTTTTTGTAAATCTTCTAAATTTGTAGCAATTAATGCTGATTCTTCTTCTGATGTATCTATATAATCAACAACTGATTTGAAGTGTAATAATCTTCTTATAATTTCAAGTTTACTATTACCCATTCCAGGATATAATTTTTTAATATCATAAATTTTATTATTTTTAGTTTTAAAATTTTCATCAGATTTTTCCATAAAACCCGAAACAATTTCCTCCCAAGTAACATTACCACTATCTATTTTTTCTTTAACTTCTTTTCTATCATAACTTATTTTATCATTTTCAATATAATATATAGGCCTTGATAATCTACCAGCATCTGTAAAAATATATACTTCTTTTTGTTCATAGTTAAATGAAATACTTGTATATATTGGAATAATACCATTTCTTCTATATAATTTTAGTTCATTAACAAATTCAATTGGATTGTCAATAATACCAATCCATTTACCATTAACTATTATTTTTGTACTACTCCCTAATTGTTCTGGTGAACATTCTAATAAAATACGCATAGGAGTATTTATTCTAAGCCATTTAATGATTGGATGACTAGATGTTCCACTTGTAATATAAGTGCTAATGGACATATGTTTATGTAAACCTATATTTCCTCCATCAGGAGTATCTAAAGGGTCAATAACTCCCCATTGAGAGGAATTCAAAAGACGTGGTCCAACCACTTTTGCACTAGAATCTAATGGTAAATTTATTTTACGTAAATGACTAATAAATGTATTCCAACTTAATCGATTTAAATCTTGAACAGCACCTAAACGTTTTGTATGAGCTTCGGATCCCCAATTTCCTTTAAATGCCTTCTTAAATCCTTGTTCAAGTATTCTGTCTTTAAAAAACTTTTTAAAATTTGCTTCAATAAGAGCTGTAAAATTTTCTTTGTATTTGTTATCTTTATCTTCTTTATCTTTTGCTTTTTCTTTTATTTTTAATTGTTTTCTTTCTTTTCTAGATATACCTTCATCATCTTTATATTGTCCTTTATTGTAATAATATTCTTCATCTATTTTACGTGTAATATCTTTCTTTTGAATTAAATAATATTCTCTAAATAAATCATAAATAAGTGACCCGGAAAGTTCTACTCTTTTAAATCTAAAATTATCGCGATCTGTTGGTTTTTCTTCTTTTGTGTAAACTTTTAATAAACGTTTTACCATATATCCTACAAAATAAGCTTTTTCCAAAAAATTTAATTCTCCAACATGAGGTAAAAAATAATCAGAAAGTATTTCTAAAACACTTGATATAGTTCCTCTTTTTGTTAATTGAGAAATATATTCTAACGCATTTTGTTGATTAAAAATTTTATTTGCGTCATGAACTGAAGGTATAAATAAATCAATATAAGGATTATTATTATTTTCATTGTCATCATCTAAATCATTTAATAAGCATGTTTCTATAATTTCTTTATCTGATATTACTCCTAATGCTCTCATTAAAATAAAAAGAGGAACTGGTTGTTTAACATTTGGAACTGAAACTACTATTTGTTTATTACTTAATGTAGGTGAAGGTGAAACTATTTTAACAGATGTAGTTCTTATGGGTTTTGATGTATCTTCTGAAACAGATCTTATTTCTGCTGAATGACTATAAATATCATCTTCCTTATTTATTTTAATATAAAGCATATTATCAGCAAATTTTTCTTGTGAAATAATAACTTTTTCTTTTCCATCAATGATAAAATAACCACCATAGTCATTACGACATTCACCCATATTAAATCTAACATCTTTGTTTAATGTACTCAAAATACATAAATCTGATTGAAGCATAATTGGGAAACGACCTAAATATATTTTATCCAATGTTATAGACTTATGTTGGGGTTCTTCCCTATCACTAGTATAGTAAATAAAATCTACATCTACATCATAATTAATTGTTATTCCATATGTCATATTTCTTAAACGGGCATCATTCGGAAACATAAAGTGTGAATTATGATCATCATAAATAACAGGCTTACCATAATAAATCTTAGTCCCATCTTTACCACCTAAATATAATAAACATTCGTTTCTTTTTCCTTTATTATCATCTTCTTCTCTCTCAATAAACCGAATAGGATTATTTTCACGAAATATACGATAAATGC
>Ga0114959_10003519_pt1 | contig 12276 bp, 9 predicted proteins | sample C_130625_EF_Meta_FD_87317 | JGI IMG/M metagenome (GOLD analysis project Ga0114959, IMG submission 87317) | Freshwater microbial communities from Lake Croche, Canada to study carbon cycling - C_130625_EF_MetaG | ecosystem: Environmental > Aquatic > Freshwater > Lake | place: Lake Croche, Canada...
AATTTTGTGGCATTCAAACTCGTTTGTTCAATTACTGCTCCCACGCTCACTTGCATCATATCGGCAACTTTCTGTGCAATCATTTGCAAATAAATGGGTTCGTTGCGTTTACCTCGGTATGGAACGGGTGCCAAATAAGGGGCATCGGTTTCAAGTACAATATGCTTCAAATCAATGTGAGGTAAAATTTTATCTAGACCGCCATTTTTAAAAGTTGCCACGCCCCCAATTCCCAATAAAAAATTCAACTCAATCGCTTTTTGGGCTTCTTCCAAAGTACCCGTAAAACAGTGAAAAATACCTTTTAAGTTTGAATCAGCATTTTTTTCAATCAAGGCAACCGTTTCCCAAAAAGCATTTCGAGAATGAATATCAATCCAGAGATTATGTTTTTTTGCTAGAGCACACTGCGTTAAAAAAGCCACTTCTTGTTGTTGAATAAAGGTTTTATCCCAAAATAAATCCACGCCAATTTCACCAATGGCAATGAATTTTTCTTTATTTAACCACTCTTCAATGATGTATAATTCTTTCTCGAAATCTCCTTTTACATAACAAGGGTGCAAGCCCATCATGGGGCGACATTGGCTTGGATATTTTTTTGCCAAATCCATCATGCCTGCGATAGTTTCTGAAGCACAATTTGGCATCCATATTTCTGAAATTCCTGCCGCAAAGGCTCTATTTAACATTTCTTCACGGTCGTCGGTAAAAACTTCGTCGTAGATATGTGCGTGGGTTTCTATCATTATTGATATTTGAATTATTCATAAATTCGACCTTTCCAATCCACTTTCACGGGGGAATAGTAGAAGAAAATCATGGTCATTTGCCAGCAATTGGCATAAAATTCGTACAAAAATAAATAGCTAAGTAAATGATATTCTTTTAATTTTATGATGGTCGGCAAAACCGTTATGGTTTGATTAAGCCATTTGATTAACCACAAAATTCCCGCAATTTTCCAAGAAAAGCAAACGCCAACCATCAATAAAATTGGGAGAAAAAGGGCTTGAAGAAATAATAAAAATACTACCCACCAAGGGCATTGCAAAGCACCTACCATCCAACGTTTTCGCTGGTGCAGAAACTCTTTAAGCGTTGTCATTGGTAAAGTCTGGTTAAAAACTTCCTGATTTATGGTATTTTTAAAGCCAAAGCCTTTTTTAACCACTTCGTGGAATAATGCAAAATCTTCTGTAATGGAAAAAGGAATTTTTGCGTACCCTCCAGTAGCTTCGTAAGCCTTACGAGTAACGGCTGAATTATTCCCCAAACCCGTCAAAGGAATCTTTAATTCTGCAGCAATTTTCAATAATGTCAAGGCATGAAGCCAGTCGATAGACTGAAAACGATGCCAAATTGCATTACCTTTTATGGACGTAATTCCTACCTGATGTCCCATATTTGCATTTTTTTCAAAATTAGCCATCATTCCGTTTACCCAATCAGGATTCACAGTTACATCGGCATCACAGATCAAGAAATATTCACCAGTAGAATGTTCATAAAGGTTGGCCAAAACATTTGCTTTTCCCCTTTGCTGATTGATAATTTTTAAAATATCAATTAATTGAAAGTTCGGTTTATCAATAATGAAGTCTTTTACCAAAGATTCAGTGTTGTCCGAGGATTGGTCATTTCCGACGAGAATTTGCAAAGATTCAATCGGATAGTTTAATTTTTCTATGGAATGAAGACAATTAATTATATTATTTTCTTCATTTCGTGCAGCAATCCAGATGGTAACTTTTGGGTAATTCATAAATTCTAAAATAAGGTTACACCCGGTTTAAAATTAATTAAGTGGTTTATAAACCATCATGGAAATCATAGCGCTTTAAAAGTAAAACCTTCTTCAGAAAAGTGTTTTAAAAATTTAGGCAAAGCGTACATCATGTTCTTACTGGCTTTTATACTATCATGGAAAAGTACAATGGAACCTTGTTCGGTATATTGCAATGTTTTCGATAAGACTCGCTCTTGGGATAGGCTTTGATCGTAGTCACCAGTGAGCACATCCCACATCACAACTTTGTGCGATTTCAAAATTTCCTTCGCTTGAATCTTTTTTATTCGGCCGAAAGGCGGACGAAATAGATTTGGGATTTGAGGTTCAGGATTCGAGATTTGCTTAAAAATCTCATCCTCACACTTTTTGAAATTATCTAGGTATATTTCTACTTCGGTGTCCCAGCCTTTGAGATGGTTAAAAGTATGATTCCCGATAGAATGTTGTTGGTTTACTAATTGTTGAAAAATACGAGGATACTTTTCAATGTTTCCTCCGATACAAAAAAAGGTGGCTTTGGCATTATATTTTTCTAATACTTGAAGGACGAATTCGGTTATTTCGGGAATTGGTCCATCGTCAAAAGTGAGAAATATTTCTTTTTCTCTCGTGGGAATTCTCCAAATAAATTCTGGATACATAGCCCGCATCAAAAAATTTGTTTTATGAATAAACATATATTTTATGTAAGTTTTCTACCTTTCCACTCATAGCCTTTCCTTTGGGCAATAACACCAAAAAAAACAACATAAAAAGGGTATATAAATTGAATGGCAGGAATAAATTTTATTTTATTTTTATAGCCTAAATAATTGATAATCAGTGATAAATAGACAAATTCAGCCAATAATTTTAACAACAAATTAATAATATTACCCGAAAAAAGGCTCCATAAAAATATTAAATTCACGATAAAAATAAAGATTGCCAAAGCTGATATTTTCCAATCTTTATAATGTTTCCACTTGCTTGCCCAGCGTTTTCGTTGCTGATAAAATTGGGTAAGATTGTGGGCTGAGTTAGTATAAACGATGGCGTCTTTATTCATGTTAAAAACCACTTTTGTTGAATAAATTTTCGCAATTTTGTGCATTAAAAACTCATCATCTCCCGAAGCTAGGTGTTCATTTCCCGAAAATCCGCCCACTTCTTCAAATATTTCACGAGTATAAGCAATGTTTGCGCCATTGCACATATTTGGTTTTTTTAAAAACATGGCGCAAGCTCCTGATCCAATTAAACTGGCAAATTCTATGATTTGAAGGGTATTCCAAAACGTTTTTTCATTCGTAAAAGTGACCGGTGAACTGATAAATTTTGCCTCCGTTTCTTTAAATTTTTGTTCGATGGAACTCAACCAATTTTCCGAAACACGACAATCGCCATCAGTACAAATGATTAATTCGCCCCCCGCAATTTCTATACTTTTTTGAATGGCTCTTTTTTTTGGAGCAGATCCTTTTTCATTCAAAAGATTAAGCAGTTTTAAATCGTATTTTGCAACTGCTTGAAAATTTAACACGATATGTTCTGTGCTATCCGTTGAACCATCATTTGCAATAATTACCTCAAAATTACAAAACGGATAGGTTTGATTATTTAAGTCAGTCAAAAGTTTAAGGATATTAGCTGACTCATTTCTAACGGGAACGATAATGGTCAATTTTGTATCTTTCAAGCTAATGTTGGCATTTTGAGTAGATTGCATTTTTTGCCAAGTAGCAATTAACGCAAGATTAAAAATCAAGTACAATATATTGATGATGAGAATTATATCCATTCATTAAAATTTTAAATAATTAGTTCAACAAATTAATCCAAGAAAACAACTAAAATTAAATTCATGTTTCGCAATAGTTTTTCAAAAAAATACTTGTTTTGGCATTTGTTTCGTCCTTATCTTGCGTTATGTCAGAAAAAAAGGAGAAAATAATTTTAGGAGTTGACCCAGGAACTCGGTTTATGGGTTACGGTGTAATTTTAGCGCAGGGCGATAGCATGAAAGTTTTACAATACGGGGTCATCAATCTTAGCAAATATACAACCCAAGGCATTAAATTAAAGACAATGTTCGATAGAATTATTGGAATTATAGAAGAATTCTTGCCAGACGAAATGGCCATAGAAGCGCCTTTCTTTGGCGTGAATGTGCAATCTATGTTAAAATTGGGGAGGGCGCAAGGCGTTGTAATGGCAGCGGCTTTGTCAAGAGAAATTCCGATTGTCGAATATTCGCCCAAAACCGTGAAGCAATCGGTAACGGGCAATGGAAATGCTTCAAAAGAACAAGTGGCGCACATGCTCGACCAGTTATTAAAGATGAAGTTGGATGCCAAAATGTTTGATGCCACCGATGCTTTGGGCATTGCCGTTTGTCACCATTTTCACGGAACCAGCATTATGGCAACCATGAAAGGCACGAAAAAAGGATGGGGAGCATTTGTCAATGAAAATCCAGAGAGAATAAAATGAGCAAATAAATTTAATACATAACCTAAGATTTAATTTGTAAATTTTACAATAGACAAAAAATCATTGAAAATTAAATATACTGTTACGTAAATTGCTTTCATTTTTTTTTTCTAAATATTTGAGTTATGAACTTACCTATCAGAGAAATCAAAATGAACGATGAAATACGAACCGTTTTATAAATCAATTTTGTGAGAAATATTAAGATAAATTTCATCAAGAACGTTTCCTTTACTGTGAAATCAGGAAGTATCAGCGTCTGTTTCCTGCTTATCAATTGTTCATTAGCAATTATCAATTGCACCGCACAACTATCTAATAAACAGGGAATTAGTACGATTGGATTGCGTCCATCAGCCACAATATTTACCTTTGGGCTGCCGCAATCATCAAACATTCCGACGGGTTTTCAACAAGCTGTTTTCAATTATTCTCCCTTTCCTTTCACGGTTTTTCCAATCAACACCTCAACAAATAACCAAGGAAGAACTCAGTTTTCGGGCTTAATCGGTTCTTTTGATTTAGGTTTAAATATTTCAAAATTATTGCAAAATGATCGAATGATAAAGGGCGAAATTGGCGTTTACTACGCTTGTATTCCACACAGTTATTCCATTAAAAATGACTATCAATTTAATCTAAATAATAAAGAAGCAACGATATGGCAAAATACAGTTAGTTATTCTGGCTCATCCGCAAGTGTAACTTACACCTCAAAATCAAGGGGCAGAAGACTTTGGGGTGAGGCCAGAAATTATGCTCAATTCGGAATCAGTACGATGAATTATTTGGATAAATCGGCTGATAATCAGGAAGATTGGGTTTTCAATGGTCGTGGATTTAAGATTCAAAGTGAAGTTGTTCAAAGAAAATCCATCCTAGCATTTATTGAATTTGGCAAAACATATTGGCGAAGAGCGGATGATATGCGCTCGTTGGATATGGGTGTAAGGATAGGAATTCCAACGGGTTATTTTGTTTCAAACACCGTTACGGGATTCAATAATAACCAAGCGACTGGAGCCAGTAATTTCCTAGAAAATGGCGCTTTTATCGGTTTCCAGATGTCCTATAACCTGCCGATAAAAGGATTGCAAAGATCATCATTAAGTAAACCCAAGGCCAGTAAAATTTACTGTGAAATGGGGCGAAAAGTGACCATAAAATACCGCTATAAAGTAAAAACTAAAGAAATAATGCTCGAACTTTTTGACCATGAAAATGAAGATGGAGACATCGTTTCCGTCTGCTTTAACGGACAATATTTAATTGAAAAATACGAATTGTTAAAAAAAGCTAAAACTTTAAAAATAATGTTATTACCCAATCAAAAAAATGTATTAACGGTATTTGCCAACAACACAGGAAAGGAAGGAGCCAATACATCCGCAATCCGTTTTATGTTGGATGGTAAAATCGAGGAAATTATTTTGTTTGCTGACAAAAAAGAATCCGAAGCAATAGAATTTATTTTTTAAGGAATCGACTGCCTTTCATTTCAACGGATGAAAACCTTACTGTCAAATTAAACGCTTGTGTGATTTTATGATTAAATTTGATATAATTTCTATATTAAATAATATTTTTTCATTTTTATTTACGAGAAAACACGATGCTTTTTTTTTAGGTTTGTGTGGTTTTAAATCCAACCAGCGTTCACTCCCGTTCAAATTATAGTAGACCCAAATCAATAAAAAACAACATTCATATTATGAAATTAAACCCAATACTGGCAATCATACTTTGCTTAATTTCTTCAAAATCCCCATCGCAAGTATTGCCATCGGCTCGTCAAATTCAATGGCAACAATTGGAAACTACTCTTTTTACCCATTTTACTGTTAACACATTTACCGATAAGGAATGGGGAGATGGCAGCGAATCACCAACAATTTTCAATCCGACAAATTTTGATGCCAGTCAATGGACAAAAGCCGCCAAGGAGGCGGGGTTCAAAATGATCATTCTTACAGCTAAACATCACGATGGCTTCTGTTTATGGCCTTCAAAATACACCAGTCATTCGGTAAAAAACAGTCCGTGGAAAAATGGAAAAGGTGATGTTGTGAAAGAGGTGTCCGATGCTTGTCGAGAAGCTGGACTTAAATTTGGCGTGTATCTTTCTCCTTGGGATATGCATGAATCATCGTACGGAACGAAAGCCTATAACAACCATTACAAAAATCAGCTTAAAGAATTATTAAACAATTACGGAGAAATTTCGGAGGTTTGGTTTGATGGAGCGAAGGGTGAAAATGCCAAAAACATGTCCTACGATTTTCAAGGATATTGGGATATCGTCCGTCAATTACAACCAAATGCCGTCATGTTCTCGGATATTGGGCCGGATGTTCGTTGGGTAGGCAATGAGTCGGGCTTTGCAGGTGAAACTTGCTGGTCAACCATCACAACGGATGGTATGGCCATTGGCAATGCGGATTCAAAATATTTAAACACTGGTGATGCCAAAGGAAAAACTTGGATTACACCCGAATGTGACGTTTCAATTCGTAAAGGTTGGTTTTTTCACGAATCAGAAAACAAAACAGTGAAAACGCCTAAGCAATTAGTGGAATTATATTATAAATCTGTTGGTCGTAATGGATTATTTTTATTGAATATTCCACCCAATAAGAATGGTCTTTTTGCAGAAACGGATGTTATTGCTATCAAAGAGATGCGGGCTATTTTGGACGAAACATTTGAGAAAAATCTTGCCAAAAATAAAGCGCCCAATTTACTAACAGACAAGAAGTTGGAAACGAGTATTCCACTAAAGATTGGTCAAATCTGGGAGTTGAATTTCAAACAACATGTTCAATTTGACCGAATTTCAATACAAGAAAATATTACCAAAGGGCAGATGATTGAATCATTATCTATTCAATACTGGGATGGTGCAAGCTGGCAAGATCTTTGTGAGACAACAACGGTAGGTTATAAAAAATTATTGAAGACTAACCTTGTCGAAACTTCAAAGGTTAGGATAAAAATTCACAAAGCCAAAGGAGTGATTAATTTGGCGGAAATAGGTTTTTATAAGGCATCGGCGAGAGAGTAAAATAATCAATAATTCTATTAACTTTCCGAAAGTTTAAACAGTCATGGGTTTAAACTTTCGAAAAGTTAGCTTACAATTGTAAAAAAGCCTCCTCAACGCCATTCACTGGTAATTGACACGTTTTATTATAACAAACAAAAACCGAGCTTTCATTTAGTTTTGAAGTTCTATTTTCCAATAATGGCAATTTACTTTCTTTTTCAGTTCCACTCAGAACTTTATTAAAATAATACCGTGAGTCAATTTCTTTTCTAAATTTCAAAAAGTCTTTTCCAACCAAAGCGATTTCTGCCGTTGGAGAGACCATTTGTGTAGCTAAACACGCCCAATTAGTTAGAAAATCGACATTTTTGGTAATAAGGGCTTTCATCTTCGCAAGCATTAATTTTGATATTTCTTTAAAATCTTCTCTATCCAAAATCAATCCTAACGTATAAAAATTCCGTGCCATCATCGAATTGGAAGCCGGAATTACATTGTCAAAAATCTCCTTCTTACGAACAATTAAATTTTCTGCATCTTCATCGGTAAAGAAAAATAGTTGATCGTCTTCATCCCAAAAATTTTGACAAACATAGAGCGCCAATTTTTCAGCCAAATGAAGCCAATTTTCTTCAAAAGTAGCCTGATAAAGGTTTAAGTAAGCATCAATGACTGCCGCATAATCTTCTAAAAATCCTTGTATTTTGGTCTCGCCATTTTTATAACTGTGTGATAATACATTATTTTGCAAAAATTTATTCTCAATGAAATGAGCATTCTTTAAAGCTAAATCTAAAAAATCCGGTTCGTCAAAAGCCCGATATGCATCCACTAATCCTTTGAGCATCAAGCCATTCCAAGAACAAAGAATTTTATCATCCAAACCAGGACGGATTCTATCCGCACGTTTTACCAATAATTTTTGAAGATAATCATGCTGATTCGAATTTAAAGTAGATTCATTTTTCCACAGAATATTTACGGCGTTTTCCCAATTTCCTTGTTCGGTTACTTGATAAATTTTGCAAAATTCCTCAGATTCTTCTCCCAAAATTTTATCAATTTCTGATTTTGTCCAAACGTAAAATTTACCTTCCACTCCTTCAGAATCAGCATCAAGCGCCGAATAAAATCCACCTTCTGGACTCATCATTTCTCTTTTTAACCAGCCAATTGTTTCATAAACGGTTTCTTTATAAAGATGTTCGCCTGTGAATGTGTACGCCTCCGAATATAAACTAACTAATTGCCCATTATCATATAGCATTTTTTCAAAATGTGGGCAAAACCATTCCCCATCTACTGAATAACGAGCAAAACCACCGCCCAATTGATCATAAATTCCACCAATTGCTATTTTATTCAGGGTCAATTTCAAGTGATTTATCGCATTTTTGTCCTGTTTCAAATGCGCATAACGCATCAAAAATTGCCAAATGGAAGGCATTGGAAATTTGGGACTACTTTCAAAACCACCCCAATTTTCATCAAAAGTTTGGGCAATTTTTTGATACATTTTATCCAAATCTTCCTGCGTAAATACTTGATTTTCAAAGATTAAACCATATTTGTCCGATTCTTTAAAAAGCATATTTTCTGTAAATCCCTCTGCTGACTGTTGCAGTTCCTCTTGATGATTGACGAAACCATTATTAACCGATTTTAATAATTGCATCCAGTTTTCTTTCGGGAAATAAGTCCCTCCGTAAAAAGGTTTTCCATCGGGCATTAAGAAAACATTGAGCGGCCAACCTCCATGCACACCCATCGCTTGAACAGCATCCATGTAAATGGCATCAATATCCGGTCGTTCTTCACGGTCAATTTTTATGCATACAAAATATTGATTCATTACCTCCGCAACTTCCTCCTGTTCAAAACATTCATGTTCCATCACATGGCACCAATGACAGGCAGAGTAGCCAATACTAACCAGAATAGGCTTATTTTCAGTTTTTGCTTTTTGCAAAGCCTCCTCTCCCCATGCAAACCAATCCACAGGATTTTGGGCGTGTTGTAATAAATAAGGCGATGTTTCTTTCTGTAAACGATTCATAATTTTAATTAAAAATTAACAATTGAGATACACGTTACGGACTAAAATTTGTGATCAATTTTCTAAAATCAAACCAATTTTGATCCTTGGATTTCTAATATTAACTTGTGCCCAAACAAGCCCGCAGGTGTTTGATAGCCCGATACACCTTTCAAATCAAGTACTTTTTCAGTAATTAAAACGGAGGCTTCGGCCGTTAATCGGTAACCTTCCAAGGTTTCAATTCTCGCTTCAACCGTTTGACCTTTTGCATTTATTACTTTCCCATAAATTAATGATTTTCCATTTTGAAAATGATTTTCATTCGGTCCTGAAATTTTATCATCGACATATTTTTGGAGTAAATTCTTAACAAATTTTGTCCTAAGAATGGGATTAAATAAAAACTGAAATTTCATCAAATAGTAGGCAGTTTTCGAAGCGCCTGCATACGTTTCAATCGTAGGAATCCCAGTGGTGGAATAAGCGGTGGAAACATCTCCCCAAGGAATCGTGATGGCAAATTGCTTTAGCGAACCAAAATCAATTAATTTTCCTTTGTAACCCGTTGGCTTTGAAATCATGATACCATTTTCTCTCGTAAAACCTTTATTGCCCAAACTTTCAATCATGGTGGTAACCGTTCCGTGCGAAATACTTCCACCCACGCTTGTGAAAGCTAATTCCAAATTCGTTGCATCGGGCAACTTTTCGCTTAAATATTTAGCTAGGCAATCGGTTGGAACCACATCAAAACCTACCCCTGGCATCAAAATAATACCTGTTGATTTAGCTTTCACGTCAAAAGATTTTATCATTTCAAAAACTTCGATTTCTCCTGTAATGTCCAAATAATGAGTTTTTGAAACGATACAGGCTTCAACCATCGGTTTTGCTGTTCGACTAAATGGTCCGGCACAATTTAGTACCAAAGAAAATTTAGCAAGGTTCAGGACAACCTCATCTGTTTTATCTAATCCAAAAATTAAATATTCCAAACCAAGTTTCTCAGCCAGCGGTTTAATTTTAGCTTCCGTTCTGCCCGCAAGAACAGGTTTTAATCCTTTTTTAACAGATAATTCAATAATTAATTTTCCAGTGTATCCGCTGGCTCCGTAAATTAGAAATGACATGATGATTAGTGGGTTTAATTTAAAGGCGAGAAATTACGTACCTTTGTATGCAAATTATAACAATTTTATGACTTTCAGCGAATTAAATCTTAACAGACAACTCTTAAACGCCCTCGAAGATTTAGGGCTTGACACACCCACCGCCATTCAAGAAAAAGTATTTTCGACGGTAATGTCGGGGAAAGATGTCTGCGGAATTGCCCAAACGGGTACAGGAAAAACTTTTGCCTATCTATTGCCTTGTTTACGTCAATTCCAGTTTTCAAAAATAAAGAACCCACAAATATTGATTATCGTTCCCACCCGTGAACTGGTCGTTCAAGTGCTTGAAGAGGTTCAGAAATTAACCAAATATATGAGTGTAATTTCGGTTGGCGTTTATGGTGGCGTGAATCTACGTCCGCAGGCGGCAGAAGTTGCGGTGGGTGCCGATTTGATTGTTGGAACACCTGGACGAATCGTTGATTTACTCGCTACCGGTGTTTTGAAGCCAAAATCTATCAAGAAATTGGTGATTGACGAGTTTGATGAAATGCTTAATTTGGGCTTTCGTGCGCAATTGAAAAGCATTTTCGACCGTTTGCCCGAACGTAGGCAAAACCTTTTATTTTCCGCTACTTTGAATCAAGATGTGGAGTTATTAATTGAAGCCTATTTCAATGATTTGGAAAGAATTGAGGCGACACCTGTTGGCACGCCACTCGAAAATATTTCTCAATCGTATTATGATATTTTAAATTTTAATACCAAGGTAAATCTCTTGAAATTATTGTTTAAAGAAAATGAAGAGATGAATAAAGTGTTAGTTTTTGTTTCGACAAAACACTTAGCCGACCTAGTTTTTGAGCAATTGGAGCATGAATTTGGTGAATCGATCAAAGTGATTCACTCCAATAAAGCTCAGAATCACCGTTTTGCGGCCGTTGATGATTTTGAATCGGGAAAATGCCGGATTTTAGTGGCTACGGATGTGATTGCCAGAGGTTTAGATGTGGCAGAAGTTTCGCACGTGATTAACTTTGATATTCCTCCAGTGGCAGAAAGTTATGTGCATAGAATTGGTAGAACGGGTCGAGTTGGCAGAAAAGGAGTTGCCATTTCTTTCGTGATTGAGCGTGAAAAAGAGTTTTTAGTGGAAATTGAAAAGTTGATGAATTATTCTATTCCGAAGGTAGAATTACCCGAAAACTTAGAGATAACCACTCAAATGTTATTGGATGAATTACCGAAGGAATATACCAAAGCAATCGAGGTAAAGGCACCCAAACGAGAAGGCGCAGGAGAGGCATTTCACGAAAAATCTGAAAAAAATAGTAAGGTAAATGTGAGAAGAAGTCACGCAGCAGAAATGAAAATCAAGTACGGTCGATCGTATAAAAAACCCGAATCTAAGTAAAAATTATTGAATTATTATTGACTTAACGCTGCTTGGGTTTGAACCTAATCAGCGTTTTTAACATTCACATGTCCACTTGATTTTGAGGGTTGAATGAAAAATTCTTTTATTTTGATCACTTGAAAATAATCACCAAAATATTCAAATTTTTAATAACTATTTTTCTCCCCCCAATCGCCCAATGAAAAATGCGGAATACTACAACGAAGGGTTTGGGAAATTTTTCTAATCGATGGATGTATTGCTTTAAAACTTACGAAGCATAAATGGACTTTTGCGTTAATCGCTTCCGCCAATCGCTCATATTAAAAATTTTAGGTTAGTAATGAAAACCACAAGGATAAATTGAAAAGAATCGGACAGATTTTTGGAAAATTGAATGGAAGGAACTTAATGGGGTTTTCG
>Ga0114959_10003520_pt1 | contig 12275 bp, 11 predicted proteins | sample C_130625_EF_Meta_FD_87317 | JGI IMG/M metagenome (GOLD analysis project Ga0114959, IMG submission 87317) | Freshwater microbial communities from Lake Croche, Canada to study carbon cycling - C_130625_EF_MetaG | ecosystem: Environmental > Aquatic > Freshwater > Lake | place: Lake Croche, Canada...
AGCGTACCATAAGACAAAAACACGACCTTTTCTTGGAAACTTTCCGGATAATAAGACCGGATTTGTTCTTTTTCAAAAACGGACAAATCATCTTCGCGATCATTGTACAATACGATGATGCGATGGACAATCTGTGGATCCACCAACCAAAAACTCGATGCCTGTATCTTTAGCAAGGTCCATTCTGCTGGATTATCAAATACGATGGAGACAAAATCCAAATCCACTGGACGATTGTCTTCAAATGCCAAGTAAAAGTGAGAAATTGCGGTTGCACTTTGTGCACTTTGTGCACGAAGTGTTTTATCAATCGACGGTAATCGATGAAGCAATTTCGCGGTTACATTTCGTCGTAAAAGAATGGGCAAAAGGATGGGTGACCCATTGTGAGATTGATATTTTTCAAGGTTGGGAACCAATTGCTTTGCGGCGACTTGATATTCGGAAAGAGCAAAAGTATCAGCATCACGAGATGACATACATTTGCCAATCTGGTCTGAGTCCAAGGAAAGCAAAACATCCTTCGACGCGGATTACGTAAAATAGTGATCTTTGTCTAAAATGATGTATATATCCGATTGTATCCAATCGACCGCCCACTGGTGCATTTCAAACCCAGACATATTATGCGGGACATTGTGTAGGCGAAGTTTGTCCGAATATGTTTCGGGGTAATGCAAAAGGAAATTCTTGCTCCAATCGTTTGTGTTCGATGCTGGAATACTACTATGACAAACAAATACATTTTGAATCGTCTCGTCGTTTGGCAAGAAGGCGAACTGTTTGGCCAACATTTCCAATTCTTGGACATTCGATGCATCGGAAATAAAAACGACAATGTCAATCCGGTCCGTTGGCTTCATTGGATAGTCAAACATCGCAAAATCTGTTCGATAGACCCGATGAATCCATTCCAGACTGTCGCGATTCAAGTAATGATGATAACGGAATGTTTTGTTTTTGTGTTGCTGATTTACATTGACTCTTGGTTGCATCTTACAGTATCCGTATCCATATCGTTCCAGATCCTCGTCCAAGGTTTCCATCTTCATCAACGTCAAATTTGGAATGAGATTTCCGCTATCATCGATAATAAACTGGTACTGTGGAAGATTGTGATTGTCATAGGTGGTTTTGTATATATATTGTTTGATTGTTTGGAATACCATATTGGGAGGAGTGTTTATGTTAATCAGTTTATGCCAAAACAAGTCGCTAACAATTCGGTCATAGGGATTTCGAACCACGCTCAGAATTTTCAGTTTGTCATCAAAAGGAATATTCAAGAGTTTGCTATATTGGTAGAGGGTACGATAGGTCTGGTGTTGTAGAGATACCTTTTGCAATTCCGGATCGGGCAAAATACGATTCCCTTTTCCAGAATAGGCGCGAATACTTGGATTACCATATAGACTCGGCGGTTTGTTTCCTTTCTTTTCGACTAAACCGTATTCAATGGTGGTTCCTCCCGTCTTGGGAATATGAATGAACAAAACGTGTTTTTCTGGAAAATAGGGCATAGAGTATATAGAGTATATTGTAAAACACATAAATTATTTGGTAAATATATACGACTTGGTAAAACATATAAACCATTGTCTCAGAAAATACACAATGCCATCGATTTTGATCTTGGCCATTTACAATGAAACGCCGTTTTACCATAAAATGCGTGAAATCCAAAGACGGTATGTTCATATTCATCTTTAGACAAATACAATATGAAATTTATGTTCGCACATAAATCAATAAATATAGATGACTATAACGATAGTGTTTTTATTCGTAATAAGGTTCAATCCGAAGACCGTACAGATGATATTGAAAGAATGAAAATATTCGTGGATGGTTTCTTATCCAAGTAGTGTTTTTTTCTAAAAATACATATATTTCAATGTTGAAAAGGGAATTGAACGTTCAAAATGTATTTTGTATTCGACATTGCAGTTCCCAATGCTATTTGCCTTATTTATGGAAAGTATAATGTTGGAGTATGGAACATCTACCTAGAATCCCAAATTTCCAAGATAGTGAATTGTCTTGGAAATTTTTGACTAAACCATACTTTTGACGCGGATATCTACCTTCATAAAAATATAATACAATTCGTAAATCGTAAACCGATCCAAGTTTGGCGAAATGGGTACATCGTTGTATTTGTAGTCTACTTGTATTTCGATTCCGCGGTTCGGTATACCAAAATACACGTGTTTGGAAAGATAATCGCAAAAAGGTTTGTACATTTTCAAGAGGGTCAAATGACAAAAGGCCAATTCCACGCCATTTTTGAACAACTGATGATCCACCATTCGATATACATCCGATTCAATCGGTGTGGATGGATCGTTCAATAGAATCTCTTTGATATCCCATTCAATGCCCACACAAATGTGTTCCCAATCCACCACTTTGAGATTCTTGGTTTGTACAAAATCAATCAAGTTATTCCCCTCATAATATCGGACAATTGTGTTTTCATCTTTGCAAATGGCCAAATGTTGCTTGTTGTTCTTGGATTTCACGTACCACCACGGTTCGTCCACCTTGCAAATATACTCGTCCTTTAGCATATCTTCGTAGTGTTCAATGTGTTCGTGTAGATCCACGATCGACGTTTTGAACAACATCATCGGTCCAAAGGAGTCGAAACCAAAACTGACGACTTCGACCGTTGGATCATCGTTCAAGTGTAGCAAAACATCCCCCATTATCATATCGACATCTGTCCATCCCCAATAATCATAGTGCGCGATGAAATCGTAAAACAGGAAACCCAAGAGAGGTTTGACATCGACCAACTTACTCGGATGACGAATCTTGACATTCCATTTGGTCTTTATCTTCAGATGGTTGTTAAGGTCGGAAAACTGCATAAACAAGATGCGAATATTATCGGGATAATCGGGAATTTCTTGGTCCGTGATGAGCAAAACATCATATTTTTGATTGCGTAAACTGTACATCCACAATCCGAAATACTTGGGCAGCTTCCCAAACCAGACGGCGATCAATATCAGTCGGCGTTTGTAGTATTTCTGTATGATTCGGTTTTTCGAAATGTGTTGGTGGTTCAGACTGTCGCCAATGTCCGTGTCAAAGACTAAATTGGGGAGAACAATGGGGGGGAAAAGTGTATAAGTTTTCAAATGTTCGTAAATGAAATAGTCGGCGGGTTTTAGCAAAACTCCCCTTTCGAAATGGTCGACGATGGTTTGTCTGGCGGATCGAGATATGATATAACACCCCGTGGACCACAAATATCCCCACGGATAATGGTTTTGCGATTGCTCGTTCCAGTCTTGCAAAACGGCTACATTGGAGGATACGTCTATGTCGGGGAGATCGACATAATCGGGAATAATGATGCACAGCTGTATACACTCGTATTCTTTGGCAATACTGCACAAATGTTTTTTCATTTTCTTGGTCATAAACGACGTTATGTCCACATCGTCTTCCAATACGATGATGTAATCTTCCTTTGGATTTTCAAGGGACTGCTTGAACACTTTGATATGGGACAGCAAGCACCCAATCTCATTCGGTTTCATCCAATCGTCACTGTAGTTGTTGGCTACCGAATTTTCCGTAAGAGTTTGTAGTTTGGCTTGGTCCAATTTTTTTCCATAAACGGCTTCGACAAATTGAATGGGTTTTCGTTTGCACTGCAAATCAATATAATATTTTCGTTCTTCATTGTGTTTTAAATTGATACAATATATTGGAAAATCGTGAAATGTATCATTGGTCATCTGTCTAAATAGTTAGACAACCATTTATATTTATTCTTTGAGGAATCATTTTGTGTGATTCTACACATCATACAAAACAATATCTAGATGAGGGGCTTGGGGGCTTGGGGGCTTGGATTCTAAATAGAATCGAGTCGATTGTTCAGATCATCGTTGTATAGATAGCCAATGTTGTGCTTGAGAAAATCTTTCATACCGCGAATATAATTCGCAACATTTTCGTCGTTTTTGGCTAAATCAAAATACTGGTTCAGCAAAACACAACAGAAATCGCGGTTTTGCAACCAATAATTGGAAACGTAGCCATAATACCAAGCTTTGTGAATTTGTTCGGTGGAAAGGGGGAATTCTCCAGCTAAATAGCCTCTTCGAATGAGTTCGGACAAATGCGCGGCATATGGATAAATCGCTTGATCAAATACCGTTTCCAAGAAGGGGAAGACCAAATGATGACTGTATCGAATGCGCAATTGATTTTTCAAGCATTCGCCATATTCGCCAACATAGGGCTGGAAAAGTTCGCGATGGTGTGAAATGACATAGGCATAGACCATTTCATCCGTGGGTGCGGTTTCACTTTCCAAGGCATCGATCCATTCTTTTTGACAAAGCTGGCAAAATCGGAGCAAGGGTTCAGCGTGTCCTCCGAAAAAGCCCGCTGCTACTTTGCCTCTTGTGAAATAGTAAAAGTCGACTCGATCATTCACCGGATGAGTAAAACTCATTTGCATTAGTTTGACTCGATCGCGCGGCATTTCGCTCATTACCTGGTTGGTTTCCTCAATAGGCATATCGTAGACACAGTGTAGACGCATATCCATCCAGGCAAACATCGACGTTTGAAATGGGTTGGTTTGGATGACTTCTTGGACAAAATTGACCTTTTGGTTAATAATGAATTTGTAGAGTGGCGTGAATTTGTGTGGATCCAAATTGTGGATAGGCCGTTTATGATGATTTTCTTCGTATTTTGGAAAGTGTTCGTAAAACATCAATTCCTCGTAATCACGAAACACGAATTTGGTTTTCTCGTGGAGTTCTTTGGGACGCGCTTCCATTATCAGGGTTTGAAATCGCGGTTCGGTGAAAATGACCATCGGGAAGGGTTTTTGGAAAAAGGGTTTGGCCGACTCGAAATAATAATGCATTAAACAAAAATGATTGTTTTGTGGATTCTCTTTGTCCGGATTGTTTTCCTTTTCTCGGACGTCGTACCAAGCTGCAACGATTGTGTAATCGCAATCCATCGTATAAATAAAAGAGAACAATTGATTTTGGGGAATCGTCGTTAATTAATCTCTATTCGTGGATAAATATATTTATCCACGAAAAGGATATAGGCTACCCGAGGTTTTGTAGCCAATTGGCTACAAAACCGCAGATAGACCTTAAAAAGTTGAAAAAGTTGTGTGATGGGAACCGCAATAGTAATAGATTATGTTTTCAAACTGTGAAAATGACTCCTTGTGAAATGATGGCTACACTTTATGGGTGGATGGTTACAAGTAAAGAAACGGGTCAAGAAAAAGGTCAAACGGAGATTTCGTTCCAGACTTTTCCTAAATATTTGCCCATTTGGTTGTTCGGCATTGACGGAACCTTTTCTATACTACTCAATGGCCACTATATTCCAGTATACAACAACTATACAGATGAAATTGTATACAAAAAAGAGGACAATAGTCAAATGACCATTCAATATTGTGACAAACTGAATTCTTGGAAAGTCTTTGATCAAGAAAAAGGGACGTTGGCGCGGATTTCCATTGCCACATTTCATAAACCCTTGGACCAAATCCGCAAAACCATATACTGGGAAGTATACAATGACCGAATGGGTAACTACGAAATTCAGCCGTTTGCACGAACTTCTTTGTTGCCGTTGTATAAACCCGTCATCTAAATTTCAGGTTTGAATTGTTCTATTAATTTACACTGGTTTCGATGGCACATTCGAACCAATTGAATGAACATACCCTTTGAATTCGACAACACTTTATCCGATCGACCAATAATATAAATATCGGCCAATAAATCGGTCATTTTGGTCATTGGATTCATTATGGAAGTGTGCAAACTGTAATAGTATTTTTCGGGAAAGGTTGTAAAATTTTGAATGGGCAACTCTTTCGATCGGAAAAAATCAATGGCCGATTTGTCGTCTGTGGCCACATAGATTTGTTTAGCTAAATGGATTTCATCCTTGTGATTTTCATACAGTTCCTCATAATTACATTTATAATCCTTATTTCGAATTTGAATACATAGATAAGGTTTTGCTAAACATTCATAACGTTCATTGCAATTTTTTTTTATAACCGGTTGTATGCGTAAACTTTGAAAGAGTGGATATCCATCTCCTCCTCCGTAAGCTACACCTCCATATTTTTGAAAAATGACAATGTCTTCTTTTCTTTGTTCATTTGTCAAACCTGCTACAGTAGATGGATCCAAGATATATTGTCGGTTGAGTATATCCAAGAGTTTGTCGCTATAGATACTTGGATAAATGGTCAAACTAGGATTGGATGCGAAAATACTGCGAATCTGGTGGATATCGCAAATAACTGTTTGATCCGAAAACTGGAAAAAATCGGAGAAGTTGATCTTGTAGAATGTATTGCACGTATTTATCAAGAGCGTTCGATTCTGTTTGTTTGAATACTCCAATGCTGATGTAATGATAGTAAGCATATCATTGAAACCACTACCAGGTTGACAATATACATACATTTTTAAGGTCTATCCGTGTTTTCTATCCTCCCGCGGATGGATACAAAGACGTGGATTGCTGGTATATCCTTATTAGTAGATAAATATACTAATATACTATTATCTTTACTAAACAATGGTAACACACCTTGGAAAAGGGCTATTTCAAATTTTTCAAAGAAAATGATGATTCTTTCATAAAAGAATATAAATGATCATATGTCTTTTTACATAAATGGATAAAATTGTATTATTATGCTGTGTGGGTAGATCCGGATCAACTTCTTTACTACGAATTATTAATACTATACCAAACAGTAATATCTGTGGTGAAAATTATGCTGCCATTCTAGATTTGTTAAGATTTTATAAAAATATTAAAAGAACTACATTTGACCATGTGGTTGGCGGTAAAACACCCGTATCATATGATAAATTAATTGAGAAAAAAATGAAACCGGCGTGGTATAACTCATACAACTATGAAAATATAATTGAACAAATAAGACAAACAATAATATGTATGTTTAAAAACAAAGAGGAAACAACATTGTGGGGATTCAAAGAAATAAGATATCCAAATGGAGATATTCATTTGATTGAAGAATTCAAAGAACTATTTCCTCAAACAAAAGTCATTATCTTAATAAGAGAAAACGTTGAACAACAAGCAAAAAGTGCTTGGTATAAAAATAACCCAAATTCAATAAATGTTATAAGAAAAAATAATAATGAACTATTTTGTTTTTATGAAAAGCATACTGATTATGTTTTTTTCTTAACATTTGAAAAAATGTTTGACCATAATTGCCTACGACAAATGTTTCAGTTTATCGAGTGTGACGAATATTTTGATGAAACAAAAATACAAAATGTTTTGAACAATAATATCGAGAATCAATAATAATATAAAGTTCTACATCATTTAGAATCAAACAATGAAAGTATTCGTCCACGGATTTTGGAAGGGTTTTTTGGAAGGAACGGATCCCGTTTCCGTAACCGTTTTTCTACAGTTACTAGAACGCATATTTCACACAACGGTCGAATGTGGTACATTCGAAGAGAGTGAGGTTTTGCTAGAAAGTATTTTTTTGAGCAAAACCTATGTCTTGGACAAATCGTGGAAATACAGTTTTCTATTTTCTGGAGAATCTCGATTGGTTCCCTTTTATGACAAGTATAGTTGTGTTTTGTTTGGCGCGAATAGTCAAAGAAACATTGTATGTTGTCCCCTCTATGTTATTTATTTGCATTCTTCTGACCATTTGCTTGGAAAACTCGAAAATGGTGGGGTATTGACATTATCGAACATTCCTAAAAAGACGGTCTGTGCGATTATCAGCAATCCGAATGCGCCTGTCAGAAACAAGTTTTTACAGATCTTGGAAAAATACATTCCGGTGGATTATGCGGGTAAATACAAGACCAATGTTCCGATTCTTTCTCCACAATATAACAGTGACGAATTTTTTACCTTTATAAAAGACTACAAATTCATTATTTCGATGGAGAATTCCGTCTTGGACCATTATATCACAGAAAAGATCACACACGGGATGATTGCGTCTACCATTCCAGTTTACTGGGGATCGCCCAATGTCAACCAGCATTTCAATGCAAAACGGTTTATCCAATTGCAAAACGATTCCGATGATGAGATTCATCGTGTCGTTCAGAGAATGATGTATTTGACGTACAATGAGGCGGAATATGCGAATATGGTGAATCAACCCATTTTTGCCAATGATTCACACGTAATGGTTCGAACCTTGGATGATATAGCTGGCGAGGTTCGCCAATTATTGCAGTTGGATTTTTAGGCGGTCACAAATAATGAGAACCCTCTGGAAAAATATCGATATATGTTAAGATTGACCTATCCTATGGAAAATAAGGAATATGTGTATGTGATTACGGAAACGAATGACGACGAAGGTTATCATTTATATAGACCGTATGCGTTTACTACATATAAAGACGCTATAGATACAGTAATAATTGCAGCCAGTGCAAAATACAATGCTGTTATTGTGATGATCCAAAATCTGATGAATCCACTTTTAGAAATAAATGAAATTCGAGAAGAAGAAGACAAACATCTAAAAATAAATGAACTTCTGAAAATGTATGAACTTCTGAAAGAAGAATTTCTGGAACAAGAATATGAAGATGATGAATACCCCTTACTCGAATTAGATAAATTAAACCAAAATGAAACTGTATTTTACATAGAAAAGGGCATTTACATAAACATTTATAAATTGGAGGTCAAGTTTCAAAGAGCAACCATTCCAACTCTAGAATCTCTTTCACATAATGTAATAAAAAAGAACGAGCTTCAACCTGAAAATGAATTGCAAGAGGCTGTTTTACAACAACAACAACAACAGATTGGCGGAAGTCGTAAAAAAAGAACCAAACAAACAAAACGTCACAGACGATCACACAAAAGAGGGTGGAAATAAATTATTTACAAGTAAGATATTTGTAAATAATCGTGGTTTGGTTTTTACAAAAGTTCCGATATTTTTTCAATTTGTTCGGGGGTAAGACTGTCGGGAAATTCAATGTCAAACTCAATAATGAGATTCCCCATAGAATTCTGGCGCGAAAATCCTAAACCTTTGACGATTTTCTTGTAATTGGGTTTGACGATATTGACATTGGTCGTATTGTTTAGGGCCAACATTTTCCCATTCAAATGGGGAATTTCAAAGGCGAATCCGCAGAGAGCCTCTTTCAACGATAGTTTTTTCCGGTAGATCAAATCCAGTCCGTGACGTTGAAACGGCGTATCGTTGTGCAACTGGATAGATACTTTGACATCACCCTTCAAGTCGTCGCTAGCGGCATTTCCCTTTCCTTGCAAAACAATCATTTCATTTTCGTCAATCCCGGCGGGAATTGCGACATAGACCGTTTCCTCCTCGTTGATTTTGGTATCACCAATCATCACCCATCGATTGACCACGATGGGTACATTGCATCCAGTATAGGCTTGACTATAGGAAATACGTATGATGTGTTGCAGGGGAGGGGGTTTTGTTTGAAACATTGGGTGCGACATTCCTCCACCCATTCCACCGTGAAAAATACGTATTTCGGGCATTCCTCCGGGCATTCCTCCACCACCACCACCACCAAAGGGTCCCCCCATTCCGCCAAACATCATATTGAGTATATCCACCGCGGGATCATTCATACTGTGAGTTCGCATAAAAGGTCCACCCATTTCACCAAAGATGTTTCCCATCGATTGTTCCATATCGTACTGTTTTCGCTTCGCAGAATCGCCCAAGGTTTCGTAGGCATCGTTGATTTCGCGAATCTTTTCGCCTGCATCGGGTGACGGATTACGATCGGGATGATACTTTAGGGAGAGCGTACGATACGCCTTTTTGATTTCGGCGTCGCTCGCCGTCTTGGAAACCCCCAAAACATTATACAAACTCGTTTCTGACATTTCGTTGTCTTTATATTTACAATCAATGGATGTTTTTAAGCGCGTTTTTTTACGAAATGACAAAAGTATTTGTGTAAGAAACAAACATAAATAGTATATCCACATCGTAGAGTATGAACACATTTTTCAAGAAACGATCGGACGCTGACAGTTCGACGATTTTTATTCAAAAATACAAACCCTATTACATTGATGATTTTTGTGTAGAACCCAAATTCAAATCCGTTTTGAAAACACTGATCGAGATTGATGATCTCAATATCCTCATACACGGATCGGCCGGTTCTGGCAAAACGTGTTTATTATATGCCATTCTTCGAAACTACTACGGTTTAAGCAAAACACAATCTTTGCCGGAAAACAATTTGCTTTTTATCAATACATTGAAAGAACAGGGCGTGAATTATTATCGCAATGAAATGAAGACGTTTTGCCAATCGCGGTGTTCGATTTATGGCAAAAAGAAGATTATCGTCATTGACGATATCGACTGTATCAATGAACAATGTCAGCAAATGTTTCGCAATTATATTGATAAGTACAGGAACAATGTCCATTTTCTCTCCGTTTGTTCCAATGTGCAAAAGGTCATTGAGAGCATACAATCGCGTGTGCATATTATCCGGATGCAGCCACCAACAAAGGAGGAGATTCGCGGTATTGTAGATAAAATCATAGAGAATGAGAAGATTCGCATCGATGAAAAAGCCTTGGACTACATTCAGCAATTTTCCAATCATTCCTTGCGAGAAATGATGAATCATTTAGAAAAGATTTTCATATTGCAGGATCCGAAAAAGACGGATGCAATCGACTACGAAAAATGCAAACAGATTTGTTCCAATATTTCGTTGCAATCCTTTGAAGATTATATTGGACGATTGCGAAACAATGAATTGGCTAAAGCGATTCATATTTTGTACAATATTCACGATTATGGATATTCGGTCATTGACATTTTCGATTACTTTTACGGATTTGTGAAATCGACGGATCAATTGAATGAAATTGAAAAATACAAAATCATTTCGTGTTTGTGCAAGTACATTACGTATTTTTACAATATTCACGAAAATGTCATTGAACTGGCCTTGTTTTCAAGGGATGTTTTGCGAATTGTTGGAAACGGATGAAAATCGGTAGTGGTGGAGGTAGTGGACCGGTATGCGGGAAGGGTCGATGATGATTGTATAAACATACTATAGCAATGTTGACACAATTATTCAAAACGAACGTCCCCATTGAAATTTTAATGGATCTTTTAGAAAAAGTGTGTATGAAAACCGACAAATATTATTTAGTCGATCACAATGCCTTTCGCAAGATTGTGTTTTACAATTATCACGACGATTTTTTGGCCAAACTCGCGCCCTATTATTTTTCATCCAAACAGTTTTATTTAACGAGAAAGTTCACTTACAATTCCTTTACCAACATTCTTCGACAGATTTGCAAAAGCAACAATGTGATGTTCACCTCGCAAATGAAATACAATGAATCGAAATACTCGATTATCTATATGATCTATTTTGCAAATTAGTTTGTGTCTGCGCCTACGTGATTGATAAAATGTCGTCCATTTATATAGTAGAAAATACAAATGGGTCTTTTCAATGAAAAAAATATTGCTAAATATCTGGTCGTTGTGGGAATATTGATGGTGGCCAGTTATGTCGGATCGAAATTCAAAAACTATGTGGATTTTACCAATGACGATGAAATGATCCGTAAATATTTACTAAATGACAATGTCTTGGCCACGAGCAACGTGTCTTTTCATTTTACACCGGCGTCGCCACTCTATCAACACAATCGCCCGAAACTCTGGCTCCATACCAAATATGAATACAATTCCCGTGTCTGGGCGAGTTTTGGATCCCGGAGTTCCTTTGATTTGAATCAGCCTTATATCCATTTGACTGTACGCAGTATTATTCACAAATGCGGCAAAGATTTTGACATTTGTTTGATCGACGACGACTCGTTCCGACAGTTGGTTCCGAATTGGACGACCAAGATTAGCGAGGTAGCTGAACCCTACAAATCGCATTATCGGGATTTAGCATTTGCCGAGTTGTTGTACATTTATGGAGGAATCGTCGTACCCAACTCATTCATCTGTCTGCAAAACTTGATTGATACGTATCAAATGGGTATTCAGAAAAACAAACCCTTTTTGTTCGAAACCGTGAATCGCCACGTAAATACATTTGATGCGAAACGTAGATCACCTACCTACTGCCCCGATATACATTTTATGGGTACGCCCAAACGCAATCCCACCATTCGCCAATATGCGGACTTTTTAAAGTCCCGACTCGAACAAATGCATTCCCAGTCCGAAG
>Ga0114959_10003521_pt1 | contig 12273 bp, 6 predicted proteins | sample C_130625_EF_Meta_FD_87317 | JGI IMG/M metagenome (GOLD analysis project Ga0114959, IMG submission 87317) | Freshwater microbial communities from Lake Croche, Canada to study carbon cycling - C_130625_EF_MetaG | ecosystem: Environmental > Aquatic > Freshwater > Lake | place: Lake Croche, Canada...
AATAAATCTCGACAAGAACCCAGATCGGAAAGTCAAGTTCGAGTCGCTATTCGCGTAGATCTCTGCGCTAAATTCTTCATCTGATAATGCTGGATATCCCTGGCGCAGAATTTCCTCGTCCAAGTACACGATCCGGACACGCTTGATATCCGTCTCTGTATAAATGATGAATGTCGGGGGTAATGGGCGGATTTCTGCACGTTTCTGCCCTCGATAGTTCTCCAGAATCGGTTGTGATGTGAGTTTGCCGCTGTTTTTGAGACTTACCTTGAGTGGAACTACCTGTTCTTTTCCAGCAACATTGATGATGGGCACATGAACCTCCAGATCAATAACATTCGCATCCTCGCTCAGATTAGCGCACGTAAGACCGACGTCGCAAAATAATTGCGAGACACATTCTTCTGCGATCCCACCGGTGGCGAATTTGTTGATGTTTTTCTTAGGAGGGAAGATCTGGCGCGAGGCAATCATCTGGCGGAAAGCGATATTCGTACGCGGCATATTCCTGGCACACATACCCAATATCGTCATTGCCGCGATTGCCATTACTCCTGTACCAGGCACAAGTGGCGTCGAATATTGTACTTTTTTTGCTGCAAGTTGCTCACGTTTTTCTGCTTTTTGTTGGACTTGGATACGCTTCTCTTCGCGCTCCTTCTGTTTCTGTTCTTTTTCTGCGGCGATCTCTTCTGCTGTACGGCGTTTTCTCTGGGGTCTAGTAGAGACTGCTGCAGAAATTTCTGGGGTTTCGATAAATTCGGACATGGTATTAGAATTGATAGTTTCGGATATAGATTGAAGAAAATAAGGTCGTAGTGAATTCTGATATTGTGGTATATTGATTAAAAAATGGTTCAATTTTTTGTCCATTTTTTATTTTTTTTATTTTTTGATTAAATAGATTCTATAAATGATGCGTACCTTTTGTCCTAAGTATATCTTATCTTGGTCATAGGAAGGTGCCCGGTGAACTGGTCATCAATACTCCGCCACCCAATCCGAATACGAGCGCTTCGTATAAAAGTGCTTCCTGTTTGGCAGTAAATCCGATATAATCACCCGAAACCAATTCGCCTCTCGACCATCTCAATTGTCTGATTTTTAGATTGTCGTCGCAGTAGGAATTCTTCTTATCCGCAAGTTGTATTTGGAACCCGCCCTCTGATCTAGGAAGGCGTTCCAACGGTTCTTCGTCCGCGGGTTTGTTTTCGTTATAGTATTGCAGGATCTTCTTGAAAGTCGGCGCGTCAATTGAAGTTGCAGTCACTTTGATCGGCATTTTATATTATCAAAGATAAAGTTGGATACAGAATAAATGGTCGTAATTTTTATTCGGAATCACATTCGAATAAAAACTGTTCAATTTTTTACAAAAATACCAATGACATCATCAATGCCATTGGGTTTATCATCATCACTACTACAATCAGATTCGGATTCGGTTTCCGGCATCTTGCCCGTCACAAGAGCAATAAATCATTATATTTTTTATATTTTTTTGTACTAGTGATTGCGGTTATATAATTTTCTGGTTCGATTTCTGATTTTTCTGCCGGCATTTTGATCGCGACGTCTTCTGTTAGACGGACTTTTGCTCTTGCTTCGTGTTCGTCTTTTTCGTAGACACCGTTTCGAGTTATCATACCATTTGACGAGATCTTCCAGCAAATCCTCTTGTTCTCTCGTTATCTGATTACGCAGAGGTGTTTTCCAATCGGATCTGTCTAGGGTAGATTCTTTCATTCGTTTGTAGTATTCGATGATTGCAGCAACCTTGTACGGTTTCCCGCCATCCAAAAAATCCACATAATATTCGTTCGGTTTAATCGGTTCCATTGTGATGGCGCATGTTTCGCGCGTCCTTCTGGCGCCTAATGAATATTGTCGTGTGTGAAACGCGGTCTCGTCGATCCTGGTCAAGCGAGAAGCGTTCATGATTTCTTCGATTTCTTCTGGGGTCAATGCATCAATCGCATCTTGTTTCGAATCCACCCAGTTTCGTAAAGTAGTTGCACGCGATCGATTTGGAACAGCGTCTTCGGGTAAATCCTGGAATTCTTTAATGATATCTTTGATTTGTGGATTACGTGGCGCTAAATGCAAAAGAACTGGCGCGAATGCTTTTATGAATGCCGCATATATTTTATTATCTTCATCTTCTTGTTCCATTGATATACATTTTCATTAGATAAATGACATTTTGTGCACAATATATATAATGACAAACAAGTCGAGAATTTCCAAACTTCGCATAAGATTGGAAATTCGAAATTTTCATATGAGATACATTTTGTATCTCATATGAAAATGGGTAGAATTTGTTAGAAAATGGGCAAAGAAACACAACCAAACTTATATGTCGAGCACATCCTACTACGTAGGATGTGGGAAATTTCCATTTGAGACTCAATGGGTCTCAAATGGAAATGCGCTACGTCAAAACAGAAATGCCGCGATGCGTATCATGCGGCAAACCCCAAACGGTCAACGCAGAATAAACGCGCCACATTGAGTGCAACAACAAGAAAAACAAGACACAATAAGACGAAGGTATAACGCGAACTTTTAGGAAAATTCAAAGCATATGCCGAACATAGGAGAAAGAAGGGACTGCCAGTGGAATAATGTATTGATAAATAACTGCAAAACATTATTATTGTTTTTTGTATGTTTTTCGGTGATTGCCTCCTAATAATCCGATTTTTTTGCGATTCGCTTTGGTGTCATTTAAGAATCGTTTAGTAAGTGGATTGTAAATTTTGCCGGGAGGGGTGCCGGAAGTAGGTGAAATCGGGGATGGTGTTTTTTTTTGCACTGGTTGTTTTTTCGTTTTGCGTTTGGATTTGGATGAAGCAGATGGTATGGATATTTTACTTGATCGTTTTTTAGATTCGCCGGATGAAGTGGATACAGGGGAATTCAAATTAGTGCCTTGTTCGATTTCATTTATCTTATACGCACTTCCGTCTAAAAATAATTTCCAAAAGTCTTTTTTTAAGATGGATACAATTTTATAATTAATATGTCCTTGTCCGAATGTTGATAATTCCATTAAATCTCGAAAATCTTTAGAATCGAACGCTTGTTTTATTTTTTGCAGGTTTTTTGGTTCGTCAACAATCGCATATGCAAATTGTGTAAGTCCATATTCACCTCTAATATCAACATAACTACCTGGATTACCACCGTTACTCCATATAACTTTTGGTTCTCCGAAATGTCCGTGTTGCACTGATGAATAAAAGAACGTGGGTATACCTTTGGAGTTTACAGTATATACGCAAGGATATTTATATAATTCTTTTGTTTCGGTCCTTGACATATGTTTTTTATCAGTTCCGTATAAACTTCGTGAATAGATAACACTAACCTTTTCTTCTGATGGTTTTGCAATAATAGACATAAATTTATCATATTCTCCATTTGGTATAAATTCCAATCCATTTAAATCAATGTTTTTTGTTGTTCCATCCTGAAACTTAACAATTGTTGGTTTATTTGAAAAATTATTTTGCAGCACATACCAGTCATACCTAGTAGAACTGCTAAATATTTTCAATCCATCTTTTTCATTATGTATTTCTAAATATTTTAAATTTCTCGATAAAAAATCAGTTTGAATGTATTTAAAATTACCATCAATATTTCTCCATCCAGGAGGATTAACATAAACCAAAAATCGATCCATTTTCAAAAGTTTTAATGAAAATTTAATAAATTTGTCCCATAATGTCTCTGTTTTCTTTGGACCAACTTGTTGTTGGTATGGTGGGTTTCCCAATATGACATCAAACCCTTGAAAATCAACAGGCAACCGAAACTCGGATTTCATATCCATTTTTAAAGTATCTCCCTCATAGACATTTAACCGGTAACTATCCCCGCAAAATATTTTTCTATAAATAAACACGTTTTTTGGTGTTAATTCCGCCGAATACAACATATGTTCCAAGATCCATTTTCTGCGTGATTCTTCGTTTGTTATTTGTCCAGATAATCCAACCATTAACCGTTGATAAACAACAATCGGGAAATTGCCAATACCAACAGCAGGGTCAAACCACTTAAAGTCCTTTTCGGAAAATATACTTCTTCCATGTTCTTTTGTATATACCTCATCCAATTTATCAACCATCTCAATCACCAATGATATTGGAGTAAAAACCTCACCATTCTCTTTCTTCTCCTTCTCTTTCGGTTTTAATTCACCGTTAATAAATTCCAGCAATTTATCAGGTTCGTTGATAGTATAATATTGCTGTTTTTGTGTCAGCACTATTTTATTGAGTTGCATTTTCTGAGATCCGTTTGTAAGTGCATTTAGAACACCGTCTATATATTCCTCTGGAAACTCTTCGTCGCTTTTACCAGTTAATCTACCATTTATTATTTTCAAAAACATTTCTTTTCGAAATATGTCGTCAAATATTTCCTCCTTCAGTTTCAAAACGTCACTTACGATTTTTATTTGATCGGGTTTAGAATTTCCATTAAGTATACATTTCGATCCTTCGTCTGAATACAGCGTAAAGATATTTAGAAGTGAAATGAATTCGGCAATAGTCTCACTCGCATGTAGTTGCAAGTTTACTTCGTCCGATTGTTCTTTTTCTTTCTTTTTCTCTTTAGTTTCGGGTTTTCGCTTTTCCTGTTTTTTTCCGGGTAATACCATTTCATCATCGGGTACGTCTACTATATCCGTCACATTTGGTCCGTCTTTTGTTGCGTTTATCTTCGAGAGGATACCTTTTAGTTTCTGTAACTCATCCACATCAAATTCAAACTTGTTAATAATTTTACGAATATTTTCGGTATTTACATTCCATGCACCATATAATTTTGAAAAGAGTTCTCTAGCGAACTCATCTTTTTTACGTTGGTTGCCGTCGTATTTGTCCAAGAATACGTCCTCGTCTATATTTATCAAATCGGTAATTTGGCGATATTCGGTTTCCAAAGGGACACCTTTCTGTTTGGTCATATTCACATTGAACATAGACACATTCGTAATTGCCCGTTGTGGGTTCATATCTACCATAAACCCGAATTTCTTTTTATCGCAATATTCATTCTCAACACACGACGGAGAATCAACCTCCGTCATAGAACGAAACAGCATTTGAAATAGTGCGTCGTCACTCATTGTTGAATTCCATAGTGTCACGATATCGACGTTTCGCAATGAAATCCCCAACTGCAATCGTTGCCCGGCAAGAATAATCAAATTGTCTGCTTTCAAATTGCCATTTTTGATCTGCGCCTCCAATTCTTCAATGTCTTTTTTAATTTGCTTTGGATTTTTCATATAAGTGACCCCAGAGTGTTTTATTTTTGCAGAATCTTTCACATCCACTGCAACAAAAAAATGATAACTGTGTTTGATGTCTTTAAACTCGTTTGTGTCGAAAAACAACCGAACCAATGCATTCGATTTCTTGTCAATGGTGTCGCCAACCGAACCATTGAGAGGCAAAAACCATAATTGTGTTGTTTTATGACCAGTTTGTAATGTTCTGCAATTATTCGTGCATATTCTCTGAATTCTAGGTAATATTCCGCGATTCCGGTAAAATGCCTGTTTATTATAATCTTCCTTTTTGTCTGGATATCCGAAATAATATCGCATTATCTCTTTTATTTGTTCGCGATTTGCGAAATCGTCACCATTTGTAGCAAATAATTTACCCATATCCCATCCGAATTCAGTTTCGCCGATTTTTAACCTTTCCACGTTTAAAAAGTCTTTGTCCCATAGAGAGGTAATTAGATACGGTTTAGGGTAAATAGCGTATTCATTTTTAAGTTTAGCGATCAACAATTTGCCACTTTTATCTCCAAAATACTCCAATGTGTCCCTATAAACGCCTTTAAATCGTTCTGCGATAGGATTATCCAGTATTGTTTCTGCTGTCAAATTCTTCATAATATTAATATCATTGATATCCCAAGTAATTTTGCATTCTGGTTCAATTCCATATACCTGCAGCGGTTTATTATACGTGGCAGTTACATATATTTTAACGGTGCGTTTAGTGACACTATTTAGTGTTGAGACTATATTTTGTGCCTTCTCTGTGCTCATTCCAAAATGTGCTTCATCCAAGAACATATAATCAATATTGACGGATGAACCTAGTAATGTGGCAACTCGTTTTTTGATATTTTCGATTTCTGCATCTTTTTTTCCGGCGGTCGGTTCAGCATAATCATTATCTATTTCGGCAACATCTTCATCATTATTTAGTATTTTGTCGTATGGGGTTCCATTCCAACCCAATTTTTGTTTGCTGATTAAAATCACACAATGCCCGTTGGGATTTCTACATAAATCAGTCAAACTAACTTTATCAGAATGCTTAATAACTTCTATTCCGAACCGTTCGAAGTCGACATAATTCGAAAACATGCTCTCGTATTCTGGAAATGTTTCATTTGGTGCGGGCGTCATGATCAAGAATGTGTGTTTCTTTTGCGGGTTCATTTTTACACATTCCAAAATAATTCCTGCCATAATATAAGATTTGCCCGATCTCGGAATCGCCCCCACCAAAATATTTGTTTTGTGCTTCTCTGTTATTAGTCGAGTTGTGTTTCTTATAAAAAGACGCTGGTGGAATCTCGGTATGAAGAGTGATTTCAGAACGTTCAAGTATGTTGACTCGAAATTGGTAACATCAGCAGAATCCGCAAAATAATTATATTGTTCTAATAATTTGCGCAGTTTGAAGTACGATTCCTGTAAGTCGGAGGAATCTAACACATTTTCATAATTACCATTTGGACTAATATACTTGATGAGAATGTTGCTTGACGCGTTTTGAGATTTAAACTTTTCGATCGCTTTTTGTTTGTTATTTACAAATATGAAGATTTTGATGGTGCGATTCTGCGTCTCGTGCTGTCGAATTAATGTGCATAATTTGCCGATGTCGTATTCACCGATATCTTTTTCGCGTTCAAAATATTTAACAGACACGAAACAGAGTTCTTCGTTTGTATGGTCGTCTGGTAATAGATTGCGAAGTGGTTTATTTATAAATGTAATATCCGAATAACCTCCAGAATTTCCACTTCTAACTTTTTGTTGTAAATACCCTTGCAATTTATTGCCAGTCCAACAATTTTCCTGAAAATACACTGTTGAAGTATTCGTATTTTCGCCTATAATATGAGAAGTTTGCAATTTTGCATTCATAGAAGGAAGAGTTAAATTACTGACCCCGAACTTAATGCAAACATCCCAAAGACGTTCGTAGTAAAACCCTCTCGATGAACGTGTCATTGTTATGTCACCCACCGTGATATCATCTTCGACTTCGATTGTATCAGTTAATATTTGCTTGAAATTTTCATTTTGTTTAATTTTCGTTTGTATGAATTGGAGAATCGTTTCCTTACCAAAACGGTTTAATTTAGATTCCGCGAGTACATCTTCTAATTCCATTATAATATAAAAATCCACCCTAAATTAATATAACCAATATAAACATAACCCAACAAATAATAGTAACTTAAACTTACTATTATTTTAAATCCTCTCAACATTTCAAAAAACTGAACACCATTATCGAATATGCCTATCATTTGTTCTCCTGTTTTTCCTTCCGAGGAGGAGTCCGTTTTCGAAGAGCACTTTGCCGTGTTCGCCTTTCCTCTCAGCGATTTCCAGAAACACGCGATCAAAGCAATAGTCGAGGGAAATCACGTTTTGGTTTGCGCGCCTACCGGATCTGGAAAAACGCTTCCAGCAGAGTTCGCCATACGCCACTTCACCAGTCAGAAGAAGAGAGTCATATACACGACGCCAATAAAAGCACTGTCGAATCAGAAATATCACGAGTTCTCTAAAAAGTTCGCGCCTCTCGGAATCACCGTCGGACTCTGCACCGGAGATATCAAGACAAATCCCACCGCGGACTTGTTAATAATGACTGCAGAAATCCTAAATAATCGGTTGTTTCAATTGGAGACCCCTACAGATGCATTAAACTCCTCTCAACAATCTTCCAACCTCTCCTTCGGTTCGTCGAGTAACCTCTCCTTCAACATGGATATCAACACCGAACTTGCCGCAGTCATTATGGACGAGGTCCACTATATCAACGACGAATCACGCGGTCATGTCTGGGAGCAGACTATTTTGACCTTACCCCCGCATATTCAGATGGTGATGCTTAGTGCCACACTCGATGGTCCCGAGAAATTCGCTGACTGGATACATTCGACTAGACCACCACAGTCTGTAAGACCACCACAGTCTACGAGACCAGAATCGGAAAAATCAGTATATTTAGCACAAACCAAAACCCGTATCGTGCCTCTCACCCATTATGCCTATTTCCCCGCTGCACCCCAAGCACTGACCAAAGCAGTCAAATCCACGCCTCTCGAATCGCTGGTCAAAAATCAGACCAATAACCTGATTACATTGCAAACTGCCGCCAATCAATTCCAGTCCGCGGGGTACAAATCGGTCTCTCAACTCTACGAAGTATGGAAAGATACCATTAACGGTCAGACTTCCCGAAAAAACGTCCTCAATAGTCTTGCTACCTTTATGAAAGGATCCGACGACCCAGACGTCGACGATACCATGCTCCCTGCCATCGTCTTCACCCTCTCGCGCAAACAAGTCGAGGAATCTGCTGCCGACCTAACAGCAAATATACTCGCCTTCGATTCGAAGATCCCTTATACCGCGGCACACGAATGTGAACAGATTTTGCGGCGTCTCCCCAATTGGCGCGAATACCTAGAATTACCCGAATACAAGTCTCTCGTCAAACTCCTGGAAAAAGGTGTCGGTATCCACCATTCCGGCATGATTCCTGTCCTACGCGAAATTGTCGAACTCCGTATCAGCGAGAAAAAGATATTCATGCTTTTTGCCACAGAATCATTCGCCATTGGTCTCGATTGTCCTATCCGAACCGCGGTATTCACTGGTGTAACCAAATTCGACGGCAAAGAGGACAGGTTCTTGTATGCACACGAATATACCCAGATGGCAGGACGTGCTGGTCGTCGTGGAATCGACACGGTAGGGCATGTGATTCATTTGCCGCTGCTTTTCAGGCGAGGGACGCCTTCCGAATTGGCGTACCGGGACATTTTATCCGGGAAACCGCAGGTCCTGGTGTCAAAATTCCACATCGACTACAAGATGATACTGAGTCTTTTGAAGAAAGGTGTCGATCATGGATTCGAAGAGTTCGTCGAGAAGAGCATGTCCAAGAACAACATTTTAGGCGAAATCAAAGAGCAGGAGGAAGAAGTTGCCGATTTGAAACAGGAATTGGAAAATCTGAAGATTGGTATGCAACATATGCGTACTCCTCTCGACAAGTGCCGAGAATACCAGGGTTTAGAAGAACAATTAAAGACTTCTGTGAACAAAAAACGCAAAGACATTGAGAGGAAAATGACGGTATTGAAAGATCAGCACCGTTATATTCTGGAGGATATCCGGTTGTTTGCCAGAGTCGATTCTGTCGACTATCTCCTCTCAAAAAAAACTGCCGAAATCGACGGAACCGCGAAATATCTGAAAACGCAGACCGGTCTGGTTTGCCAGAATTTAGTGGAATTGAGGATATTGCAAAAACAAGTGGATCCTGGATCTGGATCAGGATCAGGATCAGGATCAGAAAAATACGAGTTCACGACTCCTCTCGGTTTAATTGCCGCACAGTTTGCCGAAGTCCATCCGATTCCTCTCGCGAAACTGATTCTGCGTGAGAATTGGTTCCAAGGATATACTGCAAAAGAAGTAGTGGGATTATTGTCTGTCTTCGTAGACGTCCGATTGCCGGAACAAGAACGCGTGATCGAACCAACGTGCGCCAATACGCGGGTAAAGAATGCGGTGATCGCGTTACAGTCCTATTATGACGAAGTACGGTTAATGGAAATCGACGAGCAATGTTACACCGGTATAACGTACGAAGGTGCCCTCTGTTTCGATATGGCAGATACGATGATGGAGTGGTGCGATTTGACGGAGGAGAATGAGTGTAAGGTCTGGTTGCGGGATTTAGTTGCAGCGAATGTATCTGCTGGTGATTTCGCGAAAGCGTGTATGAAACTGAGTGCTACTGTGAAAGAATTAGTTGCGATGTGTGAAACGTTAGTGACTTTACCAGAAGTCGGGTCTATGGCACTTGAATTGGCACATAAATTGTCGGGAGTGGATGCGTTAATTCTGAAACACATTGCGACTACCCAGAGTCTGTATTTGTAATCATTGTGCGGGTTATTTTACTATATTTACAAATATTTGCATATTCTTGTTCCAAATCAAGTTTGCAATGTTCGGATGGATATCTGAGTGTCGTAGAACGTATGGAGAAACCAGTAATCAAATCACATTCACTTACATTATACAAATCTGTATAATGTATTTCAACTTCGCATTTTTGTCCACTTTTACTATCCCATCCAAGTTCTTCGTCTGTGAGAGTGGTACGTATAAGAGGTTGATCGGCGTCATTCTCTCGTAAATTGTGCGAAACATAGGTAGCAACTGCGATCACTAGTCCATGCGAACGGTTCGCAACAAACCACAATTTATCTCTATACAAGATATTATTTAGAAGATGCCTTATATTAGTGTCTTTTATGTTAACTCCCCATGTTTGATGTTTTGAACTTCTCGCAAAGTTATCACCGTGACCTGCTCTAATCAACCAATGCGTCATTGTTTTTATTGAAATGTTAAAAGAAAAATATGATAATTAAAATATTACAATAACAGCATTCAATTTTTATAGTTTCAAACACAAACACGGTACCATTCTGGTCTCTCGCGTCGCTTGTTCCACGATGCAATGCGTTGTTTCTCCGGAGACATATAGTATCTCCGGTAAGACTCGACCGCATCATCCGACTTGTATTCGTCGGGCATAGCAAGAGCAAATTGTGTTAATCCACGTACCTCAAATTTGTCGTCCGCCGGGATATTGTCGCGCAGGATCATCGCAGTCAAATATGCCTTGTGTATTTTCGTATCCGGATGTCCATAACGAAATCGCCATTCGTTATGGAGTTCTTCTACCAAATCGAGTGCCCAGACAAAATTCGCACGAGATTTGCGGCACCAAATCGTAACAGGGTGGTTCTTGTGCGCCAGTTTGTATATTCTGTCATTGACTTCGGTGTCATCGGGATCCAGGATTCGTTTTGCTGAACAGAGCATCTGAACTGCTTCTAGCAATATTTTGCTGACATGTTTGTCCATCATGAATTGCGCGATTTCGCGTTGAATGAGAGAGAGGATAAAGAGATTCATTATCTTGTTTAGGGTTTCAGAAACAGTATTTGAGATTTAGTAATGCCGACACTTATAGAGGAAAGAAAAGGTATTCAATTTTTTACATCATAGATATATATCATACAAAATGTCCAATCCTCTCTGCAAATACAATAAATTGTTTGGTGAAGCAGGATCTACTGAAGGTCTCCGCAAATACCGTGTATTTGGTATTGCCGTATTGGACGTATCTGTCACGTTGGCAGTTGCTGTCATGGTTGCATGGGTTTTCAAGTTGCCGTATATCCAAACCATCGTCGCAATATTCATATTGGGTATTTTCGTTCACCGCGCGTTCTGTGTTAGAACTGCAGTCGATAAAATGATCTTCGGAATGTTTACATAGACGTACTGCTTCCTCCCAGTTTAGGAGAAAACACAAACCAGTTCGACTGCGGTTGCAACCGTTTCCAGTATTTATCTACGCGAAAAGGACCTTGCAATTCTTCTGATTTTCCTGCTTCGTAACTCTTCTCGATCGTTTTTGCACCATCTTGCAAATTTTGCATGAGAGGTTGTGCGTAGTAAGAGTTAACCATGTATCCAGACGCCCCTTCCGCGGCAAATACTTTTTGCAAGTGTTTATGCTGGGTCGGTCGTAAATCGGATTCATCCGCCGACAGCATGATAATATCAAAATTCCGCGAATTCTGAAATACATCTGCAAACATCCCATTCACTGTCTGCAAATCTTGCGTAAAAACGAAATCGTCCTCAAACACGATGCAGTTATTATGAGAGGTATCCAAGAAATATTCCATGGCAATCATGTGACTCAGACTGCGACCCCAATCTTCTTTGCCGGGTTTTCTGACGCCGGGAATACGTACGATCTTTTCACTCGGAACTCCCATTTTGCGCATTTCCTCTAAAAATTCGGTTTTACACCTTTTCTCATTTAATCCGCCCATTATGGGCGGATTTTTGAGTGAAAAGGCAACGTTACTTTGCGCACTTTCAAT
>Ga0114959_10003522_pt1 | contig 12273 bp, 14 predicted proteins | sample C_130625_EF_Meta_FD_87317 | JGI IMG/M metagenome (GOLD analysis project Ga0114959, IMG submission 87317) | Freshwater microbial communities from Lake Croche, Canada to study carbon cycling - C_130625_EF_MetaG | ecosystem: Environmental > Aquatic > Freshwater > Lake | place: Lake Croche, Canada...
CATTTGATAAGTTGAAAGGTGCTAAATTCAATTTGAAGATTCATAAAGTTGAAGGCTATCAGAACTATAACAAGTCTGAATTTGATTCTCCATCAGCATTGTCAAAAGATGATGATGAGTTAGAAAAGATTTGGAAGAACGAACACTCACTGCAAGAACTGGTGGGTGATAAAGAGTTCAAGTCATATGATGACCTGAAGAAACGCCTTGATAAGGTTCTCGGTTTAAATGGTGAAGCACCAAAGACAACTGTTGAACAAGTGAAAGCAAAAGAATTTGCTGCTCCAACTAAGGTTAAAGAACCTGAATTGGTAGCAGAAGATGATGATGACTTGGCTTACTTCTCTAAACTCGCTGAAGAAGAATAAATTCCCATGCAAGTGCTAGACCCCGCTTCGGCGGGGTTTTTTATTGGTTAAACAACTCTTAGTGAATTTAATATCATTCGTTGGAATGTAGGTTCATCATTTCTAACTCCAGGTAATGGTAGATTAGAACTAGCACCTTCTTGTTGATTTCTTTGAATATTAGTTATTGTAGTGCCTCTATTGGATGGTTCCTGTGGCAATTTCATATCCAAATTCTCAGAGTTTACTGCATTGAATTTTTGACTTGTACTTGTTTCTCCACCAGATGCTGGTGTAGCCATCGATGCAGCTGGTGCTGGTGATGCTGATTGTTCACCAGTTCCACCCGAAGATGGTGGTGTTGTAGTTTGTGTTGTACTAGCGGGTGGTGTTGCTGGTGCAGAAGGTGCTGGTGGTGCAGAAGATGCTGTCTGTGAACCTGCCATTGGTACTTGATACATTGCATCTTTTTTTGGATTATCAGTTAACCACTTTTTCAATCCTTCTCTATCATTACCCAATTCTTTCTTCAGTTCGGCATCTGTTAAATCGGATTTAACAAAATCTTCTACTTGATTTCTTGGAATTTGTTTGAGTGCTTTTTGTTGTAATTGTGCGGCTGCTTGACCTTCAGTAAGATTACCGCCTTCTTTTTTACTTCTCACACTTAAAGCATAAGCATTATTGTCATATTTTTTATTATATGGGTCTTTATCTATTTCAGCTTTTTCACCTGCAGATAAAGCAAAAGGTGCCAATATTATTGCAGATATTGCACCAGCCAAAGCCATTGGCCCACCCATAACTGTTGCTAACCAAGGTCCTGCTTTCTTTAGAACATCATATAAATCTTTCATGTCTTGTAATACACCAAGTAAATCACCTAAAATACTGGTATTAGATTCTTCTTTTTCGGCAGTAGGTTTTTCTTCTACGTTTTCTTTTCCGCCTTTTAAATCTTTTATGGCTTTTAAGAATTCTTCATTTTGTTTTTTCTTTTCTATATCGTGTTCTTCTTTGAACTGATTTTGTTTTTCTACCGATTTAAGTTTATCTTGGTATGAATTTTTTAATAGATTGTGTATTTTTGTGAGAGAATCTAATACATCATCTTCAGATTTAATTAATGGTATCTTTGTTGCCTTTGAAGTGTCTTTGGCAAGTTTATTGGCTGATGCACCGCTTTGTTTAAAAGTTTTGTTAACTACATCATCTGTGAACCATCTATCATTACCTAGAGTTTGAGCCAATAGTCGTGCAAAAGAAACAACATCCATTCTCGTAGCAATTTGCTTCGTGAAATCGGATGCTTTTGGTTTGGTTGTTTTTTTAGTTGCCATTTATTGATTTTTCTTTCTCTCATAAGGATTCGTATCATCGGACCCTCCACCACCTCCAGATGAAGAAGATGACTTATTTTCGTATGTATTATTTACATTAACTGGTGCCTGTTGTTGTGCATTAGCATCAGCTTTCATATCTCTATTACTTACAGAGGAATTATTAATTGTAACTCCTGTATTATTTGCTGGTGCTGATTGTGTGGTACTAGATTTATTTAATTTTTGAGCTCGGTCATAATCCAAAGCATCACCTACAGCTTCTGGTGGATTATGTGCTTTATTTAATCCTCCCCAAAAAGAATCTCCTTTTTTCAAATTCTCATTTGGTAAAGTATTTTTAAATAAACTTTTTGCTTTTATATCATAAGGAACACCAACAGATGCAAATTCCATTGCTAACGCAAGTATGGCATCGTCACGACTTACTCCTGGTTTTCCAGAAATATATTCATCAACTGCAGTTCTACCGCCATTTCCTTTAGTTGTTAAACCTTTAGCAAACAACATATCTTGTATTTCTGGAGTTAAATATGTTTTATCTGGATCAAGTTTTAATTTTTGAACCATAGCTTTCATTGTTGTAGGAATAAGTTGATATTTACCAACAGCAAATAAAACATTTGGATCGGATGGATCCAGTAAGCCACCAGCTTTTAAATTTTTATTTGTTCTTTTCAAATAATCACTGATAGTCATTTTACTAAAATCTATATTATGTGATTGTAGATATGCACCTTCAGTTTTTTTCTGTTTTAAGAAGTAATCTCCTCTGTTATATGCATTATAACCTTTTTCTCCACTTTCATGTGCTGAAATATTTTTAGCTAATGCTTCCCTACCTGAGATTGCGGATGTAACAACAGCGGCACCAGCTGCAATTTTTACAGCTGTTGACGGTGTTAAATCGGGAGGTTTAACCGGCGTTGTTGTTGCTGGTTGTGTCGTTGTTGCTGGTTGACCAGTTGTTTTTGGTGGTACTTGAGTTGTTGTTGCTGGTTGTGTCGTTGTTGCTGGTTGACCAGTTGTTTTTGGTGGTACTTGAGTTGTTGTTGCTGGAGCTTGCTGTTGTGTTGCTGGTTGACCAGTTGTTGTTGCTGGAGCTTGCTGTTGTGTTGCTGGTTGACCAGTTGTTTTTGGTGGTGCTTGAGTTGTTGCTGGTTGACCAGTTGTTTTTGGTGGTGCTTGAGTTGTTGCTGGTTGACCAGTTGTTTTTGGTGGTGCTTGAGTTGTTGCTGGTTGACCAGTTGTTTTTGGTGGTTGTGTGGTTGGAGCTGGTGGTTGAGGTTTCGCCTCTAAATCTTTTTTCTGTTTTTCCTGTTTTGAAGTTAATTTACGTTTAGGTAAACCACGTAATGCTTTGATAAGTTTTTTGTTTCTATCAATTTCTTCCAAATTTGATATTTGTAAGTCTAATAAATGTTTTTTATCCTGTAACTTATCAAATTCTTGTATCTTCTTTAGTGTATTGAAGATTTGACCAAGAGCCTCATCCATGGTAGACATCTTTTCACCACCAGCAGATGATGTGCCAATGCGAGAAACACCCTTAACACTTTCTGTTGTTAAAGGTGATATCTTTTTTTCTGGTTTATCTTTGGATTCTTCCATTTACTATTTTCTTTGTCTTTCTTTTATCTTCTGATTTTCTTCTTCAATATACGAAATCAACAAAGATATGTAAATATCTCTTTCCCAAGGCATCATGTTCTCAAGTTCTGTCAAGCTATACTTATGATGCTGCATAAGACTAAAGTTAGTCTTATAATAGTTTTTCAAATTGTCATGCCGAAATATTAAACGAAAAAATTTTCTAAACCTTCCACCTCAATCGTGTGGTGAAAACCACACTTACCACAGGTTAGTTCAATTTTATCTTTTAACTTAGGTAAATTCTGAAAGAACTTTTCTACCTTTTCAAATTGTTCTTGGTTCATATCTTCTACAAATGCCAACATTTCGCCTGGTTGTGCCTCATGGGCATAATAGAATTGTTCACCATCAAAAATGTGTTCAATTGACTGTGATATCATATTAAAAGTTAGGTCACTAATATCTTCCAATTCTAAAGAATCTTTAACAATTCCAAATTCTGGATATTTTAGTTTAATTGAAATCTTGTCGGTAAGTTGAATTTCAGGATTAACTCCTTGTGGCAACTTCACTTCAATTTTAGTGAGGTCAATATTTTTCTCCATAATATTACCACATTCTTTATCTTCAACAAAGTTATTGCAACGATATCGTGACTCTACAATCTCACCGACTGACTTGGCTCTGAGATTGATAAAGTAATATTCAATATCTACAACAGGTAATTTATTAACATCTATACCTTCTGTTATAGTACAGTTGTTTAGTATGTCAAAAATACATTGGTGTATTGTGGCAGAATCGGTTGATTCAATCGCCATTAATAAGTTTCTTTGTTCTTTGACAAGAAACGGTCTAAATTTGATTTTCTTTTTTGAGACCGGCAACTCAATTTCATATGTCGGCACATCAAGTTTTGGTAAAGCCATAATAACTCCTTATATCATATTAAATTCTACTAATTAAACTATTCTTTGCTTGGTCAACAATACCAGAAGAACCACCATCCAAACCACCCAAGGCAGAAGATACAGCATTGATGCCTGCATCGACCAGTTCCATTCCAAGTGCTTGTAGAGAATTGTTTTGCCAGTATGTATAAGCAAATGTGACTGAAAGTTTATGATAACCTTCATCGTTCCAGTTTAAATCCATCTGATTCATGGAAATGGGATAAGCCTCAACTAAATTAATTGAGTAAGTTTTCTCATTAGAAACATTATATTGATTCACCACGATAGTTGTGGCATAATCACCTTTGTATCTGTAATTGTTATTATACAAAGGATTGATATAACTCATCCATGCATCAAAAAAGACTTTCTGACTCATATCATCATCAACTATAAATGTCAAGTCTAAGTCATTATATGTGTTTAGATATGGATATTTCTCAATCGGTCCATATGTTTTTTGTTCTGTCGTAGCAAATGTTCTACCTGGAAATTGAGCGGTCTCGCAACGATATCTCAAATTCCTTGCTGAAGAAACGTATGGAATGAGTGTCAGAGGTACAGGAATTTCCACATCAAACCTGTTAGTTCGTGCTACATCTTTGGTAAAACTTGCCTTAAAGTCATTAATGTTACCGGCCATTTAGTGTTTCCTTATTTCTTCTAATGACTCTTGCCACACCTTTTGTGCCTTTGCCTTTCTAAACTGCTGGAGTGGCAATAAAGCAGCAATGTCCCACTCATTAGGTTGGATGGTAAGTATCTTAGACTGTATGTGACTTGTTAAATATCTTTTAAGACATGGCCGAAACTCTTTAAGACGCTTGGAGGCGGTCAAAATGTCGTAGGTGACACGTAACCTTTGGATTTCACCTGCATCGTCCATGACTGCGAATTTCAATAACTTACCCAAAAATGCCACTCTATACTGAAATGGTAGGTAATGAAGGTTTAATCCTAAAAAACCATCGTTATATCTTTCCAACGTCAATACCATTGGGAAGCGGTCATAATAGTCCAACGTTTCTTTGCCTTTAGGGTCGTAATAGAAACAATAAAGTCCACCCAACTTAAATCGAGTGGTATTTCTATACGTTTCTTTGCTGATACCTCTTGGTATAACACCAGGATTTTTAATCTCAGAAATCCTTGAAGCTAACCACTTCAAAGATTCTTTCGACATCATCTGCAAATCGGCAGCTGAACGTTGTTTTGTTAGTTCTGTAAGTTTTGATTCCATAAGATTATTTATGTTAGAGTCCTAGATGTTCTTCAGTCATAATTTTGAACTCCCAACCACGGTCAAGGCAATACTCAGTTGCGGCTTTCCATTTAGCTTGATTGACACCCCAAGTTGTAACTTCAGTAATGTATTGTTTAGTTACTCGTCTTTGTTGTGCTGGCGGCTGAGTTTGTTTCTTTGGTTTGACTTCAATCATCAAAGTTTTTAACTTACCTTCTTTATTACGAAGTTTGACCAGAAAATCTGGAAAATATCTGTGTACACGGTTGTCAATCGGAGATACATAAGGTACGATTAATTCTTCTGAAGCCCAAGATATGATATCTTTATTTCGGTCGAGCCAGTCCATCACTCTACATTCCCATGAAGAACGATAAACTATATTGTTGGGGTCGCCAACATATTTTTGAGGATTTTTAGGTCTGAATAGTCCGGAATATGCCATAAATATATGTATAATTAATTAATAAGAGATTTCCAATGGCCATAATTTCAATTCCATCTTCTGTCGGTGGTGTAAATATACCTGGTGCCTTGGTCAAAGGACCACTAGGTGCATTATTTGGTAGTAAATACAAAAAAGACTTTTTACAATATCCGAGTGATTTAGGTTCTGCGACCAAAGGTCATGTTGTACAATTTTCTATCAATGAAATAGATGCTTTACACTATGAACAAGTGGTAAAAGACAGACAATTTCAAGAAAAAAATGTTGTAACTAATAGTTATGAATATTTAAGGAATCAAATTGCAAGTGCTGGTGCCACATTCGACAATATCAATTTACATTTACAACCAAAGAAAAAAAGAGGAGCAGCTACAATATCATTATATATTCCAGATACAGTTAATTTTACTTATAATTCTTCATATGGTAAGTTAAGTTTAAATGAAATTGCCAAAGATGTGATTGGTGCTGCAGCAAAAGGATTGTCGGGGGCCGACAAAATAACTTTAGGTTCAGGTCCACGTAAGAAAGAAATTGATTTAACTAGATTGAATAAGTACGGAAGACTTCTTTCTGCTGGTGCTTCAGTTGCTCAATCTGAAGGAGCAAAATTATTATTGAGTTCACAAGGCCTTGCAGTTAATCCTCAACAACAATTATTGTTTGATGGTATTGATTTTAGATCCTATCAAATGGCTTTTACTTTTACACCATATACCAAAGAAGAAGCCGAGACTGTAAAGAAAATTATTAAGTTATTTAAACTTCATTCCGCACCAGAGATTACATCTTCTGGTATGTTTTTTATTCCACCTTCTACATTTGATGTTAAGTTCTTATTTAATGGTAAAGAGAATCCAAATATAAGCAGAGTGGCAGAAAGTGTTATTGAAAGTATTGATGTCAATTATGCACCTAATGGTTGGGCCGCACATGATGATGGTGCACCAATTCAAACAACAGTAACGATGAGTTTTAAAGAAATAGAACTTATTGACAAAACTAAAATTGACAAGGGTTATTAAAAATGCAATACTTTGATACACTACCCAAGGTAATACATACAGACGATGTTGGTACATCAAAAATTGTTACCAATATTATGGCTAGAGTTTCTATAGTTCCACAATTATTAAAGAATCCATTAAATTATTACCAATATGACATACAAGAGGGTGATACACCAGAAATAGTTGCACACAAATATTACGGTGATTCTTATCGTTATTGGATTGTTATGCTGTCAAATGAATTGTTGGATCCACAATGGGATTGGCCAATGAACAATCGAGTATTCGAAAAATATTTACAAAATAAGTATCCTAATGTTGAAACAATTGCTATCATACACCACTATGAGAAAATTATTACACAATATGATACCGATACTATGACAACAACAGTAAAGAAAATACAAATAACTGAAGATGTTTATAATTCTTTACCAGCATCATCAGCTGAAACTTACAACTTACCCGCAGGTGATGTTGTGGTAACTGTCGAAACAAATGCGGTATCATTATATGATTATGAATTGGGTTTGAATGAATCAAAAAGAAATATCAAATTACTTAACTCAATTTATGTTAATCAAATCGAAACTGAATACCAAAAACTAATGAGTGCTTAATTATGGCTAACCAAAATTTCAATACGATTGAATCTCCTGGTGTTGTTTACCCACAGGATTTTTCATTAAAAACCTTAAATTTTTTGACAGCGAGTGGTCAAAGAATCGAATTTAAAAAATTAATGGTTGAGTTATCTTATTATGAGGACATTTATAACTTTGTGACTTCTGGATATATTACAGTATTGGATGCTCAAGGTTTTATTGAATCGATGAGAATAACCGGTAATGAATTTATTGAAATTAATTTTGGTAAAGTTAAAGATGGTAAAAATAGTACCGACCAAATTTTTAGAATTTATAAATCCAGTACAAGAAAACCTAGTGGTAATCAAAATAGTGAAATGTATACATTATATTTTTGTTCTGAAGAATTGTTATTGTCCGAACAAACAAAGATATGTAAATCCTATAAAGGCAATTATGTGTCAAATATTGTCAAAGATGTTTTATTGAATAATCTAAAAGTAAAATCCAAAAGAATTTATAAGATAGAACAAACCACTGGCGTATATGATTTTATTGTGCCAAATTTAAAACCATTAGAAACAATTAGTTGGGTTTCAATTTATGGTCGACCATATAAATTTACTGGTGCGGATATGTTGTTCTTTGAAACAAAAAATGGTTTTAATTTTAGGTCAATACAATCTATGTTTAGTGACCCAGTATATGCAACATACAAATATGAAGCAAAAAATATAGGCAACGATAGACAAAGTTTCCAAGAAAAAACTATTGGTGTGTTAAATTATGAGATAACTAAACCGTTTGATACATTGAATGAAATTAATTCTGGTACGATTGCCAATAAATTAATATCGATTGACCCGTTGACTAGAACAGTTAGAACAACAACATTTAATTACGACAAATATAAAAATCAAGCCACAACTTTGAATAAAGGTGGTGTACAAGATACTATGAAAAATAGATTAGGTACAAAAGAAAATGAATCTTATGATGGTGTGTTGAAAGTTGCTATTGGTAATGCTGGTCAAAGAAATGTCCCATATATTAAAAGTGCCGAAGGCGGTGTGGCACAAGATATATTTTTAGAAACATATGTTCCGAATCGTACAGCACAAATCTCTTTGGCCAATTTTACAACAATCAAAGCAACGATACCTGGAGACCCAGGTCTAACTGCTGGTAGAACTATACAATTTGATTTATTGACATTGAAACCAGGAAAAGAAAAAGATAAAGATAAATTATATTCTGGTAAATATCTAGTGACAGCAGTAAGACATATTATACAACAAGGTGCATATCAGACTGTAATTGAAATCTGTAAAGACAGTACACCAACTGTATTACCACAAATTAATAATAATACGACTGAATGGAAAGAAGCAGTAAATGCATAATTTCATAGGTAAAGATGGATTTAATTGGTGGGTTGGTGTCGTAGAAGACCGAATGGATCCTTTAAAAATGGGTCGGTGTCGTGTGCGTATCTTTGGTCATCATACAGACAATAAGAAACTTTTACCTACGGCCGATTTACCATGGGCTCAAGTAATATTACCGGTAAATTCTTCACAATCATTTGCACCGCCAAAAGAAGGTGAATTTGTAACAGGTTATTTCTTTGACGGTGTATCGGCACAGGCTCCTGTTATGACAGGTGTTATACCAGGACTCAAGGCAGCTCCTGGCGGTGATGCTGGTTTTAAAGACCCACGCACACCAGAACAAATAAAGGCTGCACCAAAACCACCTGCGGGTGTAGTGATTGAAACTGTTGGTCAACCTACTGTACCACCAATTGCTAGAAGTGTAGTTTCGAACACATCACAAGGTGCTGCAGCCAATAACAGAGTACATAATTGTGATATATGTGCTGGATTAGACAAAGATGTGGCAGTATTAAAATCTAAAGTTATGGGATTTGTTAAACAACTTAGATTGGCGACTGAGGCTTTGTTTGCTGGATACGGAACAAATCCATTAGTAGAACAAGCAAAAGCGACAGTCAAAGCTCTGAAACAAAAAATTAAATTAATACAAAAAGAATTAAAAGCAATCACGGATGAAATTAAAGCATATCAAACTTATATTGCTTATCTACGAAAATTGATAGCCTACATAAACAGCCTACCTGCTGAATTACAGAAAATATTTGCTCAATGTTTGTCTGAGGCTACAGCTTCTTTATCTCAAGCTTTGTCGGCACAAGCATCTTTGGTAGATGTCTCAGCGTCTTTGGCGGCAGCACAAGCAGCAGCACAAGCTGTCATAGATTCTAAATCTGATATCGCTAGTGGTAATACTACAACTGTTACTGCACAATCATCATAGGAAAATATAATGGCATTAGATAGTTCATGGACAGAACCAGTTATAGTGGATGTAAATAATCCGCCTACCTATCCATACAATCAAGTACAACAATCCGAATCTGGTCATTCAATTGAAATGGATGACACACCAAGTAGAGAAAGAGTGAGAGTACAACACCGCTCAGGTACATTCTTAGAGATGCAACCAAACGGTGATGAATTACATAAGATTTATGGTGATGGTTACGAAATCATATATGGTAACAAGAATGTACAAATCAACGGACAATGTAATATCACCATCAATGGTGCCTGTGTGGTAAATATTAAAGGTGATTCAGTAATGAATGTAGTTGGTAATCTGACACAAAAAGTTACAGGTGATGTGGTACAGACTATTACAGGTGACACAACAATAACTGGTGATGGTGATATAGATATTGCTTCTTCTGGTGATATTAATTTAGCCGCAGGTGATGTAAACATTAACGGAAATTTAAATGTTGGAGGTAGTATTGCTTCTACACAAAGTATTTCTGCTGTTGGTAACGTAGAAGCAGGCCTACAATCTTATGCTACATTAGGTTTTGTAACTCCTGGTTATGTAAGTGCTGGTTCTCCTGTTGCTTTAAATCCACTTCCAGGTTGGGTATCAGGTCTTATGGTAACTGACATAGTAAGGTCTTTGGTAGCAGATAGAATCATATATGATATTCATACACATATTGACAGTAAGGGTGGACTTACAACACCTCCACTGCAACCAATGTAATGGAGAAATAAATGGGTGTTTTTAACAGATTAGGTTATACTTTTGATTCCACCAAATTTGGAGATGGAAACTCTTTTACTGCGGGTCAGGCACAATTATTAAACTCATCACCATCAATCAAAGCTTGGCAAGCAGATGACTTAGTGAATGTTGCAGTTACAGGTTATTATCAAAATCCACATTCAGCCAATCTAACATTACTAACAACTCTGGTAAATAGTTTATCGGCTAATGCCAATACAACAACGATTACTTTTAATTATGCCAGTTCATCAGCAAATAATGTAAAAGCAAATGCCAACACACTATTAACAGAGATTACAAGTTTTACAGACCATACAAATAGAATCTCTGGTGTAACTGCGTCATCTAATGTAGCCGCTCTACCTGATTATCAGTCTGCAATGACGATTGGTAGACAAGTATTAACGATAACAAATCAGATTGATGGTGTACAGAATAATACTCCTTTGTTGGGTAACTTCACCAGTTTGGCCATCGGTGGTGATATTGCAAATACGATAACTTTATTAACAAATGATTTAGTCACACTTAACACAAGTATAAATTTAGTTAGTGGTAATCTAGTTTCCAATATTTCTAGTGCCACGATGAATACAATTGTGGCGGATGTACAGGCAGCCTACAATTTATTAAATGCTAGAAGAACTGGAGATACCAATTTCTATTTAAATTCTTTGTATTTGGTAAATGATTATAACAGGGTATCACAATTTAATAATATAGGTGTAAACTCAAACTATCTAATCAATACATTGAATATTGGTACCGATAAGTTGAAAAATAACTTACAAACCTCAACTGTGGTACCAACAATAGTTAATTCCACCACAACTACGACAACTTCTACAACCACAGCAACTTCAAGTTATTCATCTGCTTCTCCAGGTTTAAGTCCAACCGGTGTAACTGCTGGAACATATTCAACACCAACAAGTTTGATTGTTGATGCTTATGGTAGAGTAACTTCAATCGGTTCTGGTGGTCCAATATCAGCCAACACAGCCAACTCGGCAACGACAGCAAGTTCAGCAAATAGTTTCAGTTCTGGATTCTGGACGATAACACAATCTGGTACCAAGTTAAATTTCACTTATAACGGACTTGTAGTGGCTTCATTAGATTCAACAGGCAATTTTGTCGCCAGAGCAGATGTAACAGCATTTGGTACTCCTTGACCATAACTCAACTAAATAAAAGATGGCAAACTTAAGCAAAATCTACTCTGATATCGACTACACTTTCACTAAAAAACCTGTGACGGGTGATGTTGCTCTCAGTTATGACACTCAGGCAGTCATCCGTTCCATCCGTAATCTGTTGTTGACTAGGAACTATGAAAGACCTTTTAATCCAGATTTAGGTTCAAATTTAGATGGTTTATTGTTTGAGATGATTTCTCCACTCACATCCACAGCAATTGAGAGAGAAATACAGACGATGGTGGAAAATTATGAACCGAGAGCAACAATTGATTCTATAACGGTCACTCCGATAACAGACCAAAATGCATATAACATTTCTTTGTCGTTTTACATAGAAAATGCTACATTACCAACAACAGTAACACTCCTTTTAGAGAGAAATAGATAAAATGGCAGGTGCTAATTCAAATATTCAAATAACGGACTTGGATTTTAA
>Ga0114959_10003525_pt1 | contig 12270 bp, 11 predicted proteins | sample C_130625_EF_Meta_FD_87317 | JGI IMG/M metagenome (GOLD analysis project Ga0114959, IMG submission 87317) | Freshwater microbial communities from Lake Croche, Canada to study carbon cycling - C_130625_EF_MetaG | ecosystem: Environmental > Aquatic > Freshwater > Lake | place: Lake Croche, Canada...
CTGCGGCGGTGTTGGTAACGGTCTTGAGTGCAGGGAGCTTCAGCGCTTCAGGATTGCGCAGTGACAGCAGCATGGCGAACATGGTCGGCACGCCCGGAAAGACCGTGACGGCCTCGCGCTGCATCACCTCGACGGCTTTAACCGGAAAGGCGAATCCTCGCTCCAGCACGACACAGGCACCTTTTCGGGCGGCCATCAGAACCTGGTACAGGCCGTAGTCGAATGCCAGCGGCAAGGCACAGAAAATCACATCGTCGGTGTTGATCCCAAGATAGTCACTGATCGAGCGGCCTGCACTCAGCATGTTCAGATGGCTGAGCATCACGCCCTTGGGATCGCCGGTCGAACCCGATGTATAGATGATGCTTGCGAGGTCCTGATCGATGCATTCACCGGGCGCAAATTGGTGCCGGGAGGGCAAGTCCGTCGAAGGATTGCTTGCGCACTCGGGCCACCGAACGACATTGACGCCATCGGTGCCCAGCATTGCCTGATCCGTTGCTTGCCTTGCCACAACACAAAGCCGCAGCGCCGGCGCATTGCTAAGTGCATCCAGCGAGACCTTCCAGAGTGAGCCCTGAGCAAGCAAGGCACATGCGCCAGAGTCTCGAAGCATGTAGGCGAGCTTTTCGGACTTGGTCATCGGGTTGATCGGCATGAAGACACCGCCAACACTCAGCGTCGCAAAGATCCCGACCACCGCTTCAATCGAATTCTCAAGAAACACCGCGACTCTCTCGCCGCGCTGAACGCCATTCTCTCGAAGCACCGTGGCGAGCGCTTCGACACGGCGCCCGAGCGTCGACCAGGTAATTCGCTCACCGTCACAGATCAGCGCGATCCGATCACCATGCTCACATGCGCTTCGCTCGAGCCAATGATGCAGCAGGCGAACCGTGCCAAACGCGCTGCTCATGATCAGACCACCATCGCCGGTTTGCTGACGAATTGATGCTCGAGCAGCAAGGTCGACAAGATGCCCACGAACGCCATGTTGTCGCCAAATCCCAGTGATCGGCCATTGCGACACTTCTGCACCAGTCGGCCGACTGCAGCCGGATCAAACAGACCTGTCGCTCGCAGGTTCGACTCATCGAGCAGCGCCTCCACATAATCAGGGGCTCGCCGATCGACGAAAAAGCATTGACTGTCGGGGGTGCGATAGGGCTGCTTGGTTCGCTTGACGATGCTCTGAGGCACGAGCCCGTTCGCGGCTTGCTTGAGCACGCGCTTTTCAAGCAGACCACGCATCTTGGCTGCAGCGGGCAATTTGCCACCCCATTCGACCACACGATGATCAAGGAAGGGGTAACGCCCTTCGACCGCATTGGCAAGGCTCATGCGGTCTCCCTGTGAGGCCAGCAGGTAGCCGTCCAGAAGGGTATGCGCTTCAACATACTGGTCTCGCCCGAGTGCTGACCACTTGGGCATCGCTTTGGGCAGCGTCGATTCAAAGCAGGCAACCGGGTCATAGGAACCGATCTGATCACGAAGATCGTCACTGAAAAACTGCATTGCACGCGACGTTGTCGACCAGCGAATCGCATGCCCAAAGGTCGGCGATGAAAGCGCTTGCGCTTCGGCATGAAAAAATTTCGCCGACAGCGCCCGCCCGGCACCCGGCGAGTGTTTGAGCCAGGGATAGAGACGGGTGAGCAGGCTCGCCCGCCAGGCAGACCCGGGATGATTTGCCATCGAGCGCCGCACCCGTGCCTCTTTGAACAGATCGTAGCCGCCGAAGATTTCGTCTGCGCCTTCACCGGTCAGCACCACCTTGAAACCGGCATCGCGCACATGCCTGGAGAGCATCATCATTGCGACCGGCGCGGTTCGAACAACAGGGGTTTCTGCGTGAAAAACAGCCTTCGGAAACTGCGTTGCAATATCGGCGGCATTCACACGCATTGAAGAATGCTCAGTGCCCAATTGCCGAATCACCTGCTGTTGATACAGGCTCTCATCGAACTCAGCATCCTCAAATGTCATTGAGAAAGTCCGGATCGGGGCGCTGCGATAGCGCGACGAAAGCGCTGCGATCAACGCCGAATCGAGCCCGCCGCTGACATAGGCACCCACCGGAACGTCCGAGCGCAATTGCAGTCGAACCGCGTCGTCAAGCAACTCAAGCAAGGCCTCAGGTCGAGTTGAGGCCGCAGTGATTTCGTCTGCAACCGGGTCAATCTCGAACTGCCAATCCCAATAGCGAGTCACCTGCACCCCACGCGAATCGCAACTCAACACATGCCCCGCCGGCAATTGGTGCACCGACTCGAACATCGTATCGGGCGCAATCGGCGACCAGAATGTGAAGACCTGAGCGAGTGCCCTCGGGTTGATCCGGCGTGGCATGTTGGGCAAGGTCAACAGTGCCTTGATCTCCGAGGCAAATGCGAGTCGCCCGGCAGCTTGTGTGTAAAAAAGCGGACGAATGCCAACCCGATCACGGGCCAGCAACAGCCTTTCACGAAGGACATCCCAGATGGCAAAAGCGAATTGGCCATTCAGGTGCTGAACCATCGCATCGCCATAGTCCTCGTAAAGATGAACCAGGACCTCGGTATCGGACTGTGTTTTAAAGCGGTGTCCTCTGGCGATAAGGCGCGCTCTCAGCTCGATGTAGTTAAAAATCTCGCCATTCAGAACCACCTGAATGTTGCCTTCTTCGTTACCGATCGGCTGCGCACCGCCTGACTGATCAATGATGCTGAGCCTGGCATGACCGAGCCCCGCCGACCCGCCAGTCCAGATTCCTGTGCCGTCCGGACCACGATGACTGATCGCCCCGATCATGGCCTGAATGTCTTCAGCCCTTATCGGTTGGCGACCACAGTGGTCGACAATTCCAGCGATTCCGCACATTCGGCAGTGGTCCCAGTGTCAGGCGATTGATTGACTCGCTGAGTCTAACAAGCAGCGCCATGCAGGTCTGTGCACGATTTGGGAGTCTCCGACAGCCGGACGTGACGGTTTCGACATACGGTCGTCAGGGCGCCACATATAATCAGTTTGATCGCCCCAGGCAACGAAATCCCAACACAGCATCTTGAGCCAATCACTCATCAATGGTTTTCGCGTGGCCGGCATCAGCACCTGTCTGCCGCCCAAAACCGTCGCCAATGACACTGAGACGCCGCGATTCGGTGGTGATGAAGTCCGCAAGGTTGTGTCGATGGCGGGCGTCAAGCAACGTCGAGTCGCTGAACCGGATGTGACCTCTGCCGATCTTTGCTTTGAGGCAGCGACTCATCTGCTCAAACGCCTCGACTGGGCACCCGAGACCATCACCGCGCTCATCTTCGTAACGCAAACGCCCGACTATCTGATGCCATCCACCAGCTGCGTGGTGCACAAATGGCTCGGACTTTCTGACGCTTGCGCGGCCTTCGACATGGGCTTGGGTTGCTCCGGCTACCCCTATGGCCTCTATTTGGCCGCATCAATGCTCAAGGCGGGCGGGCAAGGTCGAATTCTGCTTTTGCACGGTGAAACACCAAGTCACTATGCCAGCGCCGATGACCCGGCCGCCACGCTGCTCTTCAGCGATGCCGGATCAGCCACAGCCCTCGAGGTCGGTGTCGATCACGGCGCTTTTTGCATGCACACCGACGGCTCGGGTCATGGTGACCTGATCATCCGTGGTGGCGGGTTCCGGGAGCGATTTCCCGAGAAGGCCCGCGATCTGTCGGTAAAAATGGATAGTGCCGCGATCTTTGCGTTCACGATCAGTCGTATGCCAGAACTGGTGAAAGAAACCCTCGGGCTCGCTCAGTGTGGCATCGAGGATGTCGACGCGTTTGTGCTGAGCCAGTCGAACCGCTTTACGATGCGGCATCTCGCAAAAAAATGTGGACTGCCCGCCGATCGGGTGCCGATGACAATCGAGGATGTCGGCAATTGCGGCGGCCCGTCGATTCCGGTCACGATCACTCATCGGCTGGCCGATCAGCCGAACGGCGATGGCTTTTCGCCACGACGGCTGATGCTCCTGGGCTACGGAGTCGGTCTCTCGTGGGCATCGGCATTGGTCAATCTGGATGCTCAGTGTCACCTGATGCATCACGACTACCGTTCGCAGGCGAAGCCGCAATGAGCATCGGGGCTGAAAACATGACGATCAAATCTATCTCGACTCAGCAGGCTATCGCGTTACTGGCAGAAGCGTTCATGGTGCCAACCGAAAGTGTCTCACTCAACACACGCCGCGAGGACCTGCCAGGGTGGGATTCAATGGGGGCACTGGTGCTGATCGCCGAACTTGACGAACGCTTTGGCGTGCTTCTGTCCGCTGAAGAATCCAGAAAATTGCATTCCATTGGCGATGCAGTGCACTTCATGGAGCGAAACGGCATTGTTTCGCGCTGAGTCTCCAGCATTGACCGGCATGCGAGTCCCAAGCTTCGAAGCGACCACCTCGCTGGTTTCGCGTGGCTTGGGCATCACACCCTCGTTGCTGATCGATTCATTTGGTCCAGCGTCGCAGGCGGATCTGCTCGAGATTGTTTCGATGCGAGCCGCAAACCGCGGTGCCGCCGCGCCATGGGACGACGAGGCTTATCTGCGGTGGCGATATCAGCTCGATAGCACTAAAACGGGCTGGGGCCAGCTGTATGTGCTGCGCCACCAGCGGCAGATCATCGGTCTCATCGGGACTGAATCGATCGTGCTCGATGTAGACGGGCTGCAACGCTCCGGACAGCGCGTTCAGGACATTCTGATTGCGCCGCATACCCGCGAAAGCGGGCTGGGCCTCTGGCTTAAACAGGCCGTTTTCAGGGATGGCGATTTCACGATGACGGTTGGCTGCAATGCCAATTCGATCGGCACGGTGAGGCGACTCTACGATTCGGTCGCTCGTCGCGAAACTTATGTGATGCCGCTTGATATCTCGAGTCTGCTGCGACGCAAATTCGGCAATCGGTCTTGGGTCGAGCCGCTTGCAACGATTGGCAACACAGCTGCCGGGCTGTGGCGCTCGGGGCATCAGTTGCGGGGCTCGCGGGGAGCGCGACTCGAGCTGGTCGGCCGATTTACCGACGAGATGCTCGCCGGGCTGAAAGTCCAGCAAAACACGCTTCAGATCAGCATGGTTCGGAAGGCCGACCATCTCAACTGGCGTCTGATTGATAATCCCAGAGCTCGCTATCGGATCAGTTCAGCTTGGATCAAGGACCGTTGCGTCGGCTATATGGCAGCCTCGGTCACTAATGCTCTGAGTGGTACCAGTCACACGAGCGCATTGAGGCTGGTCGACTGGTGCTTTGCGCCAGGCTTTTCAGCCCCGGCAGTCTCAGTGCTTCTACCAGAGCTGTACCACTTCGGACGGGCAAACGGCTGCGAGCGAATAACGACCACGGTGCTGGGCTTTGAATCGGATACATGGCTCGGTCGAAGCGGTTTCCTGCGTCGGCCGGCGGGCGAGTTTGATGTGCTGGGGATTCACTGGAGTGATCGGAGTTTCGCGCAGGGGCAGGTGAAAAATCTGGCGTGGGCGATGACAGATCTCGCAGGGGACTCGGATGGCTGATGCAGATTCTGACGACAGCGGCGATATTGACCAGGGGTTCAGCGATAGCCAGTCTGCTCTTATCGAAAATCCGTGGCGGGATCTACTCGCCGACTTTCGCAGATTCGCTTCAGCAAGTTCACACCGCAGCGCAGTTGTTGGTCTCCTGGCGAATTGCCTGGAATATGGATTCATCGCAATCGCAATTTATCGGTATGGTCGCTGGTGCAGGATGATCCGCCCGCGGTGGCTATCCATCCCGCCGAAACTTATCTATCAACTGTTGCGGGTATTCAGCAATTTGGTCCTTGGGATCGAACTCTCGACAGCGAGTCGCATTGGCCCGGGCTTCTACATAGGCCATTGGGGTGGCATCGTTGTCGGGGCGGATTGCGCGATCGGCTCTGGTTGCAGCATCGGACAAGGCGTAACGATCGGCTACAAAGGGGCAGGCAAATCCACTCGCGGCCCGGTTATCGGCGACGATGTTTATGTCGGTGTTTCTGCGGTGATTGTCGGTGAAATCAGGGTTGGCAACGGGGTAGTCATTGGAGCCAATACGACCGTCGTGAAAGATGTACCGGATAACTATCGGGTTGTAAGCGCCGCCGTCCGCATGGAGCCAATCCCGGCCAAATCATCGTGAGTTATTTCGCTATCTGGGTATATAGCTGGTCGTAGCCATCGGCCATCGCGCGAAGCGAGTAGCCATTCTCGATGCGATGGCGACTGACCTCAGCGGCGTGACGTGCCCATATCGGATCAAGTGCCCTCATCAAGGCTGTGGCCACTGACGACGGATCGCGGGCCGGAACCAGGAATCCGTTTTCACCGTCTGTCACCAGGTCGGGGTTGCCACCAACTCGCGTCGCGACCACTGGCAAGCCGCAGGCTTGCGCCTCGATAATCGCGTTTGAGAGCCCCTCTGTGTCAGAACACAAGGCGAAGACATCTGCACAGTGGAGCAGCCGTTCGACATCACCGCGATTGCCCGCAAATGTCACTGCCTCACGAATTCCAAGCGCTTCAACTTGGGCAATCAGTTCGCTTTCGAGTGGCCCTGAGCCCGCAAGCAGAAGATGAACGTTTGGCTGCCCAGCCCGCAACTGCGCAAAACCCGCGATCAGGTCGCAATGCCGCTTGACCTTGGAAAAACTCGCCACGCAGACAATGACCGAATCCCCATCGCGAATACCGAACAGAGACCGCGACGCTGCACGCTCGGCGGCAGTCGCTGGAACGAATCGAGCCGTGTCGACGCCATTCGGAATGCATTGCATCACCTCGGGCGAGACACCCTCCTCATCGGCCAGCGCAGCGAGGATAGCGCTTGTCGGTGCCACAACCTTGTGAAAGCGGGCATTGATCAAACGAAAAACAGCTCGCAGTTTTGCCGACTTCTGAAAGCCCATGTCGCGCCGGCAGGAAATATGTACGGTATGACCGGTGCCACGCGGCAACAACGCATTGATCAGATCGGACTTCTCATGCTGGGATTGCACGATGTCATATCGCCTGCTCTTCAACAGACTCGCGCAATGGCGAAACGCCGCCAATCCCGCGCGCCCGTAGATGGCTTCAACTGGAAAATGGGTCGAACGAACATGGGCTGCTTCGATGCCTGCATCGACATGCCGAGCAGGGTCTGCGGCAACCGCAAGCTGCAAAACGTCAATTTCGTATCGGTCAGCCGGCAAGTGCCGGATGAGATTACGCAAAAAGCGCTCGCTGCCTCCCGCACCCAGAATTGAAGTGTCTGTCAGAAGGAGGAGTCTGGTCATTGCCCGGGGCAACTTTCTACTCGCGCGACGCGGGGATGAACCCCACGTACCAGTCCATCGCGGCCTCAAGGCCGGCGGCAATATCGTGGGTCGGTGAATAGCCCAGCAGCGTGGCTGCCTTGGAGATGTCTGCCAGTGAATGCTTCACATCCCCAGCCCTGAAGTCACGAAACGACGGCTCGGCACCAAGCGGTCGACCGAGTCGCGACTGAAGACTGTCGCGAATGGCGGTGTAGAGCTCATTCAAGTTTGTACGACGACCCGCTGCCACATTAAAAACTTCGTGCGGCAAAGGCAGATCAGCAACCAGACCCGATCGGATATTCGCCTGAACCGCATTCGCGACAAAACAGAAATCACGACTGGTCTGCCCGTCACCGTTAATCCAGACAGTCTCGCCCCGCAATAGCGAGGCAGTCCACTTTGGAATCACGGCTGCATAAGCGCCATCCGGGTCCTGGCGAGGGCCGAAGACGTTGAAGTAGCGCAAACCTGCGCACTGAATGCCATAACTTCGGGAAAAAGCGTCTGCGAGCACTTCATCGATGGCCTTGGTCGCAGCGTAGGGCGACAGTACCTTACCGACCTGATCTTCGACCTTGGGCAGCGCGGGATGATCGCCATAAACCGAACTCGATGAGGCATAGACAAAGCGCTTGATCCCTGCCTGACGAGCCGAGTCCAGCAACTGCACAAATCCTGTGGCGTTCGATGCAAACGAGCGCAGCGGGTCCTCGATGGAGCGCGGCACCGACCCAAGGGCGGCCTGGTGCAAGACAATATCGACCCCTGCCACGGCCTCGCGACATGCTGTCAGATCGCAGATATCCGCCTTCAGAAATCGGAATCGGCGCCACGCAGCCTCCCCCACCAATCCCTGCACTTCATCGAGATTGCGCTGGTGGCCGGTCGAGAAATTGTCAAGGCCGACGACATTCTGCCCACAGGCCAGCAGAGCCTCAACAAGGTTTGAACCAATGAAGCCCGCCGCACCCGTCACCAGCCAGGTCGCGGGCGAGCGACCTGAAAACAATGACGCGATGGCGTCAGCCCCCGGGGTCTGCCGACCTGGGTCAGCCGCATACATCGACGCCGGCATCACAGTCTCCAGACCGAGTAACCAAGCTTTTCGAGTGCCGGACGCTGATATGCGGCTTTGACATCGGCAAAGACGCCACCGCGCACAAGTCGATGGGTCAGCGACTCAAGCGGCAGCGACCGGTACCAGTCGTGATTGACGGCAGCGACAATGGCCGCCGCAGGGGGTAGCTCATCAAACGGCACGAGCTTGACACCGTATTCATGCATGGCCTCTTCAGGCGAAGCAATCGGGTCATGCACGCAAACCTTCAAACCAAACGATTCGAGTTCGCGGACAACGTCGATCACCTTGGAGTTGCGCAAATCCGGGACGTTTTCCTTGAAAGTCAGCCCCAGCACGATGACCGACTGATTGGCCACCGGATGTGCTTGCTGAATCAGTCGCTTGATGACCTGCTCGGCAACAAATTTACCCATGCCGTCATTGATGCGCCGACCGGCCAGGATCACCTGAGGGTGATAGCCGAGCATCTCCGCCTTGCGTGTCAGGTAGTACGGGTCGACACCAATACAGTGTCCGCCGACCAGGCCTGGGCGAAATGGCAGAAAATTCCATTTCGTACCAGCCGCTTTCAGGACTTCCAATGTGTCGATACCCGCTCGCTCAAAGATCAGAGAAAGTTCGTTCATCAACGCGATATTCAGATCGCGCTGGGTGTTCTCGATCACTTTAGCGGCCTCAGCAACTTGCAGGCTTGACGCGCGATGAACCCCCGCTGTGACCACTGCCGAATAGAGTTGAGCGACTTTCTCGAGCGTATCAGGGGTATCGCCGGCAACGACCTTGACGATCGTCGTGAGCGTGTGTTCCTTATCGCCAGGGTTGATACGTTCGGGAGAGTAACCGACAAAAAAGTCTTTTTTCCACTTTAGCCCCGAAGTTTTTTCAAGAATCGGAATACAAATCTCTTCCGTTGCGCCGGGGTAGACGGTGGACTCATAGATGACCACTGCGCCTTGCTTGAGATTCGCGCCAGCACTGCGACTGGCTGAAATCAGAGGGGTGAAGTCGGGTTGGTGAGCCTCGTCAACTGGAGTGGGTACCGCGACGACAATGTAGTCAGCACGCTTCAATTCGCTGGCGTCTGTCGTTACTGTGAGCAGCGTCGCCGCCTTGAATTGATCACGACTCACCTCTCCGGTCGGATCCTCGAATCTGCGGAAATTGGCGATTTTTTCCTCTGCCAGATCGAAGCCGATGGTTTCAAACACTCGACCGAACTCAACCGCGAGTGGTAAACCAACGTAGCCCAGACCAATAACTGCAACCGTTGCCATGGGAAACCCCAAAGTTCATTCGAACCGCGAGTTTACAAAACGAACCGGGTCGCGGGTGATCAGCAGTGCCTTTTGATTCGGTTCAATCACTGCAAACGACACTCTGCCGGATCGACGGTCACTTCAGCAGGCGAGGCGGTGCTGACATTCTTCTTGCCGGCGCCTGGGTTCAAGCGGCGCTCGAAACCTGCTACGCCACTTGAACAATGAATGACATCAAACAGATCGCGTGGACTTCGTGAACAGCAACCCTGATCAACCGTCCGGAATGCTGCAGACAGCGGGATCATTTGTCGACTCGGCATTCAAGAGGGTCTGAAGCAGAGTCCGCTCCCTTGCCGGTTTGCTCAGGGGGTTCAAAGTGTTGGGCGCGGGCGACGAGCTGGTCATCGAGCCACTGGTTTGAGTGGTCTGCAGGTCTGAGACAAGCGCGGCAGGCGATTCAGATATCGAAAATTGAACTGGAGCTTGAGGTGAGCCGGGCGGCGACAGCCCGACATCACGAATCGGTTCAGCCCCATCACCCGACTCACTGATTGCACCCTCCCCGCCCTGCCTCGCCGGCGACTGCATCCTGACCGTTGCAACAAGGCTCATCGGCAGTCGAGGGGTATCGGCCGCAACGCCTGCCGCCGTCGCAACGCCGCTGCCATACATCGCACACGAAAAGGGTCGTGGCCCCAGATTGACCTGGGGTGCATCCAGCCTGATGAGGCCAATCCGTTTGGGCGACCCGATCTCGCATCCATTCCAGACCCTCACCGCCGACGAAATCATGCGCCCCACGACCGGCACGACCAGCGGCACGCCATAGTCGAGCCGCAATCGCAGCAGATTGGCATCAGCCAGGGTCTGACCTGAGGCGGCACCTACCACCGGTGCATCGCTGGATTCTGCTCGCGCAACCAGATTGTCATTCGGAATTTCGCGGACATCAGCGATCAAGCCGCCGTTGGCATCGCGCGCGGGCTCGGCCCAGTCATCGAATGACGCAATGGTGGGTGACAGTTGCACGAGGCTCATCCAGCCGATCGCCTCGCCCTGCCGGATGTGCACGGCCGCACGTGCCAGATTGACCGCGTATTCACCGAGATCATTCGCGCCGTAGAGCCAGGGCACCAGCCCACGCGACAAGCCCGATCGAATGGCACCGGCCTCGGCATGGCCGACACTGCCGGCACGCGCAGCCTCGATCAACGCAAAGTTGAGCGCCTGGCGCGCGTGCATGACGAGTGCAAATTGCACAGCGCCAAGGCCCACGATGAAAAGCAGTGGGAGCGCGATCAGCGACTCGACCATCGAGATGCCACGACTGCGCGCGCTTGGTCGCACGATGGGCTTCATTTGGAGATTGCGGCTGGCGGGGCAGGCACTCCTCGCAGCGTCGGCACCGATGGCATCGGCGGCAACGGTGTCTCGGTAATCGGGTCGATGACCGCAGGGCGCGCGACGTCTCGACGAACCGTGGTTCGGGGTGGGCGTGACACCCATCGATCAACGGTGTACGGCTCGAAGGCCGGCGGCGCCTCCACGTCAAATGACTGCTTTGCGCTGCGATAGGCACGATGCCGTTGCGCGCCCACCTGAAGTGCGGTGTCGTCGCGCGCAGGCTTGACGCCGCCCAAGCCCATCGCATCAAGCTCATCGATGGCGCGACTGGCACGCGCGACATTCAGCAGCGCCACATTGAGCAAGGCCTTGCCGCGGGCCTCGCGCTGTGGCGGGCCTTGGGGGGTAATCGCGATCGCTGTCTGATAGGCGGACAGCGCTTCATCGACGCGTGCGGCCTGTTGATGCAGGTTGCCCAGGCGCAACCAGGCCTGCACATTCACAGGATCGAGCTCGACGACAGTTCGAAACCCCTGCAAGGCCTGATCGATGTCGCGCGCCTGATAGGCACGCTCGGCTTCGTCGGCGACTCGGGCAATCGTCAGCGGATCGACGGGACGTTGCACCTGAATTGGCAACACCACCTGCGACGATGAGGAAGACGTCAACCCCGGTGCAGACGAAGCAGAGGGGGGCGGCGCAATCGATGAAGCTCCGGCTGCTGCCCCCACCGACACCGCCTCCTGAGCACGCGCCCTTTGCACGCCCACGGCACTCAGACACATCAATGCCGCAGCCAGCCACCACTTGTGAGTCATATTCATGCACGATGCTCCTGATCGATAAAGAGCACCCGACAGCCCTTCCACAGCCCGAGCCGCCAGGCATCGCCGGCCGCAAGCTCCAATACCCCCGCAGCCTCGCGGCACCACGCCAGGCGCCCTGCCCCAACGCCGCGCCGCAGCTCGACCACCTTTCCGTTCGATCCGACGAAGACCACATCAATCGCGCGTCGCATGCCAACGGTGTGCACCGCGCGACATCGCTCGATCAGCAAACCGCTGCCCGCCGGCAGCGGCTCCTTGCCCAACAGACCCCTCAGACGCGCCCAGGGCGAACGCGCTCGATACACCGGCACCATCACCGCATTCATCGCAACAGACCCTCCTCGAGTAGTCGCACTGCCACCGGGAACAGCAGCAGCACGAACGTGCATGGAAAAATGAACACCAGAAGTGGAAAAAGCATCTTGACCGGGGCGCGCATCGCGAGCTTTTC
>Ga0114959_10003528_pt1 | contig 12267 bp, 11 predicted proteins | sample C_130625_EF_Meta_FD_87317 | JGI IMG/M metagenome (GOLD analysis project Ga0114959, IMG submission 87317) | Freshwater microbial communities from Lake Croche, Canada to study carbon cycling - C_130625_EF_MetaG | ecosystem: Environmental > Aquatic > Freshwater > Lake | place: Lake Croche, Canada...
TAAGCATAAGCATCGACGTTCCCTGTGGCTGTGGCTGTTGAAGTCAATGTGAAGTCATCTAAGGTCACACTCGCTGTGCCTGTATCGTAGGCATAAGCATAAAGACCTTCTTGGCCAGCGTAGGCAAAAGCGTCAACATTAGCATCACCTGTCACACCAGTCGCTGTTGCAGTGATCTCTACATTCCCCATCGTGATCGATGAAGTACCTTCACCAGTGGCATAGGCAAACACTGATTGCATCGATGCAGTAGCGTCAGCGCCGCCATCTGTCGAGGTCGCTGTAGCAGTCAACGTGAAGTCATCTAAGGTCACAGTCGCTGTGCCTGTGTCCTGTGCATAAACATTGATTTCTTGAATGTTGGCATAAGCCCAAGCATAAGCATCAGCACTGACGTTACCCGTTGCTGTCGCTGTTGCAGTGATCTCTACGTTACCCATCGTGATCGATGAAGTACCATCATGATGGGCATAGGCAAACACTGATTGCATAGAAGCATAAGCATCCGCGTCACCAAATGTCGAAGTCGCTGTGGCAACAAGGTCTACATTACCCAAGGTCACACTCGCTGTGCCTGTATCGTGTGCATAAGCATTCATATTTTCAATATGGGCGTAGGCAACACCCTTGGAAATAGCGTTAACAGCTATGTCCACATTTGATAAATTAAGCTCAGCATCTCCATTGAAAGCGTAAACGCCAAACTTTAGAGCAGCATCTGCATAACCACTTGAGGACAACGCAGATGCGGATATATTAAGTGAGTCACCTACTAAAGTACGGGCACTTGCGCGAGAACCAGAAGAGTCACCTGATGCAGAAGCGTAAAGACTAGCGAAAGCAGAAGCGGAGTCTTGCGCAACGATATCAACTCCAATACTGCATATACCAATTTCGGCGTCAGATGCAACTGTTTCAGAAGCATTAGCATTAGAACCAGCGTAGATAGAACCTGTAATAGAGCTTGATGTTACGTTGGCACCGGTTTGAATTTGCAAATCAGCAAGCCAAATTTTATGACTAGTAGCCGAAACATCCGCGGTATCTGAGGCAACTGCATCGATAGAAGCCGAAAGATCACTAGTAACATTACTGATGTTTAAAATAAGACCATGGGCATCGACTGCGGTAACAGCTTCGCTACCAGAAACTAAATAATTAGTACCAGCTAAGGTTGCAAGAGTTGTGGGGATAGCACTAAAACCACCACCAATATTCAAATGCTGATCAGCATCAATAGCCACAACGTAATTACTCCATGAGCTAGCATCCTCAGAAGCACAGAATTGAGTAAAGTCATATATTGAAGGCGGAGGGGTAGGGCTATCACCACCGCTTGATGCAACAGCAACCGCTCCCACCAAACCTCCAACACCCAAAACACCCCCTACTAGCTGAGCCATCTGCATGACGGCTACAGAAGGCGCAGCCGCACCAGCCGCACCAGCCGCACCAGCCGCACCAGCCGCATCAGCCGCACCAGCGACTTCAACCTGCGCTTGGTGCCAAGCATTTTTCTCGTCAAAAACAGAATCTGAATCAGCCAATATTTCAGAAGCACCAGAATCAGCTTGAGCAGATGCCTCAGCATCCCTAACCTTGTTAACAGCTTTAGAAACATTCTTTTTAACATTAGAAGTCGGCTGTGTCTCAGACACAACATCAGGAAGAATTAAAGCACTTAGAATAAGATCTTCATGAGATCTAGAAAGCTTTTTATTTTTCGGAGAGTTTCCAGAGCTACCAACACGAATTTTTGAGTTTTTCATTTTATAAATCCTAGGCTTTTGTAATGTAATTAAATTTTAGAAAATCAGGCTATTTCTTTTTGTAAAAGCAGTAATAGCCACCTTCAGGAAATTTGTTGCCGTCAATGTCAATAGCGTTGGGGTGAAAACCTATAGCTTTTAAGTTTTTGTCGATCAGCTCACATACCGCATCACCGGAAACCTGCAGATTAGTTGGTACAGGACCAAACGCAGAGGGATTATCCCAGGAGGGCTTGCCAGAGTCCTTGTCTACAATTATTCTCGGTGGCGTCTGGGAAGGTGAAGAGCCGACAGAGGGGGCCACCACGCAACCAGCAACAAAACAAGCAAACACAAAAATAATTAACAAATATTTAAAGTATTTTGTAGTAAACATTTTAACAATCCTAAAATTTATAAAATAACTTATCAGAATGAAACCATATTTTTTAATTTTTTGCAACTAAACCATATTTCTTAATTTTTTGCAACTTAAGTTTTATTAGAAAAATATTCTACAAAAAACTCCGCTTAAGCATCTGAAAAAACTCCGTTGAAATTAATCATTTTGATCTCATCAAAGAGTATTTTTAAATCCTACAATCCTGTAATATCCCCATAAATTAATAAAACTAATATTATCAAAATTAGAGCTATTATCAAAATTAGAGCGCCGATGGTACTTTCGATAACGTCTTTAGAAAACAAATTCAAAAAATCAATGTTGTTATTCTTTACAATGTTGAGCCTCATTTTTTTCATTGACGGAAAATTGGCATTTGGAAATGAAGTGTTTATAGCACATGATACTTCTAATCCGCAGCGCAGCCCCCCCCTTAAGTGGCTGAAAAAATTCACTTGGTATTATAGTGACTATGCGGAGCCTAGCTGGCTTAGCAAGCCTGGGATTGATCTTTTTATGGTCGCATCTAAAGCTTGGGAGAATTGTGGTGTGGAGATTGAGTTTCTTGGAGGCAGCCATAGCCCAACGCTTGAAAAAAATGACATCAATGTAATGGGCTGGATTGAAAACCCCTCACAAAAATTAAGAGGTATAACGCTCAGAACTCCCGAAAAAGGCAGTCAACCAATCGCGTTGCACGAAGCTGATGTAGGGATTAACTCTCTAAATCTGCAACTTAAGAACAATCCCAGATTGCTACAAAAGGTTATAATTCATGAATTTGGACATGCTCTGGGGTTAATTCACTCTAATTATTGCAATGATGTGATGTCAAGTGCATCTGCCTGCGGCGCTCTCATTGCCCCACTTCCGCCGATAGAGCCAACTATAAATGACATAGCCCAATGCAACAGTCTTTACAAAAACAATTTAGATGACACTGATACGCCACTTAGGTGAACAAGCATTAGACTAAATACATTTTATTACTGTTGATTCAGTAGTGCTTTAGTAACTGTTAATTACGAGAATAACCATCATGAAACATTTTGTTATCACTAGAATCGGTATCGGTATTTATGATGCGAATAGACTAAAAAAAATGATCGATCTATTTGGGGCTGTGACACTTCCATCACTCCTCAATCAAGCGTCTCAAAATTTTACATCCCTCATAGTGACCGACTCAAACATTCCCAAGGAAAATTTAAATCATTTATTATCTTTAATAAAAAATAATGAAAATTTTCATCTGGTTGAAATAGATGTCACGACTTTAGAAAACACAAAGGTCGGTAGCTTTGACTGGGTCTGGGATCAATGCCAAAACTTCATCATCAAGAGCAACCTTTTAGAAGACTTAAATGATTACATTCTAACTTCTGTTTTGGACGCAGATGATGCCTGGCACCATCAATTAACAAGCTCAATTGAGAAAATTGCAAGCAATAATATTTTATCAATCGTTGAGGCAGAAAGAACGGCCACCACTTGGACTGGCCATAGCTCAGGAATGGTTATAACGATACCCAACGGTTACGCATTTTTTGCTCACGCACAAAATATTGGCAGAATGCACTATAAATTTCACAGCATGGCAGTATTTGTTACATCAAGGTTTTCAAGTGGAATTTCTGTATGCTCATCGCGGCACAGTCAATGGGAATCGTTTTCCAAGGTAGTAGATTTTAAAATTGCTGTGTGGTCAGACACTCCACCAATGTGGATCTACACGCGCCACGATGAAGGCGTTGTTCCATGGGATTCCTCGAAAGGCAAAACAATTAATGACGATGATGAAAAAATGCTATCAAATACTTTTGGGATTAATTTTAATCACATTAAAACGTGGAACACGGTTTACAACAAAACGCTCACAGAAACCTACAAAGGTAAATCAGCCAGAGAACAATATAATTTAATTTTTAAAATCTCTATAATAAATAGAGCGATAAAAATACTTTCGGCTGAAGAAGAAAATTTAAAAATTAAAAAAATACTCGAAAAAAAACGTCAGGAGCGAGCTCATTTAATAAGCAATCTTTTTTCAACAACCATTTAACAATAATTCATTTTTTAAATTGTAACGCACTTAGAAATTATAGCGGTAAAATTACAACCTCTTCCCCATGTAAGCGAATATCGATTCAACTTAACCTTAAAATCCTTTTAGCAAAAAAGGCAGAGAGTATTCATTTATGAATAGCCCATTAGTAACAGTGATTACACCAACAACAGGTTCAGCCTACTTATCACAAGCATGCCGAAGTGTAGAAAGCCAAACCTATAAAAATATTCAACACTTGATTGTAATTGACGGACTTCATCACAAACAAAAAACAGAAAATCAGATCGCTAGCAACGCGGACGTTATAGTTTTACCTTACGCGACTGGGGTTGATAACTACCTCGGACATAGAATTTACGGAGCTTCAACCTATCTAGCAAAAGGAGAGTACCTTGTTTTTTTAGACGAGGATAACTGGCTAGATGCAAATCACATTGAGTCATTAGTTAAGGCTTTGGGGGGAAACAAATGGTCATTTTCTCTAAGAAAAATAGTTGATTCAAAAGGAGACTTTATTTGCAGAGATAACTGTGAATCCCTAGGAAACTGGTTGTCAGTCCTCAATGATTATTTCGTAGATGTAAATTGCTATCTGCTACATAAATCAATTGCATTGCAATTTTCCCCAGGGTGGTATCGAAGAGCCAGAAATACAATTGAACAGCCAGAAGTGGACCGACTGTTAAGAGGACATCTTAAAAAATCAAACTTAACAGCAAATTGCACGGGTAAATACACCTTAAATTATAGAGCAGGTAACCGAAATGATTCAGTTCAAGCAAAATTTTTTCTTAATGGCAACGAAGCCATGGGGAAAAAATATAATGGCAAATTTCCATGGGAAAAAGAGTTTTGACACACCAAAGGTCTAAGTCCAGAAATGTTTTAGTTTTGCTCTTAATTCATGCGTAATTTTTCTTTCCTTTGTAGCTGCAATATTTGGAGGGGATTATTTTAAATCGGTTAGTTATTAGAATTTAGATCCCAATACTAAAATCAATGAATGCATTAATAACCAAAGTAATAAGTAATAACTAATAAATAGCTCAGTTAAAATTACATTCCCAAAATCTTTATATATGGTTAGCGCTACCCATGATGCCCATTCATCAAAAAAATTTATATGATTTTTCATCTGCAGAGTTTGATTTAATCTGTAAAAATGTGAAAAATCCAAGGAAGTTAATCCTATGTACCACCCCAAGAACTTCAGGGCATTTTCTTGCTAAACACATGTACTTAGCCGGCTGGGGAGTTCCAATGGAATACTTTTGGCCAGAGACCGCAGTGAATTTATACCAACGTTGGCAAAATAAAAACTGTGCTAACTTTGGTGAGGTGATGCGTTACGCTAGCAACTATGGCAATAAGCTTCATCAATATCGTGTTAATAATGAGATTTTTTCTGTCAAAGTATTTCCTTATAACTTTTATCATCTTAGTCAATGCATTGACCTAGAAGATGCTCAGTATATTTTCCTAGAACGCAAGGACAGACTCTCTCAATTAATAAGCATCCTAGCTACAAATCTTACAGGCCGCCCTTTTGATAGCAAAATTTCTTATAAAAGCATTCATTCAGTCCAAACACTTGATACCGAGATTATCAAAAAAACCTATTATTTTTTAAGAAATAATTACTTAACTTGGGAAAAATTCTTAAACAGGATAAATGCCGACAACGTTATTAAAATAACTGCAGAGCAATTTATAAGTTCGCCATATGACACAATAAATACAATATCCACAAAATTCCAACTAGATATAGAACCCACCTATCATGCAGATTGTTTAACATTTGAAAAGCGTTATACTCAGGACTCTGACATTAAAGAAAAAATTATTGACGAATATGGGGAATTTATTAGAGATTTAATTGCTAACGACTTTTAATTTCATAATTTTGAGTAATAAAAGCCACCCTAAAGGTAACTTTTATTACTTACTACAGATTTGAATTAAGGAATGAATGTTGGGTTGTTATTTAAATGTTGGGTTGTTATTTAAAAAGTGCCCAAGCAAAACACCCTCAGTTGAAGTTTGAGTCACAGGGTCAAGGCTTGCTCCAGAGCGGTCTCTATCCTTAAGTGTTGAAACACCAAAATTAATTTTCAAACCAGCAAGAAACTGATTGGAGTCTATGTTCCAATTACCAATATTTAATTCATTACGGTTGTATTGAGCGTACAGGCTAACTGGATTATCTGTAAAACGATACTCGGTACCAATACCAAAAGTTCTTTGATCTGCAGAATCCGCAGATTGTCCATTTATTGGTATTCCACCCTGATTACAATTAATTTGGTTGTAAGCATAGGATGCTTCAATTTTCCAATTGTCTTTTAGGAAGTATTTAGCTTTCAAGTTAGCAACGTAACCGTCATTAAGCACTGTACCTTGACCAGAAATGTCTTTTTGGTTAATAAACTCTTGTTTAGCAAGTTGGCCAGAAACTGTAACATCACCAAAATATGCTTGTCCCTCAGCGCCCCAAAAAGCTTGTTCTGATACAACATAATCTGCAGCAAATCTACTGATTAAATCTGCAGACAGATCAGTACTTGAAATGTTAAGTTTTGGATTTCGATATTGACCAAACACGCCAACTAGAAAACGGTCATTTCGATAAAATAAGTGTCCAGCTAAATCAGCTGTAGAAACGTCAGCCCTGTCTAAGTTTCTTTTCGAGTATACCCCATCAAACTGTGCACCAAATTTATTAGGATTTTGATACGATGCAGAGGCTCTTAAATTGTAATCAGAGTCTCCAACGTGAGGGTAGCCATCAGGGCTATAGCTACTATGACCAAAGTCACCAGAGATAAAAGTATCAAATGGCTGATTAATAGTTTCATCAGCAAATGCAGTAACAGTAAAGGTTGAAGCAACTAAAACTGAAATGAGGGTCTTATTAAACATATCATTATTCTCTAGAATATTTTTTTTTAGAATAACTAACTTCAAAAGTATTAGCAAGGAAAGATAATCTTTTTTTATTAAACCCATTCAAATTATGTTGTTTTTTACAAAAAACCATTAAGCAACCAATTTGTGTAATCGCCCAATTTATTTTCAGTGAAAGCTGATGTGAATGACCCATGTGACTTTGATTCTAGAAAAGCACGCTTTGTTAAGAATCCATCACGATTGTAAGCACTCAGAATATTAATATCTATAGGGTCAGTTCTGGAAAGTACAGACAAAATTTTGTCATGATCATATCCCGGAGCCATGATTGTGGGTGGAATATCCTTGACTGACTCATTTTCCTTGTAAGCACCAGAAAAGTTCAGAACCCTTTCAAAGTTAATGGATGATGCGAGTTGACATGCTTTATAACCACCATATGATGTCCCAAGACCATATAGCTTCTCCATATGAAATTCTTGAGATATTTTAACAATCAATTCTGCTGTGTCTTTCAGGTCATGCCCAAGTAAAAATTCCCCAGGTTTCATCTTAGGACGATTCCCTACATACATGATAGCGACCCCTAAACGAGACAAAAGAATATGGGCAATTGAGCGCGGCATATTCAGCGTATTGTTTTTAGTTAAGAAGACTACAATCATTTTTTGGGGGGCTTTAACCCCAGGAGGAATCCAAACGTACAAGTCTGGATTACAAGTGTGAAAAATAAGTTCGTCTCTTGGATCAATGGAAAAATCCATAAGATCAACGACTGTTCTAAATTGAGGGGTCAGCGCGGGCGAGAATTCAGTTTTGTATTTTTGTATTTTCTTTAAAAAGCAACTTGGCCCTAAATTTATCAACATAATTGTTGCTTGTTGTATATCTAATTTTTTGGGCTGCAATCCTTTATCTAAATCATCAAAAATAGACCAAACAAGCTTCAGTTCTTTTCTTGAATTTATCTGGGGACGACGGTTACCCCAAAGTTGCAGATGAAGTGAAAACAAAGTGAATATTTTCTTCATTTTCCAAATATTCAGATTAGCACTCTGAATATTTAACCCTATATCATCATGACTGCTGTAATGATTGACTTTGCCATTCGGCATTATGCCAAAGATATGGTGGACACTTGAATATTGCATGTTCTTTTAAATATTAGCTATTCGGAATTGCTAATAAGATTGTCAATCATGCTACCAATTGTTACATCAGAACTAATGTTATCAATATCAATTTTCAGTGAGTACATATTTTCAAATTCAAAAGAAATTTGGAGAAGCACCATTGAATCTACACCAAGCTCTACAAGCGCCATAGATTCTATTTTTTCAATAGGTAAATCAGACAGCAGGAGGCTTTTGATGATATTTAATAAACTGTTTCTAGTTTCTTGAGTTATGCTTTTGCTCATTTTTTCACCTTGCACGTAATACGAAATCTCTAAAGAATTTTACTCTATTTAATTTGCTATGCATTTCTTTTGTATTGGCCCATTTAATTAAAAAAGCATCTGCTACAATTAACGATATCTTCTTACCAGGACATATATGAACACCTATTCCAAATGGAATTGTTTGATGAGGAGACTTTAGATTAACAGATGGGTTTCTAATTAAATCTGTTGTAACTTGCACTTTCTGGCCTTTTTTAAAAAGCATATTACCAATCTCGAAGTCACAAACCGCCTCTCTGCCTAAAACACTAATTGGCTTAGACTCACTCATTAACCTTTCTGAATCCCATGACACCAAGTCATTTGTTGGCAACATTAGAGCAAATACAAGTGCAGCCAGAAGTGGCTCAGTCCCCATAACAGTGGTTGAAACGATCGCCCATGCTTCATCTGGGTTACGCCCGCTAATTTTAAGTTTTCTTTGGATAAAATCTACAAGGACATTAAGTCTTTGATTATATTCTTCGAGAGCTTTTAGGGTGGTCATCATTTGAAGTACTTCGCCTGGCATATATGGCAACTCATGAGCTTCAACGTTTAAATCTTGAGCAATTATCCTACTTGTAACTTTTTGTACGTAATCTCTGGCTAGGCAGAGTGGATTAATTTTGTTAATTTGATTATGAGCATTAAAAAAATCTTCGGTAAAGCTAACTATCCAATTATGCAAATCTTTTTCAATTCTTCTATAAGTAGGCGCAAAAAATCTTCTAGCAGCAAAATGTTGCTCACCATGAAGAATTGTCGGCGCACGATCAAAGTAGATTTCCATCGCCCCTAAATGACCCTCTGGCGCTTGGGCAAGCACTCGCCAATACTTTAATAAGTCAACCGCTTTAAAATTGGGGGTTTTGAGGGCCTCTAGGCCTAGCCTTTCGCCGTATATTAATATATTTGGCGGTTCTGCATTGTCCAAAAAAACCCACTCAAGGCTATTGTCCAACCGCTCAGGATTGTTAATAAGTTCACGTAATTTTAGAATATATGAGCTCATAATTTATGAATTTATTCTTAAAATAACTTTTATTTCGTAAGGAAAGTCCACTATGAATAATGCGATCTAAGCACGCTCTTTAAGTTTTTATTTATATCATCAATATTCTTCATATAGTCACGTGATGCAGTCTGAGCACGCCTTAATGCCCTGTTAATATCACTAAAGAAAAAAGGTGTATTGATCGCTCTACCGATTGCACTTGCGTAATCATGGAATTTGAATCTATCTGTCCTATGTATTCCATGAGAGTTCATCCACTCGTTGGGCACACCCAAAGAGTCGGCTATAACCAGACCATGCAAACTTGACGATAAGATTATTTTTGATTTAGCAATAGATTCAATCAAGGACTCATAGTCGTTAGTGCCTGCTGAAAAAAAATGAATACCATTATCTTTAAGCTTATTACGCCAATTATTATTTAAATGTTGTGTATGATGAAGAACTAAGCCAACATCAAATTCTTTCTTTTGCAGTAATAATTCAGGGTACATTTCCCTAACTAAAAGTCCGGGATCTCCAACAACTAAATTCGTGCAATCTAAGCAAATTGAACTAAAATGTCCCCTGAGGCTAAGTATTTTAAGTTTTGAGTTTGCCGAGGACGATGATTTTGGGGCGATCAAACCGGTGCCCCAGACGCTAACATTGCCTCTGGACTCGATAAAAGTTTGATCTATGATCTTTTCTAAATTAGAGCCCAATCCAAATAGCTGACATTCGGATGGAGAGGCCCACTCCACCTGCTTCCCTAGAACAAACTCTGTAATTTTAGGGGCTAATGCATCACCGAAATTTGGCCGCTCATTCCACCAATATTGTTTAACTTTATTTTGCATCAGGGGTTTATCATATTTGGTAGGCAGTACCAGATTCGAACTGGTGACCTCTTGGATGTCGACCAAGCGCTCTAACCAACTGAGCTAACCGCCTATTTGTCTTTTCAAAAAGAGGTGCGAATTCTAGCGCATTGACCTTGATTTAGCAAATGAAGCTTAAGCCGCATCACGCTATAATAAGGGCCATGTCATCCCCCACTCTACAAATCTCAATCTCGTCCATTATTGAGAACATCGCTCAACAAGGTTATGCGGTGATTGAGCAGTTTATCAATCCTCAAGAGATTGCATCCCTAGCAAGACACGCCAAATTTTTGCAAAATGCCGGCAAAATGCACAATGCGACAACTGGCATCACAAAAGTGGAAAACGCAACACTGCGTGGTGACTTAATTTATTGGATGGAGGCAAGCAATGCAAACGCAGCTGAGATGGCTTATCTCAATGCTATGACGGCATTACAACAGGCAATCAACCAAGCATTTTTCTTAGGCTTATTTGAGTTTGAAAGCCACTTTGCAATTTATCCGCCAGGCGCAGGTTATCAAAAACATCTCGACCAATTCATCGGCAAAGCAGAACGTAAAGTGAGCTCAATTTTATATCTCAATGACGATTGGAAGAGAGAAGATGGTGGCCAGCTAAGAATGTATCTTGCTAAAAATGACACTACTCGATTTATCGACATCACTCCTCAAACAGGCACAATGGTGGTGTTTTTATCGAGCGATTTTCTACATGAAGTCTTGCCCGCCAAACGAGAACGTATGAGCATCACTGGCTGGTTTAGAACTCGAAGTCTGAATACTTAAGTGAAGCATAGCAACCCCATCATTGCTGAAATGTTAGATGCCCAGCAATTTGCTAAAACGGGTCATCAATTGATTGATTTATTGGCAGCGCATTTAGAAGCGAATATCGCTGGCACTTCAAAAGTCATAAATTGGAAAATGCCGAGCCTAGAAGATAGCAATTGGCAAGCGCCATTACCTCATAAATCAACCATTAATCCGCAAGGTTTATTAGAAAAACTCAGCCAAGAGATTCTGCCTAATAACTTAGCGATACACCATCCGCGTAATATGGGCCATCAAGTGGCTTGCCCATTGCCAATGGCAGCATTGTGTGATTTGGTCGCATCGCTGACCAATCAGGCAATGGCGGTTTATGAAGCTGGTCCAAGTGCCACGATGTTGGAGCGTCAAGTGATTCGCTGGTTATGTGCGCTCATTGATGAAAAAACATGGAATAGTGCTGGCGGCGTACTGACGTCTGGCGGCGCGCAGGCTAATCTCACCGCATTGCTGGTCGCAAGACAAATCAGCACGAGTAAAGCGAATCCATCCTCAAACATCTGGAAAGTGGGTGTTTCCCAGCAGGCGCCCTTAAAAATCCTCACTTCAGAACATGCGCACTATTCTGTATCACGCGCCGCTGGCATCATGGGACTAGGGACCGACAGCATGATTAAAATCGCGACCAACCAAAGTGGGAAATTAGACTTAAACGCACTTAAAACCGCCCATCAAACTTGTTTAAAGAATAAAGAAACAATCATCGCCGTGGTGGCCAATGCAGGATGCACTCCAACCGGCAGCATAGATTCGCTACAAGCCATTGGTGAGTATTGCTTAGCGCATGGACTTTGGTTTCATGTTGATGGCGCACACGGTGCGTCTGCCCTTCTCTCTGACCATCATCGCAAAAACTTAAGCGGCATTGCGCTAGCCGACTCCGTGGTATGGGATGGGCATAAATTACTGTATATGCCCGCAGCGGTTTCAGCCGTGTTATTCCGAAATGAAGCACATAGCTATGCCGCTTTTAGCCAAGATGCCTCGTA
>Ga0114959_10003529_pt1 | contig 12266 bp, 10 predicted proteins | sample C_130625_EF_Meta_FD_87317 | JGI IMG/M metagenome (GOLD analysis project Ga0114959, IMG submission 87317) | Freshwater microbial communities from Lake Croche, Canada to study carbon cycling - C_130625_EF_MetaG | ecosystem: Environmental > Aquatic > Freshwater > Lake | place: Lake Croche, Canada...
TAAACAAAATTATCTTTGTACCGCCAATATTAAAATGAAGAGTTTGCTGTCCTTTCTTTATCGCGGGTGACTTTCCCTCCGACCAAATGTATTTCTCCTTTTTTAAAGGCGGTACTAAATCATGAAGCATAGATGTGCCCGTAGATTCACGACAACCAAGGATAGAAAAAGGCTTTCCTGCTTGTAACCAACGCATGTTCGCTCCTTGATAAATTACATTTTCAAGAAGCATTGCTGCCAACGCTTTGCCTCGCACATCGCGATGGACACAGATACAATCCACTGACATGATAGACCACGGTTTTTCTGCTAGACGACGAAACATAAGGGTTGCTAGAAGCATATCATTATGGCTGTAGCCCCAAATACGGACATTATTATCTTTTAACCATGTTTCTATGGTTACAGCTGGAGGGATGAATAACCAGTCGCTATCACAGTAATGTGTTCCCCAAAAAAGTTGCAGAAGTTCAGTATGTTGGGGCAACATTCTTCGGATAGTTCCATCCACAGGAATCTGAGGTGGCTGAGCCAAATCCTTAGAAAAAACCGCATTTGAGTTACAGGAAAGTTGATATACGCGGGGCCAAACGGATGGCATTCTAGCAGTAAATTTGAAACTAACCACTGCTGGGAAACGCATTAGGATAAAAAATGGAACCGCAGCAGCTAAAGGACATAGATAAGAAGCCCGTATGTGGAATTGATGGGTGTAAGCGGAAGTTGAAGCTTGTAGAGACAACTACCATGTGTAAGTGTTCTAAGGTATTCTGTGTGAAGCATCGTCACGCAGAGGACCATAGTTGTGATTTTGATTATCAGGGTAAGGGGCAGCGGGATTTGAGTAATGCTTTAGTAAAAATGCGTGGAGAAAAGTTAAATGTTATTTGATAAAATTTCTATTCTAGCCAATGCTTCATATCAGGATGCTTCTTATAAAGATATTCTAGCCAAGATTGGGCGGCCTCCCAAGTAAGGATTTTTTCACCATGACCACTATGACCATTCGACTGAGACCAGCAGATACGATAAAGGATAGGCTCGGACATTCTGGCTACTACTACTATTAAAGAATTAATCAATTTTTATTTATTGTGCCTATTTCACAAAAAACAGCAAATACTGGTATTCATAGCCAATTGTCCGCAAGTCGGTGTAATCACGGTAACGGAATCCCGCTTCTTCCGCCTCTTTTACAATTGTTTCCATAGTAGGCATGTATAACTGATGTTCCTGCTTTCTTATTGTGCCATCCTTGAATTTAAAATCTTCAATGAATTTCGCGTTTTCTTTATTTAAGTCAAATTTCGCATCGTAGGTAAATTTATCAAAGACAACACTGGATTCCATGACACGCTGTCTAGCATATTTTTGAAGAGAAAAGGCGGGAAAAGGACTAGCAGAATCCAAAATAGGGTCAAACTTGTTCCGGTTTACAATATGAAGAGAAAGCACAGAGCCGGTTGTCATCCACTTATAACAATTCTTAAAAACATCTACGCGGTCGGGAAAATAGTAGAGCGTGAAATAGAAAAAAGAGACAATATTGAAAGAGTCTTCATCAAATAGCGTAGAGGTTAACGCATCTCCAATTTTCCAATCTACATTCTTATCGGGAAACTTGCTTCTAGCACGGTTAATCATTGCTTGACTCTTATCCAGTCCTGTTATATGGCCAGCCCCTGCCTTTACAAATTCCGCAACATGGTCGCCTGTACCACAGCCTACGTCAAGGATTTTCCACGATTTTTTTTCAGGTAGTAGACGCAAGCAGTATTTATCAACAATTTCAGTTTCATACGGTATGCGTTCTTTCTGACCCTGTACGAGTTGATCATAGATTCCGGCATAAAATCCATCATAGAGCCTGTCGTTTCGTATGATGACTTTATCATCATCAGCGTCTTTTTCTTTGGAAGTGAAACCCTCTTCTGTCATAAGGCGTTGTGTGGCCATCCACTGGACACCGTAGACGACCAGACAAAATAGGAAAAAATACAAGATTGCCGTCGTGACCATCCTCTGTTAAAGACTCCGCTCTTTTTTCCCATAAATATTCGCTGATACGCACAGATGGCTGAGACAATCACCGGATTTTCCAGCACAGAAGTTACGCGAACACTTTTAGGGTCTATCATACAGGGAGATCGTGCTGGAGCCCAACGATGGACAGCGGAATTACTCTGCTCGGAAAAAGGCTATCCGAAATTACTAAGTATTTATATTTTTCTAGGATACCGGTATTTTCTACCCGCTAGTTATTCATGGACACAACATTGTCGCCAAAAGATTCGTCTGCTAGAAGAACGTTGGCGTACATCAGGAGCAACAACACGTGCTTTTCGTAATTCCACGGAAGTTCGCAGCGTTGTGGCGGAATGGACTGAAATATGGTGTCAGCAGCAGCAGAAGCCTGCTCCGAAAATTCCAACAAAGAAAGAAGTGTTTATAGCGGCCGCAACACTGAAAACAAATCTTAAAACAAGTCCTACACCTACGCTTCATCCCTCTGTATCAGCAACTTGGAAAGCACATTATGATTCGGATGATTTGCGGATTCTAGCAAATGAACTTATTTGGGCTATCCAATATCACCAAATGACGCGTGCTTTGCTGTATTACGCCTGGTTATGGGAACTTGAAGGCTCTGTTAAACTTCTTAAACGAGGACCTACCCATCTTTCGGATGCTAACAGGGAACATATTGCGTGGTTCTTATTCAGTATTTTTCAACATTATGCGGGTTATCTAGGTGTCTCTAAGAACGCCGTTTTAGAAGCACTTGAATTATGGAAAGAAACATGGCTTCTTTTAGGACGTGTACAACGCAGGCAAACACTGGGAGCAATTGTATCATGGTTAACTGAAGGAATATTCCCTGATAGTCCACTCATTAAGAATCCAAATCAAATTCGTCAGGTTGTTGGTGATAATGAAGCCATATACGGGATAATTAAAAGAGAAATGGATGGACATGTGGAACAGAAAGAGCAGGATGCCGCTGCTGCAGCCGCAAAAGCAGATAAAACCGTTGATCGCTTTTCAATGACAAAGGATCAGAAAGATCGTGAAGCAATGAAAAAAATGGATCTTGTAAATAAGAAACTGGCGGCTGTAATGGGAATTGATTTCGATGATTTTGAGGATTAAAAATTATATGATACTGGATAGGATAGATAGATATGGCTGACCCTATTACAGAAATGGGACAAACAATACAAGCAACATTTCGGGGACCATGGGCTCCAGCATATGGTGAATTTGTCGGTGGCCCCGTAGGGTTGGGTCTTGCTGCCGTCTTTTTTGTTACTATTTTAATCGTTGCGTGGGCACAGTCCTATAATTATTATACACCCGCTAATTTGACAATCCACACAAATGCTTTTATTGGGAAATGGGAGCCAGTATATGGGGCTGCCGGAAATGGTCGGAAATCTCTTAATGATTATTTGGCAAAACTGGATTCCACGCAGGCCATTCAGCCTAATCAGAAATGCTTGAGTAACTTTTACATTATGACAGCCAATGCTGCGGCCACAGCAGTTTCACCGAATGGTGTACTTTTATCGGGACTACCCATTTGTAACATTGAAAGTCTTTCATATTTGCTACGAGCAGGCTGCCGGGGATTTATCTTTGATGTTCATGAACGCTTATCAGATAAAGGCAAACCCTATATTACGGTATCGGATCCAAATCCCAATAAGTCGTGGCGGACAGTCAGCATGAATACAATGCCTTTCCGTGATCCTATTAACCGTTTACGAACAGAAGCATTCGGTGAAGGTTCACTAGGAATGACTTCCAAGACAGAAGTGAAAAATACAATGGATCCCATTTTCATCTACCTCCGTTTTGTTCGTCTCCATAAGCCGGAATTCTACAATAATGTCGCAAATGACCTACAGAATGCTTTTAAGAACTATCGCTTAGACTATACCTGGGCGGCTGGCCGTAGAGAAACGGATTTTTACACAACGGATGTCCAAGAATTCATGGGTAAAGTTGTTATCCTTTCTAATCAGAAAGCAGCGGGCAGTCAACTTGAAGACATGATAAATATAACTCCTGCTAGCAGCGTAAAGGCAAATTATACGGCAGCCGATATCAAAAATGTGACATCCGATGAGATAACAAAAATTAAACCAATTATCCAGCAGCATTTGTGTGCGGCTTTTGATACACCCGGCTCAACGGAAGCAACTAATAACACGGTTGAATGGGCTCGCGCACACGCTCTTGGAATACAAATGGTTGGAATGAACTTTTTTACGGATGCTGGAAATCTACAGGGTTACAGGGATTTGTTCGGAGAATATAGTTTTAGTTTGAAGCCTGAAGCGATGCGATACGGAGTTAAGTTGGCAGGAAAGCCGACAAAACCGGGCTCAGATGTGGACATGAAGGGAGGCAAGATAACTGTGCCGGAACTCCAGTTGCGTACTTAAGCATTTACCAGCAGATGCTCCCACTGAATCTGCTCCTTCTCCGAAAGCTTCCGCAGAATGTGGCTAATCGTAACCTCCGGCTTACCACCCGGTGGAACCAAAATCTTCTTTGAAAGCGTAACGGTAATTGCGACTTCAACAGAAGCATCCCAGTCATCCTTGTAATACCTCTTTGTAAAGACCGTGCTATCAGCCGTAGTCCAGTTATCCTCATTGAGACCAAGCAACTGATCGCGATTGTAAGCCGCAATACTCTTATTCTCCGGCAGAAGCCACTCCTCATTCTGCTCCACAGTAGCGAACTTCTTGCGAACCATCTGAATATTAAGCCCGCCCTCATTGAAATCAGTCCACTTTGCGGACCCATTCCATGCCTGGTAGACGGTCTTCTGAACAGCCATACGCTTTGCTAGATCCTCCATCTGAATCTTGAGATCTGTGATGCTCCGAAGCGTGGCATAATCTGTAAGAGATGTCCGGAACTCATCCGTCATCATCTTCTTCATGAAGTTGACTGAATCAAGCGTGGCATAAGTCATCAGAGCCGACTCAGTTAGCGGCTGGGGCTTTGCTAGAAGCATACCGATTGACAACTTTGACTCATGAACTGACTCAGAAAGCCTTTCCTGTGTATCTGTCATACGGCTGAACTCCTTGGTGAAACTACTCTGTAGGGTTGAAATCTTATTTGACAGGGTCTGATGCGTGCTATCATTCATGCCAATCATTGACTCCGACATCTGGTTCATCAGATTATGAGTTGTTTCAATCTTATGTCCAAGATTCTCTAGATTCTCGTGAAGAGAATCAATATCAGTTGTAATCTGGGTAAAACGCACGAAAGTGGGATCGACGTCAACCTCTATCTCGGAATCATCAAGCACTTCATCGCTAAGAACTAGTTCTGCCACAGGAGGGGGAGGGAGACCAGGTTCCGTACATTCGCAAAGATTACAATCACCATCACAGCCATCGTCCTTCTGCTCTTCCTCCTCGGCCGAGGTATCAAGCTCCGATACCTGCTCAACACCTACTAGACCATCACCCGTCATAAAACGATTCGAATGAAACATATCATCAAAATTCTTAGCAAGCATCCATGATAGAAAGCCGATCATTCCAATTACAATAGTAAGAGCGACAGGCGCATTAAGTTCCATTTCCGTTGCCATTACCATAGGTTCCATTTGACTATGATATTTTATCTTGAGTTGCGGGGGTTCAAATTTTTACACCTAGCCAAGAATAGGGATGGAGGCTGATATAGAAAAAATAAAAGAAGCGGCTGCTGTTGTTCAAGAATACGCAGATGAGGCTCTTAAAATATCAAAGACTGTTGTCAGTAAAGATAGATTAGCAATTCATATTATCTCAGTCGTTGAAACATTTCTAGCAGAGAAAAAAAGAATTATTTATGGCGGGGCTGCTATAAACGCTCTTCTTCCTAAGAATTTACAGTTTTATGGGCCTGATGATTTACCGGATTATGATTTTCTAACACCGGATGCTCTTGAAGATTGTGCTATTCTCATGGAAAAATACAAAATAGCCGGTTTCAAAGATGTTGAAACGAGGCTTGGAATCCACGAAGGAACATATAAAATATTCGTTAATTTTCGTGCTGCTGCAGATATTACAGAAATGCCGAAAGATATTTATAACCGTCTTCATAAGAAAGCACGTGTTAGAGGAAGTCTAGTATGTGCTCCTCCTGATTGGTTACGTATGGCCGCGTACCTAGAATTAAGTCGTCCTCTTGGAGATGTTGAAAAGCGTTGGCAGAAAGTCTTCTATCGTCTTCAACTTCTTAATAAGATCTATCCTTTACAACCAGTCGGTTGTACCACAACAGAGGAAAAAACCCGTTTCCCACCTCAAAAGCGTAGACGGCTCCACAGTCTAATTCTCCAAGTTCTAACAGATACACGGACATTCTTTGCTGGAGCGATGGTGGAGGGTGTTTATAAAGCACTAGCAGAACATTCCGCCGAAACTGAGACAATCCTCGGTTCTTCTCTAGTGAAATATGATCCCCGTTATATTCTAACAACTGAGACTCTTGATGAGACAACGGATTATTTAGCCGCTGAGCTGAAAGCACGTTTTCCAGCAACTGATGTAACGATTAAAAACTTTGAAGAAGTGGGAGAACTCATGCCAGAACGCCGAGAAGTCTTTTTTGATAAACGCAGAATAGCAACCATTTTTCCCACAACCGCGTGTCATGCTTTCCTTTCCCTCAGTATTCATATTCCCTATGATTCGGAAAAATACATTGTCCGTGTGGCTAGCGTGGATTCTAGCATAACCCTTCTCTATAGTATGTGGTTTTCAGGTCTTCAAAATACGGTAGGCCGACGCATTCTATGTGTTGTCCAAGCATTAATTGATATTGAAGGACATATGCGTCTTAATTCTCCTCGTGAATCCAAGATTTCTCTTTTTCCTTTCACCTGCTTAGGCCATCAGCCATCACTGCCGGAACTCAAGAAAAGTCATAGAGAACGCGTTTTAGCAAAGAAGGAGTCTGTTCGTTTGTACTTGGAAAAAATCATGACGAAGACACAGACGCGTAAGAACAAAGTGAATAATAAATGATTTTCTATTAATGGAAGTTTACGGGTGCCGATTTCCTAGTGATAATAATGTAGAAATTTTACTTCCTAAGCATACAAATACAATACATTATGCTATGCGTGCGTACCATGAAGTTGGATTCCGGCAGATACATTCTTATCTTATAAATGAACGCATAATTGATCCATCTAAAAACTTTATTGACCTTGGAGCCTGGATAGGTGATAATACGATTCCGTGGGCAAAAAATATAACAGGAACAGTTTATGCAATTGATCCTTCACCGGATAATTGCCAGTTCATATACATGCTCCAACAGGTAAATTCAGTTTCAAATGTTAAAATTATTCAAGCAGCAATTAGCGAAACACAGAAAATTGTTTCAACTAATGATGAACTTTTTCATTGTTCATTTGTCTATGGAAACACTGAAGAAAACGGAAAACACAAAGTACAGAGTTATAGTCTAGATTTTCTGATAGAACATAAGGTCATTGAAAATGTCGGATACATTCATCTTGATGTTGAAGGAATGGAACTAAATATAGTTCAAGGTGCTAGTAAACTCATTGATTCTTGCAGACCTATTATTTCTTTTGAACAGCATTTGGAAACGGATGATGTTGCTGGAATTTGCGATTTAATTAAGCAGAAAATGTATAACATTTATCTGATTGATGAAATTTTACCGGGTTGTAAGGCGGATTGTCGTAATTTTCTAGCATTTCCTAATGAAACAAATCTGGATTTTATTGCTAGAGACGCTGAGGCACATTCTGCTCTTAAATTATTGGATGTGTTTTTTAAGAAGGTTTAGCATATCTGTTTCAGCATTAGAAAACAGAATTGCTGTTTGATAATTTTTCTCAATGGTCTCTAAATGATTCATATAATATGATTCATTTAATTTATCAAGTTGAATGTATAAATCCTGTAAGAAATTTTCTGGATTTGTAAGAATAATCCATCCTGTTGTGTCAAAGTATTCTCCGATATTTTCACATCCGTAGTATATTGGTATTGTTTTTGTAATAAGACAGTCAATTAATTTTTCACTAAAACAATTTAATTCGCGTGTATTTTCTATAACTATGTGATATTGATACTTCTCAAATAGAATATATTTGGAAGATGAGGGTTTTTCTGGTATACATGGATTTATAGTAATTTCATCAATAATTATATTTGCACTGCTCCTATAAAATGTAATAGGAAATTTCTCAAAAGCCTTTTGATATGAGTAAAGCTGATGACGTAAATAATATCCAACACATCCAGATTTAAATCCTGTTATATTTGAAATCATAAATTGCTTTTGTGTAATATCAATTGATTTATAGAATACAGGTTCTATCCAAGTATTACCAGCAGTTCTTTTATGAACATTCGGTTTCTGAAGTTGCGAAGGATCGTAACAAAAAATGAAATCAAATAAATGTGAATGATCTTTTAAATACGCATAGATTCTTGATATAGTATCAGGTTCGCTTTGGATGAAAATTTTTGTATTATTATTTGGATAATATTCCCTTGTATCAACATAGAAATCTATATCTGTGCTTAAATCTAATCTGTTTAGATATTCTAAATTTAATCCGTAGATTGTTATCGTCATAATTAGATATTAAAAATTAAATAAATTAAAGCAGCGAACGCAACGTCCAATAAAATTAATTTCAGAATCTGTAAGAAGTATATGAGATGGCAGAAATACACCATTTGTTGAAATATCTAGACTATTTACAAATTCTGAGTCATTTCCCGAGTACATTGGAAGACCATGTAAAGCGGGATATGTTACACGTGTCTGAATATTATGCTGATTTAGAAAATGCATTAGTTTTTCCCGATTATCAGTTTTTAGATCAATAAACCAGGGAATCCATTCATTCCCCATAGAGGGAAGAAGTGTAGGAATATTCTGTAGATATAATGAATATATTTCTTTCATACGCTGAATTCGTTCGACTAGTTTTTTAAACTGTTCAATTCCAATAACTGCTTGAATGTCAGTAAATTTAAAATTTAGTCCAAACATATCATATTCTTCAAGGCCGCCTGCTTTTCTTCCAAAATTCTTAATTTTCCAAAGGCGTGACGCAAGCTCATCATTATTAGTTACAACAAATCCACCTTGACCGGTGCTAATAATCTTGGGTGTACTTAGTGAAAAACATCCAATTTCTCCAAAAGTACCAAAATGTTTTCCGTTATTAAAGCAGCCGAGTGATTGAGCAGCATCTTCAATTAAATAAATTGACTTCTCTTTACAGTATTCCACAATTTCCCGCAAATCTTTTTCACGATTATTAAGTGAAACGTGAACAATTGCTTTTGTCTTCGGTGTGATCTTTTTCTTTATTTCAGCAAGTGTTAAAGTAAATGTCACCGCATCAACATCTGCTAGAACTGGAACAGCACCTAGAAGTTTCACTGAATTAGCGGTGGCAACCATAGTATAATTAGGTACAATTATTTCATCACCTGGCTGAATATCTATTGCTAGATAGGCAAGGATTAAAGCAGATGTTCCGCTTGTTGTCATAAAACAGTGTTTTGTTCCAATAAAATTCTTAATTGAATCTTCTAGCTCAGTTGTCTTTTTAAATTCCGTTAAAAAAGGATCGCCTGTTGTCATATAATCGTAGCATGCCTTTGCTTCTAATTCATTGAATGAAGGACGAGTCTGAATTATTTTTTCCTTTTGAAAATGCCAGTTGAGTATTTTCTCTGTTGGTTCATTCTTGAACATGGACTGATAGTATCCGCCAATTACCATTTTTACAGGTACACGTATCTTATCAGGATCGCGGGGATTTGTAGTTGTGATTGTATTTTGTAATATATATTTCATATAATCTTTCAAAAGAATTACGCGAAAATCAAAGGAAATACGTGTAAAATTTTCCTGATTTGTCTCATTGTAATGAATACACCGATTTCCATTGAAATAAAAAAGATTACCGTATTCTAAGTCAATTCCTTGAAAATCCCCTTTTTCGGGAGCGGATTCAACAAAAAGTCGGGAAGTATTTTTCATATGAGTAATCGGAATTAGAAAATTTTTTTCACCGAGAGGATGTTTTCCAGTAGAATCTGAATCACAATGTGGCGGAATTGCCTTATTACCAATAAATTGAAAACGAATACTAGGAAAACTCTGATAAATTAAAACGGATTCATCCGGATATAGATGATTAAAAATATCTTTGATTAAATCGCAATATGATTTTTTAAACGTATCGTCCGACTTGATTGACTCATAAAATCGTTTGTGAAGATCAGCCTCAACATCTTGAAGATTTTTAATATTTCCCTTTTGATATTCTGTGTACTCTTTTGAAATTGTATGAATCTGTGAAAGATCTTCAATATGAAAGATACTTTGAAGTTGTTCTAAAAATCTGTACTTATTTATATTATAATTAAGAACAGTGTGATCTCCGATAACTCTTGTAGTCGTAAAGTATGATTCATTCATTAAACTAATAAATATTTTACAGTTTAAATAGAAGTTGAGAACACTGTACGCCCCGTTTTTCAAGGCCGCACTTCTCATAGAAGGGAACTGTTCCTTCAGCACATACAAGGGTAATTTTATAACATTTCTTGTTTTTTGCTAACTGAAATAAATGATCCACGATTTTTTTACCATAACCTTTTCCTCTTTCAGATTCTAAAACACAAATATCTTCAATATGAGCGTATGTTACTCTATTAAAAATAAGTTTAGGTTCATAGATAATTGTTCCAGTTGTGACTAGACGATCATCTTCTTGAATCACCCAGATCTCCATATTTGATGGTAGATCATTCATATACTGTTGAAATTCTCCCTCAGTAAATTCAGTATGGCGAAATGAATTAATTAACGGATAATAGTTCGTATAATCATTCTTAGTAAGAATACGAATATTATAAGTCATTGTATAGTGTAGTTATATTTTGAATTATTTAAATAGAATCTTAATCAACCTCCTCTACCTTAGGGCCCGGACCCGGACCCGGTTCCTCAGATCCATGCATTCCCGGCATGTTCCCTTCGGCCGAGCCTTCGGCTGCCGGATACATCTTCATCATGATAGGCCGGCAGACGCTTTCAACTTCCTTGTACTTATCCTCATACTCAAGAGCACCCCGCTTCTCGGCATCCTCCGCTTCTAGCCACTGGAAACCTGTCTTTACAGTGTCCTCAAGCGTCTTCACCGCGTCTGGTCCAAGCTTCTCCCGTACCTTGTCATCCTGTGTGGAGCCCCGCACCTGGTAGAGATAGCCCTCCAACTTATTCTTGGCCTCTACACGCTCCATGACACGCTTATCCTCATCAGCAGCTAGCTCGGCCTCCCGAATCATACGCTCAATCTCCTCCTTCGGCCGAGAAGAGGAATTCGTAATCTTGATTGACTGGTTCTTACCCGTTGACTTCTCCGCCGCTGAGACGGAAAGAATACCATTTACGTCCAAATCATATGAAATCTCAATCTGCGGGATACCACGCGGCATCGGCGGAATACCATTCAAATCTAGGTCACCCAAATGCTGGCAATCCCGTGTCATAGCACGCTCACCCTGAAAGACTCGGATCTTAACCTGCGTCTGATTATCAGAATACGTGGAAAAGGTCTGGGACTTCTTGGTTGGAATAGTAGTATTCCGCTTGATAAGCGGCGTTAGGATTCCACCCGCCGTCTCAACTCCAAGTGTCAAGGGTGTTACATCCAGCAGAATGACCTGATCCAGCTTCTCAGAGTTAGTCCCCTTAAGGATAGCACCCTGTACCGCCGCACCATACGCTACAGCCTCATCCGGATTGATAGACTGGCACAACTCCTTACCGCCGAAATAATCCTTGAGGAGCTGCTGGATCTTCGGAATACGCGTTGAACCACCGACTAGAACAATATCATGAATATCCGTCTTGCTCATCTTAGCATCCTGCATCGCCTGCTGAACGGGCTCCATTGCCTTGCGGAAGATAGATTCGCAGATAGACTCAAACTTAGCACGACTCAAGACAAGGTTCAAGTCCTGTCCATCCAAGATTCCATCAACCTCTAGGGTAGCCTGTGTTGAGGTAGAAAGGATACGCTTGGCCCGCTCGGCCACCGTTCGCAGACGACGGTAAGCACGAGCATTACTCTTGATATCCAACTTAGTCTTCTTCTTGAACTCATCGCACGCCCAGTCGCAAACCAAGTTATCAAAGTCCTCTCCGCCCAAATGCGTGTTTCCAGCAGTTGA
>Ga0114959_10003530_pt1 | contig 12266 bp, 13 predicted proteins | sample C_130625_EF_Meta_FD_87317 | JGI IMG/M metagenome (GOLD analysis project Ga0114959, IMG submission 87317) | Freshwater microbial communities from Lake Croche, Canada to study carbon cycling - C_130625_EF_MetaG | ecosystem: Environmental > Aquatic > Freshwater > Lake | place: Lake Croche, Canada...
GTGCCGATCACCGGCCAGGTGCCGACCTCCTCCTTCGCCACGAAGCATCCCGGCAACACGCCGCCAAGCACCGGAATATCGAGCCAGGAGGAATGGTTGGAGACAAACACCACCGGCCTGCCATCCGCAGTCTGCGCCGCAAGCTGGCCAATGATCCGCACCTGGCAGCCCATCACGCCGCAGACCTGGCGCCAGAAGAACCGCGCAAACCCCATGCGGGGCGCCCCCGGCAAGGCCAGCACCAGGGCCTGCATCGGCACGGCGAACAGAATGCAGAACAGCGCGAAGATCGCCTTCCGCGCCGCCCGCAGCTTGCGCACCATGCGTCGCTGGGTGGGCAGGGCGATGCCCGCCCAGGCCGCATCATTCACCGCCTGCTCCGGCCATTGCAGCAGCGGCAGACGCTTACCTTTGAAACGGACCGGGGTGGGGGGCTTGGCTGGGTTCATGACATTTGGATTACTCCGGCGCTCGTCACGGAACAATGAAAGCTTTGTGACGGTTGCCGGCGTTGATAATCGGACAATTTTGTCCTATGCTAAAATCGGGAAGCCAAACGAGCTCCTGCGCATCCTCCGCCGCCTCGCCCAACGTCGCGGTCTTCGCTTCGAGGTGCAGGAAGGCGGCAATCACACCAAGCTCCGGTTCGGCGATGCGCAGACCGTGATCGGGCGCCACGCCAAGGACCTCAAAACCGGAACCCTGGCGGCAACGCTGAAGCAATTGGGCCTCACCAAGGCCGATCTGGAGGAGTGAGCGATGCGCTACGCCTATCCCTATGACCGAGAAGAGCAGCCGGAAGGCGGCTGGACCATCAGCTTTCCGGACGTGCCGGAGGCCATCACCCAGGGTGATACCGACGACGAGGTGCGTTTCATGGCCGAGGACGCGCTGGTTGCGGCGCTGAGCTTCTATGTCGATGACGGCCGTCCGGTGCCGGTGCCCAGCGCTGCTGAAGGACGACCTTTGGCCTCCGTCCGCATCCTGGCCTCCGCCAAGCTGGCGCTGCATCAGGCCAAGCTGCGTGCCCGCCTGACAAACGGACAGATGGGCGAGCGCATCGGCATCAGCGAGCGCGAGGTGCGCCGCCTGCTGGACCTCGCGCATAACAGCCGCATGGACCTTGTCGAGCGGGCCTTGCGCGCCATGCACTGCGCCGCCGTGCTCGATGTCGCTGACGCCGCATGACCCGCAAAGACTGGCTCCGCCTCTGCGCCCTTTCCGTCCTTTGGGGCGGATCGTTTCTGTTCTTCCGCATCCTGGCCTTCGAACTGCCGCCGCTTACCACGGTGTTTTCCCGCGTGGCGATCGGGGCGGCGGCGATCCTGGCTGTTCAACGTCTGGCGGGTGTGACCCCGGTGGTGCCGCGTTCGGAGATCGGCAAGCTCTTTGTGCTGGCGCTGCTGAACAACGTTATCCCCTTCAGCCTGTTCGCCTGGGCCGAGACCCGCATCACCGGCGGCACGGCGTCCATCCTCAATGCCATGACGCCGATGTTCACCGTGCTGGTGAGCGCGCTGATCCTGCGCAGCGAGCGGCTGACCGCCAACCGGGTGGGCGGTGTGCTGTGCGGCATCGCGGGGGTCGCCGTGCTGATCGGGCCGCAGGCGATGATGGGCGCGGATATTATGGGACAGGCGGCGTGTCTGCTCTCCGCCATCATCTATGGCTTCGCCCTCCCCTTCGGCCGGCGCATCAAGGGCATCGTGCCGCAGACCATGGCTGCGGGCCAGCTCGCCTGCGCCAGCCTGATCCTGCTGCCGCTGGTGCTGCTGATCGATCAGCCCTGGTCGCTGCCGGCCCCGAGCCTGCTGGGCTGGGCCGCCATGCTGGCGCTGGGGCTGCTGAGCACGGGACTGGCCTACATCATCTTCTTCGGCCTGCTGGCCAGCGCCGGATCGACCAATCTCTCGCTGGTGACCCTGCTGGTCCCGGTCTCGGCACAGATCCTGGGCGCGCTGGCGCTGGGTGAGCCCATCACCTTGCGGGCGCTGGCCGGCATGGCGCTGATCGCGGCGGGGTTGGCGCTGATCGATGGGCGGCTGGTCAGGCGGGCTCGGTCACCCTCACCTTCGGCCTGACCTTCCGCCGCTCCCACCATTGCGCAAACCGCACCAGAATCGCGAGCCCCACCGCCGCCAACACCGGATCGATCAACCACGCCCAGGCCGGGTTCAGCCGCATCGCGGTGCTGACAACATAGGACAGGAACAGCCCGACGCAGAACACCTCCAGGCTGTTGCGCCCCATTGCCGCCAGCCAGAGCGACGGGCCGCGATGCATCCAGGCCCGGTCGCGCGGCACATACGCAGCGACCAACCAGGCGATGGCGGCCGCATGCAGCACGCGCGGCCAGACCAACTCCTGCTTGTCGGTCAGCCATTCGGCGAAGGGCGCGGGGGCTGGCAGCGGCAGGAAGCCGAACCAGCTCAGCTTGATCGCCAGCGCCACCAGCAGCACCAGCACCGCAGCCCCGGTGGCGATCGGTGCCCACCAGGCCTCGAACGGCAAGGCGCGGCCCTGCAACAGCGCACGCTTCCCCAAAGCCGCACCGCCGAGGAACAGCAATTGCCAGGCAAACGGGTCAAACCCCATGCCGATCTCCTCGGTCAGGCCCGGCGAGGTGATCCAGCCGGTCTGCGTTCCCAGATAGGCCAGCACCGAGGGCAGCAGCGCCCAAAGGCCGATCCGACGCTCCAGCGCCGCATAGAGGGGCAGGGCCAGCATGCACCAGATGAACACCGGCAAGATGTCCATCCAGTCAGGCTCATAGATCATCGCCAGCAGATGCGGGAGCGCATGGACTGGTGCATCGAGCAGATAGGCCCAACCGAGCCGACGCGGTTCACCGGGGAGCAGCAGCGCGCCCGTCACCGTCAGCATCAGCAGGAAGCATGCACAGACCAGCAAATGGATGCGGTAGAGCCGGAACGTCCGCCCCAGCAGATCGCGCGCTGCCGGCCCCCAGCCATCGCGCGCCTGCTTGCGGGTGAACACGCTGCCGAGCATGAAGCCGGAGAGAAAGACGAACATCTCCGAACTGTCCGACAGCCCCCAGGGCCGATGGATCAGCCAGGCGCCGATGAACGAGTTGGCGATGTGGCTGAAAAAGATGCTCGCCTGCAGCCAGCCGCGGACCAGATCGAGACGCTGGTCGCGCGGGGGCCGTGCGGGAATGGCGGAGACGCTCAACCGAACACTCCAGGCAGAATACGAGCGGCCAATGCGCGCAGCTCGCGGCGATGGACAGCGGCGATGAACAGCCCCATCAGACAGGTGAAGCAGGCCTCTTTGAAGAGCTTGGCGCCATCATGATACGGGTCAATGCCGAGCGGGCTCACGACGTGGAAAAAGATCGCCCCGCCCATCACGCCGGCGGCGAACAGCCCGCCAAAGGCTCGGGTGCGCGGGATCACCACCAGGATGCTGGCCATGATCTCCATGCTGGCGACGAACAGACGGAACGGCTTCTCCCCACCCGGCGTGCCGAGCCAGTCTGACAGGATGGTGAACAGCATCACCGAACCCTCATTGCCCGTGAGTTTGAACTGCTCGTACCACAACAGCTCGTAGGCGATCCAAAGTGCCGCCGGCCAGGTAAGCAGGCGGAGAATGTCGTCGGTGCGGCTGGGCGCGGCGATGGTCTGGGACATGGCGGATTCCTCTGTTTGGGCGTTGCTGTCGGCTTCAGTGGGACATGTGTCGTGTGAAAGCGTTACGACCGGACCGATCCGGTCTATGGATGCTCCATGGAATCTCTCGCCCTCTATATCCACTGGCCGTTCTGCCGCTCCAAGTGCCCGTATTGCGATTTCAACTCGCATGTCCGTGAGCGGATCGATCAGGCACGATTTGCCAACGCCTTGCGCACCGAGCTGGCATTCGAGGCGGAACGGCTGGGGCGCAGGCGCGTGACCTCCATCTTCTTCGGCGGCGGCACGCCGAGCCTGATGGCACCCGAGACGGTGGCGGCTTTGATCAACGACGCAGGCCTGATGTTCGATCTGGCGCCAGATTGCGAAATCACCCTGGAGGCCAACCCGACCAGTGTCGAGGTTGGGCGCTTCACCGCCTTCGCGGCGGCCGGTGTCAATCGCGTCTCCATCGGCGTGCAGAGCCTGAACGCAGCCGATCTCGCCCGGCTCGGCCGCCAGCATTCTCCTCACGAGGCGATCGCCGCGCTGGAGATCGGCCGGCGTCTGTTCCCCCGCCTGTCCTTTGATCTGATCTATGCCCGCCCCGGCCAGAGCCTGGATGCGTGGCGCGCCGAACTGCGCCAGGCGCTGAGCCTGGCTGCGGATCATCTCTCGCTCTACCAACTCACCATCGAGCCGGGCACCGCCTATGAGGCGCTGCACCGGCGTGGTGAGATCGTGCTGCCCGACGAGGACCTCGCCGCCGCGCTCTATGAGGCCACCGCCGAGGAGGCGGCGCGGTTTGGGCTGGAACCCTACGAAATCTCCAACTACGCCCGGCCGGGCGCCGAAAGCCGCCACAATCTCGCCTATTGGCGCTATGGCGACTATGCCGGCATCGGCCCCGGCGCGCATGGCCGCCTGACCCTGGGCGGCGATCTGGTCGCCACGCGTCGGCACCGCGCCCCCGAGCCCTGGGCCGCCCTGGTCGAGACGCAGGGCCATGGCAGTTCGCCCGAGGAGGTTATCGCCACCCAGGACCGGGCGCGAGAGATGCTGCTGATGGGGCTCCGGCTGCGCGAAGGCATCGATGCCGCCCGCTTCGTCGCCCGCACCGGAACGCAGCTTCCCGACGCGGTTGATCCCGCGATTCTGGAGGCTTCCATCGATGCCGGCTATGTGACATGGGATAGCCAGCGTCTTTGCGCCACGGCAGAAGGCCGGGTGCGGCTGGATGCGCTGTTGCCGGCGCTCGTGAGGTAAAGCTTCGTGTCGTCTGTCGTCGAGGTGCGCGAGATGACGTGCCGCGAGAGGAAACCGCTGATGTCTCGTGCTTCCGCCCTGTTCGCGGGGCTCTTCGCGCTGATGGCGCTGTCCGGCCCTGGAGCGTCGCACGCTGTGGCGCAGGCCTTGCCGGTGTTCTCCCCCACCGGACCGGACGCCGCTGCTTACGGCGAGGCGGAGGGTTATCCCGTCGGCACCGCCAAAACCATGGGCGGGCAGCGCAGCATGGTCGGCACCTACAGCCATTACGATGCCATCCATCCAACCCATCCTGTGGCAGCCCCAACGGCGGCAAGTCGTCTCGACCGTGCCGCGCACGAAATCAGCATCACCTGGGGCACGACGGAGGCGCCGAACACGGTTGATACCTACCTCGCCACCCACCCGGTCACCGGATTGTTGCTGTTGCGCGGCCGCACCATTCTGATGGAGCGCTATCGCTACGCCCGCACAGATCAAGATCGATTAACCACCCAATCTGTGGCCAAAACTATCGTGGCCATGCTGGCGGGCATCGCCCTGGCGGAGGGCAAAATTCATACGCTGGACGACGAGGTGGCCGCCTATGTGCCCGAGTTGGCCGGCACCGAGCCCGGTCGCACCAAGCTGCGGGCGCTGCTGGAAATGAGCAGCGGCCTCGCCTTTCGCGAAGTCTATAACGGCAAGGACGACATCGCAGACCTCGGCCGCGCGCTGCTGCGGGCGCATGGCAAAGGCACCGCCGAGATCCTCGCCCAGTTCAACCATCGTGTTTCGCCGCAAGGCACGGTGTTCAACTATGCGGGCCTTGACACCGAACTGCTGGGCCTGGCGGTTGCCCGCGCCAGCGGAGCCAGCCTGGCCGAATTGCTGTCCCGCGGCATCTGGAACAAGATTGGTGCCGAGGCCAGCGGACACTGGACAATCGACACCAACGGCCACGAGGTCGCATATTGCTGCCTCAGCGCCACGCTGCGCGATTGGGGACGGCTTGGCGCCCTGCTCGCCGCCGATGGTGTGTGGGACGGCCAGAGCGTCATTCCGCGCGACTCTCTGATTGCCGCTACCTCCCCCCATCCCGGCGGCATCACACGCACGATCGGCCGTCGCGCGCTCGGCTACGGCTATCAGGTCTGGCTGCTCCCTGGCCCCGGGCGGCAGTTTGCGTTGCGCGGACTGGCAGGACAGGCGATTTTCATCGACCCTCAGCGCGGGCTGGTGATGGTTCATACCGCCGTCAGGAACACCACGACCGACCCAGGTGCCGAAGCCGACCTGCTCGCCCTGTGGGAGGCGTTCGTTGCCCAAAGCTGAGGACATTTGATGGAGACCCCGATATGAGCTGGCTCACCGCCTATGTCCGCCCCAAGATCCGCACCCTGCTTGGCAGGCGCGACGTGCCGGACAATCTGTGGACGCAGTGCCCCAGCTGCCAGCAGATGATCTTCCAGACCGATCTCGAGCGCACCCAGAAGGTGTGCTCAAGCTGCGGCCATCATATGCGCGCCGACTCGGCCGAGCGCCTGCGCTGGACCCTGGACGAGGGTTTCACCCGCATCGAGTTGCCCCGCGCACCGTCTGACCCGCTGAAGTTCCGCGACACCCAGCGCTACCCCGACCGGCTCAAGACCGCGCGCGACAACACCCATCTGGATGACGCCATCGTGGTCGCCCACGGCACCATCGGCGGCGAAAAGGCCGTCGTCGCCGTGATGGCCTTCGAATTCATGGCCGGCTCCATGGGCGCCGCCGTCGGTGAAGGCATCGTCGCCGCCGCGCGCCTCGCGGTGTTGCAGGACGCGCCTTTGATCATCTTCACCGCCTCAGGCGGCGCGCGCATGCAGGAAGGCGCCGTCAGCCTCATGCAGATGCCGCGCTCCGTCATCGCCTCGCGCCAGGTGAAGGAAGCCGGGCTGCCCTTCATCACTGTGCTCACCGACCCCACCACCGGCGGCGTCTCGGCGAGCTTCACCATGCTCGGCGACATCCAGATCGCCGAACCCAACGCCCTCATCGGCTTCGCCGGCGCCCGCGTCATCGAGCAGACCGTGCGCGAGAAACTGCCGGAAGGCTTCCAACGCGCTGAATACCTGCTCGAACACGGCATCCTCGATATGGTCGTCAAACGCACCGACATGGCCACCACCCTGTCCCGCCTGATCTCGCTCCTGCGGGTGAAGGTGGCCGCCTGATGGGCGGGCGGGCGCAAGGAAGGCCAGGGGCTTTGCCCCTGGACCCCACCAGGGGGAGACCCCCTGGACCCAATTCGTTTGGGGGTTGCTCTCGATCCACAGGGGTCTCCCCTTGGCGGGGTCCAGGGGCAGAGCCCCTGGCCTTCCTTGCCCCCACCCTCTCGTGAGCGACAACCCTCCCCGCGGCAGGCTGGCCGGCGTTGTTGAGCGCCTGCATCGGCTTTATCCGCGGATGATCGATCTCAGTACCGACCGCTTGATGCGTTTGCTGGGTCAGTTGGGCAATCCGCAGGATCATTTGCCGCCGGTCATCCATGTGGCGGGCACCAACGGCAAGGGCAGCACCTGCGCGTTTCTGCGCGCGATGGGCGAGGCGGCGGGCATGCGGGTGCATGTGTTCACCAGCCCGCATCTGGTGCGGTTCAACGAGCGGATTCGCATTGCCGGTCGTCTGGTGGATGACGACACGTTGGAGGCGATGTTTGCCGAGATCGAGGCGATCAATGCCGGGGCGCCGATCACGGTGTTCGAGGTGCTGATGGCGGCGGCGTTCACCTTGTATGTGCGCCATCCGGCGGAGTTGTGTGTGCTGGAGGTGGGTCTCGGCGGGCGGCATGACGCGACCAATGTGATCGCGCGGCCGGCAGCCTGTGCAATTGCGTCGATCTCGCTCGATCATCGCGAGATGCTGGGGCCGACCTTGGAGCGGATTGCGTTCGAGAAGGCCGGGATCATCAAGCCTGGTGTGCCAGTGGTGACGGGCGCGCAGGCCATGTCGGTGCTCGATGTGTTTGCGGCGGAGGCGGCGTTGCAGGGCGCTGAACTGCGGGCACGGGGCTATGCCTGGGAGATCGTGCGCCATGGCGGCGGGCTGCGGTTTCACGACGCTGACGGCTGGATCAACCTGCCGCCGCCTTCGCTGCCGGGCGCGTATCAGGTGGACAATGCCGGTCTCGCGGTGGCGGCGATCCGCGCGGCCGGGCTTGGCATTGGCACCGGCGCGATCGCCCGGGGGATTGGCGCGGCCACCTGGCCGGCGCGGATGCAGCGTCTGCGCGGGCGTCTGGTGGAGATGGTGCCGCCGGGCTGGGAGGTTTGGCTTGATGGCGGGCATAATCCGGGCGGTGGCCTGGCGTTGGCCGATCAACTCGCGACGTGGCGGGATCGGCCGACGTATGTGATCGTCGGCATGAAGCAAAGCAAGGACACGACGGAGTTTCTCAGGCCATTGATTCCGCTGGCGGCGAGCCTGTGGGCGGTGGCAGAGCCGCAGCAGCACGCGGCCCTGCCGGTGGAGGCAATTGTCGCGGCATCGGGAGGCGTCGCGCAGATCGGCCCGACGGTGGTCGAGACATTGGCCCAGCTTCCGAAGGAGGGGGCGGCTAGGGTGTTGATCTGCGGCAGTCTCTACCTCGCCGGCGAGGTCCTGACCTTGGATGGCAGCTCGATCGCGTGAAGAACCGGAATGGCGGTAGGGTGGGTTTCAGCCCACCCCACACAGCCCGGAAATGGCTTTATGCCCGCAGCCCTGCCTCGCGCAGCAACGGCAGCACCTCGGCCACGAAATACGGCAGCTCATTGGTGAAGTTTACAAACGAAACCGTGGTGCCGGCGAACCCCGCCTCGCTCATGCGGATCATCTGCTCGGCAATATGGCGCGGCGTACCCACGAGCGGATAGGTGCCGGCGCCACCGGCGAAGCGCTTGCGGTGCAGACGATAGGCCTCCGTGTCATGCGAGGTGGAGTTTTTCTCCTTGGTGGCCATGTAGATGTCCACGCTGGCGCTGTCGGCCATCGTCACGGCGTAATGCTCGTAATACTCCTCGGCCTCGGTTTGGGTGGGCCGGCAGACGACGTGGCAGGTGGTGAACACGCCGATCTCACGCCCCAGCGCCTGGCCCCGCGCCTGCATGTCGGTCACATGGGCGCGACCGCCCTCGATATCCATGAAGGTGGTGAACAGGAAATCGGCCGTCTTCGCCGCGAAGTCCCGCCCTGTGGGCGAGAAGGCCGCATTCAGCGTCACCGGGCGGGGGCGCTGCACCGGCAGCGGTTTGCCAGAGACGTTCTTCAGATCGTAGAATCTACCATGGAAATTGAACGGCTCGGGCTCGCTGTAGATCCGGTTGATGATCTCGACCCATTCCAGACCCTGCGCATAGCGATCATCGATCAGCTTGAGGCCGAACAGGTCGAACTCCTCCGGATTCCAGCCGCAGACGATGTTGAGCCCGGCACGGCCGCCGGAGGCCTGATCGATCGTCGCCAGCGCCTTGGCGGCGAACACCGGATGGACCATCGGCACATGCACGGTGGAGAACACCGCGATCTTGCTGGTGATGCCGGCGAGCGCGGCCGCGAAGGTCAGCGTCTCCATGCTGGTCTCGCGGCTGTTCAGCTCGCCGCGAAAGCCCTTCCAGCGCGCGATCGGCAGGATGAACTCCAACCCCGCGTCATCAGCAAGGCGGGCGGAGGCGGCGATGCCCTCCCAGGTGGCGGGCCAGCGCTCGGGCACCTTGGTGATGGCGAGGCCGCCATCGGCGTTGGTCGAAAACAGACCGATCTTGAAACGGTTCGGGCCGTGCAGAGGATGTGTGCTCATTCCGCCAGCACCGCGCGGCCGATGATCATCTGTTGCACTTCCGTGGCTCCCTCATAGATGCGCAAGGCGCGCACGTCGCGGTAGAGCTGCTCGACGATGTTGCCCTTGGTGACACCGAGCCCGCCGAAGATCTGCACCGCATTGTCGATCACCGATTGCGCCGATTCGGTCGCCACCATCTTGGCCATCGCCGCCTCACGGGTGATGCGCCCGCCATCGCGGTCCCGCGCCCAGGCGGCGCGATAGACGAGCAAAGCGGCGGCATCGATCTGGGTGGCCATATCGGCGATCTTGGCCTGGGTGATCGGCATGTCGGCCAGCGGCTTGCCGAACATGATGCGGGATTTCGCACGGCTCACCGCCTCATCCAGCGCCCGCCGCGCCATGCCCAGTGCCGCGGCGCCCACGGTCGGGCGGAACACGTCCAAGGTCGCCATGGCGATCTTGAAACCCTGGCCGGATGCACCGAGCAGCGCGTCATGCGGCACGACACAATTGTCGAAATGCAACGTCGCCAGCGGGTGCGGGGCGATGATGTCGATGCGCTCGGCAATCGTCAGCCCGGGCGTGTCGGCGGGCACGATAAAGGCTGAGAGGCCGCGCGTGCCGGGCGCCTCGCCGGTGCGGGCGAACACCACATAATGCGCGGCGATGCCGCCATTGCTGATCCAGGTCTTGACCCCATCGAGCCGCCAGCCCTCGTTCGTGCGCGACGCGGTCATGGCAATCGCCGCCACGTCGGACCCGGCATCGGGTTCGGACAACGCAAAGGCCGCCAGCGCCGTGCCGTTGCGCACCTGCGGCAAAAACGCCGCCTTCTGCGCCTCGGTGCCGAAGAACTGGATCGGCCCGGTGCCGAGCCCCTGCATGGCAAAGACGAAATCGGCCAGCGGCTCGTGCCGCGCCAGAATCTCGCGCAGCAGGCAGAGCGAGCGCACCTCGGGCTGCCCTTCCTCGGGCAGGCAATGGCGCAGCAGGCCGGACGCCCCCATGCGACGGGCGAGGCTCTTGCAGGCGGCATCGACATCCGTTTCGCCATGCGGCACGGCGCGGAGATTGGACGCCGCCCACTCCTCCGCCTCGGCGGCCACCAGACGATGCGTCTCGTCCAGGAACGGCCAGTCGAGAAAGCTTTGGTCGGACATCAATCCCCCTTGAACACCGGCGTTGTCTTGGCGGCGAAGGCCTCGAACGCGCGGGTGAAATCATTGGTCGCCATGCAGATCGCCTGCGCCTGGGCCTCCGCCTCGATCGCGGTGTCGATATCCATCGACCATTCATGGTGCAGCATGGTCTTGGTGATGCCATGCGCAAAGGTCGGGCCGGACGCCAACCGCGCCGCCATCGCCTGGGCATGGGGCAGCACGGCGCCAGGCTCCAGCAAGGCGTTGTGGAAGCCCCAGGCCAGGCCCTCCTCGCCCGTCATCGCCCGGCCGGTGAAGAGCAGCTCGCTCGCCCGCCCCTGCCCGATCAGCCGCGGCAGGATCGCGCAGGCCCCCATGTCACACCCGGCCAGCCCCACCCGCGTGAACAGAAACGCCGTGCGGCTCGCCGCCGTCGCGTAACGCAGGTCGGACGCCATCGCGAGAATGGCGCCGGCGCCGGCGCATACCCCCTCAATCGCCGCGATCACCGGCTGCGGACAGGCGCGCATCGCCTTCACCACATCCCCGGTCATGCGCGTGAAGGCCAGCAGTTCCGGCATGCGCATCTTGGTCAGCGGCTCGATGATCTCGAACACATCGCCACCCGAACAGAAATTACCGCCCGCCCCGGTGATCACCACCGACTTGACCGTGCTGTCCGCCGCCAGCCAGCGGAACAAATCCCGCAACTCGGCATAGCTGTCAAAAGTCAGCGGATTCTTCCGCTCCGGGCGGTTGAGCGTGATCGTGCCGACCTGGCCTTCGACCACCCATTGAAAATGCCTGACGTCCATCGGGTCCTCCGGGTCGGGAGGAGACACCACGGGGGCGTGGGTGGCAAGGACGAAGGCCAAGTCCCCGAGGCGTTACCGCGCGAAGCGGAGCAACACGGTCGCGGGCGACACCCGCAGGCGCTTGGCGGTGAGGGAGGTATCCGCACCGGGAAGCTGTGTCATCCAGCCCTGGTAGAGGCCTTCGAGCACGGCGGAGAGCCAGGTTCCCGGCGGATCTCCGGCGGCGCCGACACGGGGGAGATCGTCATGGGTGATCAGCAGCGAGCGATCGGTTTCGTTGAGCGAGAAGCTGGCCGAGCCCCACCCGATGTCGGCCAGCATGTCGTTCATTTCCATCACCAGCGCGTCCATGGTCAAGGACGGGGTGAGCGGCCGCATCGCTGACATGCGCAGCCCGACCTTGCGGAGCATGGCATCGCGGGCGGCCGTGCCATCCGCGGCGTCGATCTCCTCGGCCATGGCGCGCAGCAGCAAGGTCCAGTCGAGCGGCGTCGCGCTGACGACGTCGCTCACTTGTGGGTTCCATTGAAGACGTAGCGCGCGAAGACGGTGCCGGCCGCCTCATCGAAGCTGCCGCTGTGCTGATAGGCGAGTTGCGCGCCGATGCTGAGGCCGGGGGACACGCGATAATCAA
>Ga0114959_10003532_pt1 | contig 12264 bp, 11 predicted proteins | sample C_130625_EF_Meta_FD_87317 | JGI IMG/M metagenome (GOLD analysis project Ga0114959, IMG submission 87317) | Freshwater microbial communities from Lake Croche, Canada to study carbon cycling - C_130625_EF_MetaG | ecosystem: Environmental > Aquatic > Freshwater > Lake | place: Lake Croche, Canada...
ACCGTGAAGAAGGGCATCCGCTTGACGGAGCTTGTATTGACGGAACGCAAGAGGTATTTATGCCATTGTTTACCTCTATTCTTACTAACTCAGCCGTATTCCTACCCCTCATTTTTATCAGCGGTATTGCAGGGGCATTGTTCTTTGACCAAGCTATTGCGGTTTCGTTGTCTTTGGGAATTTCCTTGTTATGTTCTTATACGCTGATACCCGTTTTGTATCGGCTATTTTACTTAAAAGAAGAAAGATTGAAGGGATTTGTTCCTAAGAAAATTACCTGGTTAATGCGACAATCTGAACGTGTTTATGATGGTTTGTTAAATTTAGTATTCAGACAAAAACTATTGATGTTAGGATTCTTTGTCTTGCTAATAATCATCACTATTCCAGTTTTTAAAAGCCTTGATAAAAAAGGAATGCCCATTATCAGTAGAACAGAATTGGAAACAAAAATTGATTGGAATGAAGCCATTACGATAGAAGAAAATAACCGTAGAGTTAATCAAATTGTTAGTCAAATTGACCCAAATTCAAACAAAAATCTAATGATTAGTGCTTTTGTCGGTCAGCAACAATTTTTATTAAATCGAGCATTACAGCAAAACTTTAATGAATCATTATTGAGTATTAAAGTAAAAACGAATCAAGAATTTGAACAAACGAAGAAAGAAATTGAAGGTTTAATCAAGGTAAAATACCCTAACGCCATTGCTTCTTTTGGAGCAGCTAAAAACGTATTTGAAGCCTTATTCAATACTTCAGAAGCACCGCTACAAGCTCGTGTTGTGAGCAATAGAAAAGCAGAAGTTCCTGATATTCAGACGATAACACAAGTATATCATCAATTGAATCAACAGGGGTTTGCAACATCTTTACCTTCTCAACAGATTAGGGTTTATATTCAAGTTTTAACCGAAAAAATATTGTTTTATGATGTTGATTATGAGCGAATTGTGGAGGTTTTGAAAACCATTTTTAATGAAAACAATTTGGGTAGTTTAAAAGCTGAACAGAAGTATATTCCCATTTTATTAGGGAGTAATTCCCAACAAATTGATGACTTGATTCAAAACGCAACTGTCCTCAGTAATAAAGGGCAAATTTTACCCATCAAAGAACTGATTAGTATTTCAAACCAGAAAGATTATAAGTCTTTCTTTTCGGGAAAAAATGGAGAGTTTATCCCTTTTAATTTTAATTTAACGAATCAAGAAATACCAAAAGATCAAAACGAAATTCAGAATACAGTCTTAAAAAATGCCAATTTAAGTGTGAGTTTTACAGGTGGATACTTTCGTAATTTGGGTTTTGTGAAGGAATTAGGAATTATTATTTTAGTGGCAATTGCATTGCTATATTTTATCCTAACCGCTCAATTTGAATCCTTAGTACAGCCTTTAATTGTAATGCTAACGATTGCATTTGGACTCACGGGTGCAATGGTTTTATTATTTTTTGCAGGAAATAGTATCAACATTATGTCCGCAATTGGCATGATTGTTTTAATTGGAATTCTGGATAATGATTCAATTCTAAAAATTGACACCATGAATCGCTCAAAAGATACCATGTCTTTAATTGATGCTATAAAATTATCAGGAAAGCGTAGGCTAAAATCTCAATTAATGACTTTTCTGACAACAATTTTAGGGCTTTTCCCAATATTATTATCCTCGGGACTTGGTGCTGAACTTCAAAAACCCTTAGCGCTTTCTGTAATAGGTGGAATGTGCTTAGGTTTGTTTATTTCATTGTCTTTCATCCCTTTGATTTATTGGTTTATGTATAGTCGGAAGGCATAAGTTAATTCAAACTAAATTTATGCGATGTTCGTTTCTCAAATCTGGCCCAGATGATGAGGTATTAAAATCAAAAATGTTTCCATTTTGTTCCCATCAAAAAAAAAGAAAAGGAGTTACGATTTAACGTAGCTCCTCGGACGGCAAACCGTTGATAAACTTTGTCGGGATGACAGGATTTGAACCTGCGACCTCACGCCCCCCAGACGTGTACGCTACCGGACTGCGCCACATCCCGATTGTTTTGCAAATTTAAGACTCAAACTCAAATTTGCAAAATAATTTATCGATTCATCGAAACCAAGAACTCTTCATTCGTTCTGGTTCCTTTCATTTGCTGTTGCAAGAATTCCATCGCCTCTACCGAGTTCATATCGCTCATGTGTTTTCTTAAAATCCAAACTCTTTGTAAGGTCTCTTTATCCATCAATAAATCTTCTCTACGGGTTCCAGAAGCGGTAATATCAATGGCAGGATACATTCTACGGTTCGATAATTTACGGTCTAATTGTAATTCCATATTACCAGTACCCTTAAATTCTTCAAAGATAACTTCGTCCATTTTTGAGCCTGTATCAATCAAAGCGGTAGCAATAATGGTAAGAGAACCACCATTTTCAACATTACGAGCCGCTCCGAAAAAACGTTTTGGTTTGTGCAAAGCATTGGCATCCACACCTCCCGAAAGAATCTTTCCCGACGATGGGATAACGGTGTTGTATGCACGTGCCAAACGAGTAATTGAATCCAAAAGAATCACGACGTCGTGTCCGCATTCTACCATACGTTTTGCTTTTTCCAAAACAATACTGGCAACTTTTACGTGGCGTTCTGCCTGTTCATCAAACGTAGAAGCAATTACTTCCGCACGCACACTACGTTGCATGTCAGTAACCTCTTCGGGACGTTCGTCAATCAACAAAATTAGCAAATAGACCTCCGGGTGATTTTTAGAAATTGCATTCGCAATCTCTTTCAGTAACACTGTTTTACCTGTTTTTGGTTGTGCTACAATCATTCCTCTCTGTCCTTTTCCGATGGGAGCAAATAAATCAAGGATACGAGTTGAAAATTGGTCTGGACGGGAGGATAATTTTAACTTTTCTTCTGGAAATAAGGGCGTTAAATATTCAAATGGAATTCTATCACGAATCTCCTCCGTGGTTTTTCCATTGACTGATTCTACTCGTAAAAGAGCAAAATATTTCTCTCCTTCTTTTGGCGGACGAATTGCTCCACGCACAGTATCACCTGTTTTCAGACCAAATAATTTAATTTGAGAAGGTGATACATAAATATCATCGGGTGAAGCCAAATAATTATAATCTGCTGAACGCAAAAAGCCGTAGCCCCCATCTTGCATAATCTCTAAAACGCCTTCATTTTCAATAATTCCATCAAATTCACGAATGGCTTGATTGTAAATTGGTTTTTTAAATCCATTTCCTGTGTGACGAGACTCTTGACGAGTTTCTGGTTCCTGAGGAAGCCCGGAATGGTCATCAGGTGTAATAAAAGAAGTATCGACTGAAAAATCTTCCTCAATGTCACTCGGAAAATCTACAATTGGCTCTTCGTCAAAGTCATAAGAATTAACCTCCGCAACGGCTTCTGCGACTGCAACAGGTTTATTGGTAATGCTTAGGTTTGCCGGTTCTTGTATATACGCAGGTACAACAACTGAGTGAATTCCAGTGGCTGCTATCTCGTTTTCATCTTTTGTAATGCGTGCTCTTTTGGGGCGTGGGGCATCTGTTGTCGGAGCAATCTCTTTCCTCACTTTTCTGTCTTGTCTGTTATCGTCTTGCATGGTATAATTTGTGGCAGGTTTGCGGTCGATGTGTGGCAATACCGCCTGTTTATTAAGTATCTTGTAGATAAGCTCTTGTTTTGGAAGGTCACTAATTCCGGGAATGGCATACTTTTTGGCAAGCACAACAAGCTCCGAGATGAGCATCATATCTAGTTCTTCAATTTTATACATAAGGAATTATAAAATAATGATGGCAAAGTAAAAACTTTGAGATTTTGTGGTTAAATGGAATAAGGAATCTTTTGTTAAAAGATGGTAAATATTAAAATCAAATTGGGAATAATGGGTACGAGATGGAAAAATGGCGTTAAACACTTGTAAATGAGAGGTTTAACGGGAGAAATCACAGGCTAGTGAAATGTTATGCAATGTTAATACCAATAAATGAGAATGTCAAGTTTTTTACTAATTTTTATTTAAATTTCAAACTTTTAATCTAAAAGTGTGTGGCTTAATGATTAGTACCCGTGCAATTAAGAATAACAATGATAGAATATAAATAAACTAAGAATAATGCCAAAAGCTTTGGTTAAGAATGAACAACCAAGCGTAAATATTTTTTTAATTAAGGATACTGCCTTAAATTTGTATAAAAATTCTGAATTTACTCAACATGAATCGTAAAAACATTTTAGCCGTTGTTGCTATTGCTTTATCGGCCACTGCTTGTGACTACCAAAAAAACAACACAATTAAGCAAATAGACCTTAATGAGCGGGACCAGTATGTTTATGGAGTACATCCAGATTCTGCTGCCCGTCAGACAAAAAATAAATACACAGCCAAGCCCGAGAATGAGCTTAGAGCTAACAAAATTCGTGAAAAACTTTTCAATGATAGCACCAACGCTCAGGGTAATTAGTTTTTCGAAATTCAATAACGTAAAAGTTTGCTTTACTTTTAAAAAGCGTTACCAAATTTGGTAACGCTTTTTACATTTTATTAAAATAACCCATAAAATTAATGAATATTGCACTCGTCACGGGTTCAGCTGGCTTAATTGGGAGCGAAGCCGTAAATTTTTTCTCGGATAAATTTGATTTGGTCGTTGGCATAGACAACAATATGCGTCAATATTTTTTTGGTGAAGAAGCATCTACGGCCTGGAATCGTAGTCGGTTGGAAGAACAATTTTCTAACTACAAACATTATCAAGCAGATATTCGAGAGGTTTCACAATTAGAAGTGATATTTAAAGAATACGGAACGGATATTACCTGTGTATTGCACACGGCAGCACAACCCTCTCACGATTGGGCGGCCAAAGAACCTTTTACTGATTTTACGGTAAATGCCAATGGAACATTAAATATGCTAGAAATGACTCGTCAGCATTGTCCGGAGGCGGTTTTTATGTTTACTTCTACCAATAAAGTCTACGGAGATAATCCAAATTATTTGCCTTTAATTGAAACGGAAACACGGTACGAAATTGATGCAAATCATCCTTACTTTGCGAATGGTATCGATGAAAAACATAGTATAGACCACACAAAACATTCTTTGTTTGGCGCTTCAAAAGTAGCTGCCGATGTACTAGTTCAAGAATATGGTAGATATTTTGGTATGAAAACCGGCGTATTCAGAGGCGGATGTTTAACTGGTCCGAATCATTCGGGCACCCAATTGCATGGTTTCTTAGCATATTTAATGAAATGTGCTATCACTGGCAATCATTACACAATATTTGGTTACAAAGGAAAACAAGTTCGTGACAACATTCACTCCTACGATTTGGTAAACATGTTCTGGCATTTCTACCAAAATCCACGGGCCGGCGAAGTTTATAATGCTGGTGGAGGACGTTTTGCAAACTGTTCAATGTTGGAAGGCATTGCCATTTGTGAAGAATTGACGGGTAAGAAAATGAGTTATAGCTACTCAGAAACGAATCGTGTCGGTGACCATATTTGGTACATTTCAGACCTATCAAAATTTAAAGAACACTATCCGACGTGGAATTGGACCTTTGGTTTGCACGAGACCTTGGAACAAATTCACGATGGTATCGCCTCACGGATGTAACACAAAAAAAATCCTCTGATTATTATTAGAGGATTTTTGTTTTTAGTTCAAAGGGATAATCAATTTTTCACCCCTTTCTGAAATATCTTTTGTTTTCTTATTCGCATCCATCAAGGCCTGCTTGCTGACTCCATATTTTTGAGCAACCACTCTGAGCACATCGCCAGCCCCAACGGTATGAATGGTTTGAATTTTAACATTTAATTTTGTTAGGCCCACTTTGATTCCGTTGGGATCAACATCAGGATTGATGGCTTGAAGGGCAGATTTACTTAGGTGATAACGGTTGGCAATTCCGAAGAATGTTTCTCCCGATTGAACCGTGTGCGAGATGGTTTCACCTTTTGGAATCTTGACTTTCTTAGGTTCTTCTGGAGTTTTTTCTTCCTTTTTGACTGCTTCTTCTTTTTTAGTATTTACTTTCTTTTCCTCTTTCGCCACATCATTCTCACCAGTCTCTTCTAACGGCTGAGGAATCACAACGGCATCAGAACCATCTTGACCAGATATTGCCACAGCACTGGGGCGTTTACTAACTAATTCATCTTCTTTGATGCCGTCATCTTTCATCGATTGCCAACCCACGAAAAGTAATGCAATAACCGTAGCAATTAGTACAAACAAGGTAATAGTGGGAATTTTTGAAGTTTCTTCAACGGGGCGAGGATTACGGTTTTCTTCCATGATGGTAAGGGTATTTGTGATTAGATAAAAGAAAAAGTTCAGTTTATTAATTTTAATTCAGCAACCATTTCTGCCACTTTTTCGCTTAGTTCAGCTTTATATGTTTGCAATTTAATAGCAATTTCCTGATTTTCAATGCCTAACATCTGAATAGCGAGAATTCCTGCGTTTTTTGCTCCGTTCAACGCAACGGTTGCCACCGGAACGCCCGAGGGCATTTGCAAAATTGATAGTACTGAATCCCATCCATCAATAGAATTTGAAGATTTTACGGGAACACCAATAACGGGTAAGGTCGTTACCGCCGCCACCATTCCGGGTAAATGCGCTGCACCGCCCGCACCCGCAATAATAACTTTTATACCACGCTCACGAGCAGTTTGTGCGTATTCTACCATTTTTAAAGGCGTGCGATGAGCCGACACAATGTCTATTTCATAAGTCACGCCAAAATATTTGCAAATTTCTACGGCTTCTTCCATGACTTTCAAGTCTGAAATACTGCCCATGATGATTCCTATCATTAAGTATTATTTTTTTTAAGTGATTGAGTGAGTGTGGCTATTAATGGAAGCCCAATTATACACAAAGCTACGGGCAAAAACCACGTTCCGAGTCGATCAGAAATTCCAATAATTGTCAGATAAGTCATTAGTATTATGAGCGTGAAAATAATAAGTATTGCTAATGTCAGAACCCGAATCATTCTGATGGTTAATTCATATTGTCTTTCAGCATTCTCTTTTGTGATAGATACTGGAAAGTTAAATAGCTGTGGTAATTTAAGCAATTGATTAAAACCAAAATAAATAAGTATTCCGAGAAATAGCAAGATGAATATTACTGATTTATCACTAAAACCATCTGGTTTCCCAGAAGCATCGAAATGGCTTGGAATTATACCTGGCGATTTTAAATAAACAAACACAGTAAGGCAAAACATCACAAGTAAAACAATTGTCCTTGTTAATTCCATTGACTTATCAATTTTCGATAATTTGATTTGAATTTCAGGTCTTATTTTCATTTACTGAGTGATTTTATTAGTAGAAAATCCATTTTATCCAATCATAAATATACCGATTAAGCAACCACTTTCAAAGTCTCCTTAACCTGCGTAACCTTCATTTTTAGGCTCTCCAAATCTTCATCGACCACCGTGATGTGTCCCATTTTACGGAATGGTTTCGTGATTTTTTTTCCGTATAAAAATGGATAAACGCCCGAAATTGATAGGCTTTCATTCATGCCAATATATTTTGCTTCGCCAGTATAACCATCTTCACCCAAAAGATTGACCATTGCTGCTTTTGAATGAGCCGTCGTATTACCCAACGGTAAACCTAATACTGCTCTCAAATGTTGTTCAAACTGGGAAGTATGATTGGCTCTGATGGTATGATGGCCGCTGTTGTGCGTTCTGGGTGCCACTTCATTGATTAATATTTGTCCGTCTTTTGTCAAAAATAATTCAACCGCCAACAATCCAACGATGCCTAATTTTTCGGCCGTTTCAATGGCAATTGCTTTGGCTTTTTCATGGATAGATTCCGAAACTTCAGCGGGTGAAAAAAGATATTCTACCAAATTACGAACAGGATGAAAAACGCACTCAACGGTTGGGAAAGTTTTGATTTCGCCTTGCTCATTTCGGGCTACGATAACGGCAATTTCTTTTTCAAAATCAATGGCTTTTTCTAATAAACTAGGTTCAGTAAATGCCAAATGTAATGCTGAAGCTGAACTTAATTTTTGTACGCCACGACCATCGTAACCGCCTTTTCCTAATTTATTAAAAGCAGGGAGAAAAGCTACATTGGCTTGAATGTCGGTAAAATTATCCGTCAAAATAAAATCAGCCGATGGCAGATTATTATCCTTATAAAATTGCTTCTGGATGCGTTTGTCTTGAATAATTTCTAAAACTTCGGGTTGCGGAAATACTTTTTTCCCTTCCGATTGGAGTTTTTTGAGTGCCTCGAGGTTAACATTTTCAATCTCAATCGTAATCACTTCGCAATCTTGTCCGAACTGATAAACGGTTTCAAAATCCTGAATAGAACCCACCACAAATTCAGGAGCAATTTTTGCACAAGGAGCATCCGCATCAGGATCAAGAATTTTGACGTAAATATCTAAATCTATCGCAGCTTGGAGCAACATTTTGCCCAATTGTCCACCACCTAATAAGCCTAATTTTTGCATTTTTTTAGCTATTAGCCTTTGGCATTTGACCTTTGGTTATCAGAATTCGTGGTATTGAAAAGCCGAAAGCCAAAAGCTGAAAGCCAAAAGCCCATATTTATTTCCCCAAAATTACGCTGAATTCTCTAAACCTTCTTAAATTTGCATCATAGAATTAATCAGCGAGTTGAAAATCGCTTTATGATCAGATGAAAAAAATAATAGATATACGTTTTGCGATGATTTCAGGAATGATTTTGTTAGCGGGCATGAGTCGTTTTTTGCCAATTGCTTTTCCTTCATTGCAAAACTTTTCGCCAGTTGGCACCATGGCATTGTTTGGTGGAGCATATTTTGCTAAAAAACAATGGGCATATATTGTTCCAATGATGGCGCTTTGGTTATCAAACTTGGTTTTGAACAATGTTTTTTACACAAAATATTATCCCACGTTTTCTTTCGGATTTGAATTGGCTGTTTTTGTGAGTTTTGCTTTGATTGTTGCCATTGGCATTGTTATTTTGAAGAAAGTAAATGTTACGAACTTGCTAATTGCCAATGTTTTAGGTACGGTTGGGTTTTTTCTAATTTCTAACTTTTTTGTTTGGGCAGGAGGGACGATGTACCCACAAACCATGGAAGGATTGGGAATGTGTTTCACGATGGGACTTCCATTTTTGAAAAACACCTTATTAAGTAACCTTTTGTTCTCAACCGTAATGTTTGGGACGTTTGAATACTTCAAAACGCAAATGAAAGAACTAAAAGAATTAGCCGTTGTGCGAGTTTAAATAAGATAATTTCTACAAAAAGCCTGTAAATCTTAAAATTTACAGGCTTTTTTATGTTTTCGTTTAGAACAACGAAATATAAAATTTCGTTAGGAGGGTAATAAACATTTAAACCTGCGAAATTATGCTCCTCCAGTCAAAAGTCTTTTGGTGGCTATTTAACCTAAAAGCCGCTTCCACTAACTGTACGCCCGAAGCTCGAATAGACGGTTTCAAAAATAGAGGACACTTTTTTACGGTTTCTCAACCAGCAAAAATATCTCCAGAAATAAAGGAATGTTCGGGGATGGTTGCTTCTTCCAAAGATTCTACTTTTTGGGTTCACAACGATGGAGGAAATAAAGCGGAATTATTTGAAATAGACAGACAGGGGAAATTATTATCTACTTTACCACTTCCGACTTCGAAGAATATAGATTGGGAAGAAATTACACGGGATGATAAAGGAAATATTTATATCGGAGATTTTGGAAATAATGCAAATAACCGAAAAGACTTAACCATCTATAAATTTCCAGAAAATCAGCCCGATAAAATGGAAAAAATAACCTTTAATTACGCCTATCAAAAGCAATTTCCACCCACAAGTAGCGAATTAAATTATGATTGTGAAGCTTTCTTTGCGCTCGGGGATAGTTTGTATTTATTCACAAAAAACCGAGGAAATAAAGCCGTCAGAATGTACGTTTTATCTACGCAAGCGGGCAATTATTCAATCATTCACAAAGACGATATTTATATTAAAACGATGGTAACGGGGGCAGCAATAAGTCCCGATAAAAAATCGTATGCGTTACTGACTTACGGAAAAGTCTTTCTGTTTGGCATTGAAAAACAACAGGTTAACTTCAAAAAGCCAGTAGATTGTTTCAAGTTTGCGCACCAACAAGCGGAAGCAATTGTTTTTATTTCTAATAAAAAATTAATGATTTCTAATGAACAAGGGGAATTATTTACGGTTTCAATCGGTAGATGAAAAGGGGGAAGTTTTACACAGAATGGTCAGACGGTACTCGGACTAGGCGATGATTTAGCATGGAATTTTGTCTGACCATCGGCTGAAAAAAATTTAACAAAATATTTTTATATTAAAATATTTTGTTAAAGTAAAAACTAGGGATTATAACACTAAATCCCTAGTTCCCTAATTTCACGCTAATCTATGCTATCTATATTCTATGTGGGTGTCTTATTTCTGTCTAAAATAGATCTGAATTGGCACGCCAGTAAAGTCAAAATGTTCACGCATTTGGTTTTCTAAATAGCGCTCGTAACTTTCACGGATGTATTGCGGAAGATTTGAGAACATCACAAATGATGGCGATTTCGTTGGCAATTGCGTCATGTATTTGATTTTGATGTACTTACCTTTCCATGCTGGCGGCGGATAATTCTCTATAACCTTCAACATCACATCGTTCAATTTGGAAGTCGCAATCTTTCTGGTTTTATTCTCGTAAACCTCCAAAATTTTCTCTACGGCTTGAAAAATACGTTGCTTCTCTTTTACCGAAGTAAATATAATCGGCATATAATTGATAGGAGCCATACATTTACGAACCGCATCTTCCAAATTCTTAGAAGTCATCGCATCTTTTTCAACCAAATCCCACTTATTAATCATCAGGACAATTCCTTTTTTCGCACGGTCGGCCATCGAAACGATGTTCATATCTTGCGACTGCAAACCCGTTTGAATATCAATGGTAGTGGCATCAACCAAAATCACCGCAATATCACATTCTTCCATTGCCTTAATTGTCCGCAAGAAAGAATAATATTCGATATTATCCTCCATTTTGGCTTTGCGACGAATCCCAGCAGTATCAGTGATGATAAAATCTTTGCCGTACATGTTATAATGGTTATCGATGGCATCACGAGTTGTGCCAGCAATATCCGTCACAATACTTCTTTCTTTTCCTAAAAGAGCATTCAAAAATGATGATTTTCCTACGTTGGGCTTTCCTAAAATCGCAATTTTTGGAATTCCTGCCGTTGGATTTTCGTAAGGTTCATCTGGAAAATGACTCACTACGGCATCCAATAAATCTCCCGTTCCCGAACCACTTTCAGCCGCAATAGCGTAAGGGTCGCCCATACCTAATTCATAAAATTCAACCGCTTCCATGCCTTTTTCGTAGGTATCAGCTTTGTTGGCGACGATATAAACGGGCTTTTTTGACTTCCGAAGCACTTTTGCAAAGTCCTTGTCCAGGTCAGTTACACCCGTTGAACAATCTACCACGAAAAGACAAACGTCAGATTCCGAAATGGCCATCTCAACTTGTTCACGAATTGCCCCTTCAAAAACATCGTCCGACCCGTGAACGTATCCGCCAGTATCGATGATGGTGAAAAATTTACCAATCCACTCGCCGTATCCGTAGTGGCGGTCTCTTGTCACGCCCGAGACGTTGTCCATGATTGCCTTTTTCTGTTCGATAAGGCGATTAAAAAGTGTTGATTTACCCACGTTCGGGCGACCAACAATTGCAACAATATTTGACATTTTACTGGTTTTGTGAGCTGTTTCCTGCGAACCGTGAATTAATTAAAAAACTGAATATCAGCGTTTTAATCTTAGTTTGCAAGCACCTCGATTTTGAAAAATATACTTTTAAGGTAGGGGTAGAAAATATATTTATGTTTAAAAAATGTACTATATAGTGTGTTTTAGCTATTTTATTTCTAAATTTGTATCAGCTAAAAAGTTTATCGCTTCTATATCTCATCCCATGATGGGTGCTACCAGTATTGGTACGAGGGCGACTGGATTTTTTGGCTTTTTTTATGTTTAAGGATATAGCTCTACAACAGTTCAGTATTGTCTTTCAAAGCCTCAAAAAATCTTGCTTCTCCTTTCAGTAATTTCCGTTGAATCGCCCAAATCATATAATCAATAATGCTTAATTCTGGCGTATCATCACTCGGCACAATTTCCAATGAGTAATTAATTTTTGATGCT
>Ga0114959_10003534_pt1 | contig 12264 bp, 13 predicted proteins | sample C_130625_EF_Meta_FD_87317 | JGI IMG/M metagenome (GOLD analysis project Ga0114959, IMG submission 87317) | Freshwater microbial communities from Lake Croche, Canada to study carbon cycling - C_130625_EF_MetaG | ecosystem: Environmental > Aquatic > Freshwater > Lake | place: Lake Croche, Canada...
CGTCACCGGTGAGGGTGAAGTCGGGGGCCGCTGCCCCCACCTTGACCTCCTCGCCCACGAGCGTGAGCGGATTGCCCTTGAACGTCACCGCGCCGTGCCGACCCATGCGTGTCCTCCAGGAAAAGGGGAATCAAGAAAATGGGGAAACCTGACGGAAGTATCGCCAGCGGAAGGGTTTCGGCAAGGTGCGGGGGCGTGGACCGCGATCCGGGCCGGAAGGACTTGCCTCCCCCCGTAGTATTTCCAGTCCAGGCTAGGGCCGCAGCCCGGACGGGGTTTCAGGGGGGATCACCACGGCCACACCACGGAAGGCTCTTGCCATGAACCAACTTATCGATCGCTACGACGTCGGCGTCGAACGGGGCCCGGACTGGCTGTTCGTGAAGCTCTTCTCCCCCGAACTCTTCTCCCCTCAAACAGATGCCCCGCGACGGGGCGGGGACCTCGGCCACGCGCTTTGGAACGTCGCCCGGGAGCATGGCGCGAACCGGGTGGTCGTGGAGCTCGACGGGGTCGGGCAGGTCGACGACCGACTCCTCGAAGGGCTCGAAGTGCTCGCCGGGCTGATGCTGCGGGACGGGGGGCTGATCCGGCTCTGCGGCCTCGAGGGAACCAACCTCGATCGCTACGAGTCTTGTCGGGTGGCCGAGCACCTGCCACATTTCTCTTGCCGCTGCGAGGCGGTCGGGGCAGGCTCGTGGGAGTTCGCCCGGCCGGCACAGCCGCGGTGAGCCCCTCCGGTGGTGGCCGGCAGCCTTGTCGGTGGTCGCCCCCCGGTGCCTTCTGTTGCCGATCCACCCATGGCTGACCTGATCCGCACGTGCGGCCGTCTTGGCCAGTTTGCCGGGCTGACGCTCCCGGCCCTGGCGATCGTTCTCGAGCTCCAGCACGCCATCTCCCTCGGGCAGATGCTTGTCATGCTCTTGGCGAGCGTCTGCTGCTTCTGGATCGGACGCCTCCTCGAGGCCTACGCCCCTTCCTGATCGTGCCGCGGCATCGCCGCTCCCCGTCCGAGTCTCCAAGTCAAGGAGCGCCCCCCGCCGTGTTGACCCCGCTGCTCTTCACCCCGATCTATCGCCGCTACCTCTGGGGTGGTCGCCGCTTCGCGTCGCTCCTCGGTCGTGACCTTCCTGGAGGTGAGGATTTCGCCGAGTCGTGGGAAGTGGTCGACCGGCGGGATGACCAGAGCGTCGTCGCCACCGGGCCGCTTGCCGGCCGCACCCTCGGCGATCTCGTGACGCACCACGGGCGGGCCCTCCTCGGGAGACACGCAGGGCTGACGTCCTTCCCACTCCTGTTCAAGTTCCTCGACGCTTGCCGCGATCTCTCCGTCCAGGTCCACCCCGACGACGACCGTGCCGCGCGGCTCGATCCTCCCGACAAGGGGAAGACCGAAGCTTGGTATGTGATCGACGCGGCGCCGGGGAGCCGGCTCTGGGCGGGCTTGAAGGCTGGGGTCGATCGCGAGTCGCTCGCCGCCGCCCTCCGGGAGGGGCGCTGCGAGGAGGTCCTCCATGTCGTCGAGCCGAAGGCCGGCGACTGCATCTTCATCCCGGCAGGGACCGTGCATGCCATCGGCGCGGGGCTTGTCGTCGCCGAGATCCAGCAGTCGAGCGACGTCACCTACCGGCTCCACGACTGGAACCGCACCGGGCCCGACGGCAAGCCGCGGCCGCTCCATCTCGAGGCGGGCCTCGAGGCTGTCTCCCACTTCGGGCCGGTCGATCCAACCCCCCTCGCCTCAACCTCCTCTCCCGGGGTGCGTCGGCTGGCAACCTGCGACTATTTCCTCTTCGATGAGGTCACTCCCGGCGCTGACTGGGGTGTGGGGGGGGATGACGCCTGCCATCTCCTCGCCGTCGTGGAGGGCCGGGTGGCGCTCGACGAGGCGTGGGGGCTGCCGGAATTGGGGCCAGGACGCACCGTCCTCCTCCCGGCGGAGATCGGCTCGCAGACGGTCCGGTGCGTCGGCGACGCCGGGGGGGCGAAGCTCCTCCATGTCGCCCTCGGATAATCTCCGGGCTTGGCGATGGCGGCTTCGATCCGCCTCTTTTCCGCCCGTTTCCGCCACTGATTCCCCCCTGGAAATCGCCCTAGGGCGTTTTCGTGGGGCGGCCCTACACTCCTGCCCCCGACCAGACCGGAGGTCGATCCACCGAGGGCGCCCACCATGCGAGGCCTGTCGAACGCCGCTGCGCTGCTGGCCGTGGTCAGCGCGATGCTGTTGGCCTGCGGCTGCGCTTCGCTGGCAAAACCCTCTTTGCAGACCACCTCCAACGCCCGGACGCAGCAACGTCGCGCCGTCCGCTTCGACCCGTATCCGCAGCCCGACATCGGCTCCACCCTCTTCCGTGAGGCTCTCATGGATGGGAGTCGCCCACGCGACTACAACGAACCGGTCACCGAAGTCCGTCGCTCCCGCTGGTGGTCGCCGATGCAGTGAGGGAGGAGGGAGGAGGGCGGCTCCCCGGAGAACCGTCCCGATCGTGACCGGGCGGGCGAATCCCGCAGCCCCCCGACGTCCGGTGTATGATCCGACTTCGGGTCCGCCGTGCGAGCGGCCCCGTTCCCCCCGCGCGCCGGAGTTTCCCTTGCCCGCCGATCCCTCCCCCTCCCAGCCCCACGAACCACGTCGTTCAGGGGAGCCCAATCGTGGCCGTGGCTCGCGGATTACATCGCGCCGTTCCCTGCCAACCGGTGGCCAGGCCGGACACGAGTCGGCCCGCAAAACTCCCCCCCGCGGCCGGTTTCGCCAAGCCCCAGTCGCTGTGGATGACGGCCTCGAGCGGCTCCAGAAGGTGCTCGCAGCAGCCGGACTCGGCAGCCGGCGGAACTGCGAGGAACTGATCACCACCGGGCGGGTCGAGATCGACCGTCAGGTGGTTACGCAACTCGGCACCCGGGTCGATCCGCTCCGCCAGGAGATCCGCGTCGACGGCGAGCGTCTCCCCGACCCAAAGCGGGTCGTCTACATGCTCTCCAAGCCGGTCGGCGTGGTGACCACGAACTTCGATCCCGACGGCCGGCCGCGCGTTGTCGACCTCGTGCCGGGGGAACAGCGGCTGTTTGCCATCGGCCGGCTCGACCGGATGAGCGAAGGGCTGATCCTCGTCACCAACGACGGCGAACTGGCCAACCTCCTCGCCCACCCGCGGTATGGCGTCGAGAAGAAATACCTCGTTCAGGTGGCGGGCGTTCCCACTCCGGAAACCCTCGACAAACTCCGCCGCGGCATCGGCCTCGCGGAGGGCATGGCCCGCGCCCAGCACGTCCACCTCAAATCGCAGCACAAGCAGAGCGCGGTCCTCGAGATGGTTCTCGACGAGGGGAAGAACCGCGAGATCCGCCGCATGCTCGCGCAACTCGGGCACAAGGTCCATCAACTCAAGCGTGTCGCCGTTGGAAAGCTCTCCCTCGGCGACCTGCTGCCGGGGCAGTGGCGGCTGTTGGCCTGGTCGGAGGTCGAGGCCCTCCGCAAGGATGCCCTCGCTCAGACCGCAGGCCTCGACGCGGGCCCTTCCCGCGGCGCCCACGGCCCCCGTCCCGGGGGCACCAGGCGCCCCTTCAGCCAGCGTGGCGACGACCGCCGCAGTGGCCGTCCCGCAGCCGCCGGAGGCCGTCCACCGCGGTCAGGCGGCTCCCCAGCAGGCCGTGGCCGCGTAGGCAGTGGCTCCGTAGGGTCAGGCGGCCCAGGTGGAAGAGGGCGTACGGCCCCGCCCCCCGCCGGCAGATCGGCCCGTCCCCGCTTTCTCGACCGCTCCGAAGGGGCAGGGCCCCCGCCTGCCGGTGGACGTCGGCCCCCCGCGGGCCGGCCCCCGCGCCCTCCCCGCGACGACGACGGAGCAGGTCGCCCACCGCGGGCGCCGCAAGCTGATCGAGGGGATCGAGGGGATCGCCCCGCCCGGCCCCGCTTTCTCGACCGTACCGAAGGGGCTGGACCCCCGCCCGCCGGTGGACGTCGGCCCCCCACGGGCCGGCCCCCGCGCCCTCCCCGCGATGGCGAGGGCACAGGCCGCCCACCGCGCCCGCCGCGCGGGGATGGATCGGCCCGGCCACCGCGCCCGGCTAGCCAGGATGAGTCTCGGCCGCCGCTTCCCGGGGGACGGCGAAAGCGTGCCGGCAAGGCGTCGACATGGCGGAAGAAAAAGGATTCCTGATCCGCTCCGGAGCCTGTTCGCCCGATGAAAACCACACCGCCGCAGCCTTGCCCGTCGTCCCCGGCGCGCCGCGTTGAAGACGCGGTGATCGTGTCGCACCGGCAGACCGCCGCCAACACCTACCGCCTTCGGGTGGAGTGCCCCAGCATCGCCGCCTCCGCGGTGGCCGGGCAGTTTGCCATGCTCCGGATCGCCGACCGGGTCGACCCGCTCCTCGGCCGTCCCCTCGCGTTCTACGACACCTACCGCTCGGCCGACGACGACACTCCCCAGGGCGATCGCTCCGAGCGTCGTTTCGCCGACTTTGTCTACGTCGCCCACGGCCGATTCACCACGGCCCTTAAAAGTCTCGGCCCCGGCGAGCGGATGACGCTCTGGGGCCCCCTCGGCAACGGCTACGGCGACGTGCCGACGACCGGCCATCTTCTCCTCGTGGCCGGGGGGATCGGGCAGACAGCCCTCCTCACGCTCGGCCGCGACCGGGCGGCGGCGGGGGAGAGGGTGACCTTCTGTTGGGGCGCGTCACGCGGCGCGGCCTTCGGCGACATCGATGACTTTCGGCGGGCCGGCCTCGATGTGCACCTGGCCACCCTCGATGGATCGACCGGCCTGCGTGGGACGGTGATCGACCTTCTCGACGGCCTGTTTCCGCCCTCGGTCGGGGAGACCGACGCCCCCCGCCATGTCGCGTGCTGCGGGCCGGACGGGATGATGGCCGCCGTCAGCCGGTGGTCGGAGGGAAGGGGGCTGGGATGCCACGTCTCCCTCGAGGCACCGATGGCCTGTGGGATCGGCATCTGCTTCACTTGCGTCGCCCGCGTCAAGGATGACGAGGGGGGATGGGACTACAAGCGGACCTGCATCGAGGGCCCGGTGTTCGCCGCTACGAGCATTGATTGGTCGTGAGCGGCGAAGGCTGAATGCAGCACAAGCCCGCTAGCGTCAGCCGGGATCCTGGGCCGCTGTCCAGAGTCAATCCCGGCGTGTGCTTGACCAACCGCCTCGGCCGTTCAATCAGGCGGTGGCCTTCGAGGCGGCAAGAATGCGGGCCGAGAGGCGCGACTTGATCCGAGCGGCCCGGTTGGGGTGAACAACGCGTGCCGAAGCGGCCCGATCGACCTTCTTGGCGACGGTGCGGAGCTGCTCGTTGGCGCCCTTCACATCCCCCCCGCGGATCGACTCGAGGAGCTTGCGGATCTGCTTCTTGATCTCCGACTTCGTGGCCCGGTTCCGCTCACGATCGCGGAGGTTTTGACGAAGACGCTTCTTGGCATTGGCTGAATGGGGCATGGTTCCGTCGACGGGGCTTTGGGAGGCGCCAGGGGCGCTAGGAAGGGCTGGAAGGGGGCTCGGGGCCCCGCCTCAGCCCCCTTTATCCTTGACGGAGCCGAGTTTGTCCAGACGTTGGGCGACGTCCCGGTAGCCGAAATCGAGGCCGGCGAGCATCGAGAGGTATTTTTTGGCCCCGTCGAGGTCCTCCAGGCCGCTGGCGAGCACTCCGGCCCGGTAGAGCGCCCGCTTGCGGAGCTCGATTTCCCGGTCGGTGAGCGATTCGACCGCGGTGACGTAGTTTTGCATGGCGAGTTGGTACTGCTTGATCTTCTGGAAGCACTCCCCGAGTTCCAGCGCCACCAGCCCCTTGCGGCGGGAGTCACCGAGCACTTCCTGAAACTGCTTGATCGCTTCGGCAAAGCTCCCGGCGAGCTTGAGCCGCATCGCCAACTCGTATTTCCAGGTCGGATTCTCCGGATAGCGGGAGACCCGGGCGGCGTAGATCTCCACCTCTTGCTTGAGGAGGGAGGCCCGGAGCCGTTCGAGCGTGGCCCGGTGCTCGGGGGTGTCGTCCGATTCCAGGCGCCGCTCGGCGGCAAGAACCCTCTGCTTCCCCCAGCGCAGCTGCCGGTCCTCGATGTGCTCGCGAACCTTGAGTTCCCCCCCAGACGCCGATAAAGCCTGGGTGAGCACAGCCTGCGCCTCCTCGATGGTCTTCTCCTTCTCGAGGAGATCGGCGAGTTCGAGGTAGGACTCGATTTCGGTGGGATTGTCGCGGATCGAACGCTTGAGTTCGGCAATCCGGCCCTTCTCACCCCCTTCCGCGGGCACAGCCTCGCTCGGGGCGGGGGCTGGAGCCTTGCCCACTCCCGACTTCGCGGCGCCTGAGGGAGCGGGACGGCCCGACATCCCCTGACCGGCGGCAATCGTCTTCTCAACCTGAAGTCGGGCGATCTCCTTTTCGGCCTCCTCCGCAAACGACTTGACGTTGCCGATCCGCACCCAGCAGGCGATCGCCTGATCGTATTCACCGATCTCGGCGGCAAACTTCGAGCAGTGCCGGTTCACCTCGGGATCGGCCGGCGCCGCGTCGAGGGCACTCTTGAGATAGACCTGCCTCGTTGCGGGGAAGGAAAGCTGATTGCAAGCCTCCGCCATCGCCAGCAGGGCACCGGTGTCGTAAGGATTGGCCTTGAGGATGTCGACCCCCTGCTTGATGGCGTCCCGGTGCTGGCCGGCATTCACCTTCTTCCACACCCCGCCCCCCTTCGATCCGCCGAACAGCGACGCCAGGCCGCCGGTCTTCTTGGGGGGATGCTTCTTGCGGAGGATGCCGAGGAACGCCTGAAGGTAGACGGCGTTGCTCGGATCACCGACGACGCACGCGGTGTACATCTCGATCGCGTAGTCGGCGTTGGCCGTGAGATTCTTGGTGCCGGCCTGGAAGGTCTGGGCGAGCCTCGATCGCTCCGCCGGCGACAGGAGCGCCGCGGAGGGAGAGGCAGTCGGTTCGCCGGCCTGCCCGGAAGAGGGGTCATTCGCCATGGTGAGTCGCGTCGGACGGTTGAGAGGTGGAAGGGGAGGATCTAATCTGGAGGGGGCCAGTCTGGATGCGGCCAGTCTGGATGCGGCCAGTCTGGATGCGGTGAGGCTGAATGCGGCCAAGCTCAATGTGGCTTGGTTGACGGTGGCTCGGCAGGCTGTGGCTCGGCAGGCTGTGGATAAATGCCTCGCCGCTGAATGCGGTTGCCGTCGATCCAGGAAACCCTCGGCGTTTCCTGCGGTCGACAAAGTGGAAAAAGGGCAGGGATGGCTTTTTCCGCTGCCGGCTAGAGTGTAGCCCTCCCCTCGGAGCCCCTCAAAGGGCCCGAGCGTGCCAGCCCGATCGCGGCCCGATGTTCGTCCCGAAGGAAGTCATGGCACCCTCCCACCGCACCCCGGCCGCCGTCGATGCGCTTCCCGACGAAGGCCGCGTGTCGTTTGTCGGGGCGGGGCCGGGCCACCCCGAGCTGATCACGCTCCGGGGCCTCGAGCGTCTTCGCTCGGCCGATGCCATCGTCCACGACGCGCTGGTCCCCGCGTCGATCCTCGATCTGGCCAGTTCGCAGGCGATCCGGATCCCGGTCCCCCGTGACGCCACCGCCGGCGATCCCGGAGAGGCCACCGGCAGGCTCCTGGTCGAGCTCGCCTCGGCGGGACGGCGCGTGGTGCGGCTCAAGGGGGGCGATCCCGGCGTCTTCGGCCGGCTCGCCGAGGAGACCGCCCCGCTCCGCGCTGCCGGCATTCCTGTCGAGATCGTCCCCGGAGTGACCGCGGCGCTCGCGGCCGCGGCCGCGGCGGATGTGCCACTCACGAGCCGGGCCGCCGCATCAAACCTCACGATCGTCACGGGGCATGAGGCCGACGACAAAGCGAGCCCAGTCGATCTCGAGGCGCTCGCGGCGGTCCCCGGAACGCTCGCGGTCTACATGGGGGTCGCGCGGGCGGGACGTTGGGCCGCCGCCCTGGTCGCTGCCGGGCGCTCGAGCGCCACGCCAGTGACGATCGTGAGCCGCTGTTCCTGGCCCGATCAACGGATCGCCACCGCCACGCTCGGCACGCTCGCCCAGGCGTTTGCCGAGCATCAGTGGCCCTCGCCGGCAGTCGTCATCGTCGGCGACGTCGCCGCTCCCAGGCCCTCCGCCGACACCCGCGCGCTTGCCGGCCAGCGCATCCTCCTCACTCGCCCGGCCGGTCAGGCCGATGAGCTGGCGGCAGCCGTCGCCGCGCTCGGCGGCGAGCCCCTCCATCTCCCCGTGGTGCGGATCGCCCCTCCCGGGGATTGGGCAGCCCTCGACGACGCGATCGGGGCGGCCGCGACGTTCGACTGGATCGTGTTTGCGAGCGTCAATGGTGTCCGGTCGTTCGCGGCCCGGTTGCGGGCCGCAGGACGCGACGCCCGCCTTCTCGGCACCGCCAGGCTGGCGGCGATTGGGGCCGCCACCGCGGCGGCGCTCGGAGAAGCCGGGCTGGCCTGCGATCTCGTCCCCGCGAAGGCCAGTTCGGAAGGGATGGTCGCCGCGCTTTTGCCCACGCTCCGGGCCGGCCGGGTGCTCCTCATCCGGGCCGACCGCGGCCGTGACGTGATGCGCCTCGAGCTCGAACAGGCCGGGCACGAGGTGGTCGAAGTGGCGGCCTATGCGACCCGTCCGGTGGCGACGCTCGACGGCGACGACGAGGCACGGCTCGACGCCGCGCCGATCGATTGGGTCACGATTACCAGCGGCGTCATTGCCGAAGGGGCCGTGCGGCTGTTCGGGAACCGGATGCGGGAATGGCGGATTGCCTCGCTCAGCCCGGTCACGTCAGGGGTCTTGACGGCGCTCGGATTCCCCCCCGACTGCGAGGCGGTGGACTCGAGCGCCGCTGGGCTCGTCGAGGCGATCCTCCGCTGGCAGGAAGCCCGCCGGACAGACCGAGCCTCTCCCGCAGAGCTTGCCTGATCGGCACGTCCCCCGGCCGCGGTTCGTGACGGTGGCGCCGCGTCGCTGGCTCTGGCTGGAGTGAAGGGGAAGCCTCCGTCGATAGCGATGGAAAGCCGGAAAGGGGGTCGGTCGCACGCCCACCGGCAGGAGGTTCACGTGCCGAACGACACTCCACCGGCGACGGTGGTCATTCTCGCCCGGATCGACGCCACCACCACCGCCGACGGCTTCGAGACGCTCGCCGCGAGCGTCCGCCGCACCGGCGCCGCGGTGACCTGGGTCGCCGATGGCGACACGCTCAGGCGCCTCTTCGACGGGACGGCCGATGAGAGCTGGGCCCTGGCCCTCGACGGCCCGGAAACCGATTCCCGCCAACGCCTCCGGCAGCATCTCATCAGCCTCCGCCGCACCGCCGTCGATGGCGTGGTCGTGGCCAACGGGGGCACGATCGCACAGCGTGATCTCCTCGTTGCCGAGGGGATCCGCACCGCCGTCGTCGATCGGTTCGACGATGTGACGCGCGGAAGCCGTCGTCCCGCCCCGGAGGGCTGGGCCTGTCGGAGCGTCGTCTGGGGACTGTGGGAAGTGGAGTCGACGCCGACGCGTGCCGGGAGCGTGCTTGGCCGCTGGTTGCCCTGGATCGGTGGCCCGGCCGCCGGCTCGCTCACAGTCGTCACCGTTTTGCAAGATGGAGCGGGCGTTCTCGCCACCGCCGACCGGGTGACGAGGGTCATCGCCGCCCACCGGGCCGGGCGTTACCCGAAACGATTCGCGCGACTGGGTGATCTGCCGAGCCTGCTCGGCTCGGGCGGGCAGGTCAACGGTGGATCGGTCCTTCGCGCGGCCTGACCGGCCTTGGCCCGCCGGAGCGAACGACCAGATCAGGTCTTGGCCGTGTCGAGAACGGACCAGCTCAGGTAGGCAACGATCAGGCTGGCCACGAGGAAGCCGACATCCAAGGGAACGCTCACCCGGCGAAACGGCACCTTGACCGCCAGATCGGCGAGAAACAAGATTCCGACGAGCCCGGAAACGATCATCCCCGTCATTGGTAAGAACTTCGTCACCGGACTGAATCTCCCTCTGACACGACCTGGGTCCCCCGAATCGATTTCGCCCAATCCCTCCCGCTCAGCATCATCGTCGGCAGGGAACAGGCTCTCGGGCCGGAGATTATGGCTTGAATCCTCCAATCGTGCCATCGGGTCGGATGTTCCCAGCCGACGAAGACGGCATCCTGGGGCTCCTCGCTCCTTCTCCCCACTCCTTCACCCCTTCCTCGCCGCTGTTGTTGAGGCCTTGACCGCCATGCCCCCCCACCTGCAGTCCGCCGCCTCCCCGCCCCCCCAGGACGAGGCCGAGGCGGGGGCGACCGCCGTCTACACCGGCAGCTTCGACCCGATCACCCTCGGCCACCTCGACGTCATCGAACGGGCCAGCCGGATCTTCGGGCGAATCGTCGTCGGCATCGGCATCAACCCCGACAAGCACCCGATGTTCACCCTCGAGGAGCGGGTGGCGCTGGTGAAGGCATCGGTCGCCCACCTCGCCAATGTCCGGGTGGCACTGTACGGCGGACTGTCGGTGGCGTTCGTCCGCGAGCAGGGGGCCCGAGTCCTCCTCCGCGGCGTCCGCTCGCTGACCGACATCGATGCCGAGTTCACGATGACGCTCGCCAACCGGAAGCTCGATCCCGCGGTCGAGACGGTGTTCCTCATGTCCGACTCGCAGTACTCCCACATCTCCTCGTCGCTCCTCAAGCAGATCACGCCGCTGGCGGGGGACGAAGCCCTCCGTCAATTCGTGCCGCCGCCGGTCGTGCCGGCGCTGCGAGCGAAACTGGGGGTCGAGCCGCCGGCAGAATCCGGGACGGGGTGAGCGGCCATCGCGTCAATTGGCGGTGGACCGGGACGGCGAATCGCCCCCCTCGAAGTGGTGCCGCAGGTAGCGGGCTCGCTCGATGTCGTCGCTCGAATCCTCGTCGCCGCCGCGCAGCTTCTGAAGGTGCGCGGGCTGCGTGCGGATGAGGAGGGAGTTGATGTCGGAGAGCTTGACGTCGCCGATCAGCCCGAGGAGCACCCCCATTCGCACCCGCGAGAGGAGCTGCATGGTCTCCTCGTTGCTGATCGTCTGGGCGGTGCGGAGGATTCCGTAGGCCCGGCTCACCTGATCGTGGACGTTCTGCTGCGTCTCGCGGACGAGGAAGTCGCGGGCCCGCCGCTCGTAGTCGATGAGCACCGGCACGACATCGGCCACCTGCTGGACGAGTTCGTCCTCCGTCCGGCCGAGCGTGGTTTGGTTGGAGATCTGGTAGAAGTCCCCCATCGCCTGCGAGCCCTCGCCATAGAGCCCGCGGACGGCCAGCGAGATCTTGTGGAGGCTGCGGAACACCTTGTCGATCTGCCGGGTGATGACGAGCGCCGGGAGGTGGAGCATCACGCTCACGCGGATCCCGGTGCCGACGTTCGTCGGGCAGGCGGTGAGGTAGCCCCAGCGCGGGTGGAAGGCATAGGAGACGACCCGCTCGATCTGGTCGTCGACAACCTTGATCTGCTCCCACGCGCCGTGGAGGTCGAGGCCGCTGTGCATGCACTGGATGCGGAGGTGATCCTCCTCGTTGATCATCAGGCTCACCTGCTCGAGCCGGTCGATCGCCACCCCGCGGGCCCCCTGCGCGTCGGCATGCTCGCGGCTGATGAGTTGACGCTCGACGAGAAAGCGACGGTCGATTTCCTCGAGGTGGCCGACATCGATGTAGTCGAGTTCCTGCCCCACCGGCACCGCCACGATCCGTTCCCGGAGCACGCGTTCGGTCTCGGCCCGGTCCTGCTCGGTCGCCCGGCTCACGAACGGGAACTGGGCGAGGTTGCGGGCCAGACGAACCCGGCTGCTCATCACGATGTCGGAATCGGGCCCGGTCCCCCGGAACCATTCCCCGATCGAGTTGGTGAGCGTGTCAAGCCTCATGCGTTCTCCTCCCCGGCCTTGGCGGCCGGCGGCATCCATGCGTCCTCGATCCCCCGGATGGCGTCCCGGGCCTCCTTCGCCGATTCGTAGTCCTCCCGCGAGATCGCCTCCTTCATCCCATGCCGCAGGCCGATGATGGCCGTCAGGCCGTCGGTGCCGCTGGCGGCATCGACACCCGCGGGAACGGCGCGCGACGGCCGCCGCCCGGTGTGCTCGGTCGCCCCGTGGATGTTAGCGATGAGGGGATCGAGTTCCTTCTCGAACTGGAGGTAGTCATGGGGGCAGCCGAGCCGCCCCTGATTGCGGAACTCGAAAAACGTGATCCCGCACATGTCGCAGCAGCGCTTGTCGAGGACGGCGAGGTCCTCGGCGGTCTGCCCGACGCCGAGCGGGCCCGACAGGGC
>Ga0114959_10003536_pt1 | contig 12260 bp, 12 predicted proteins | sample C_130625_EF_Meta_FD_87317 | JGI IMG/M metagenome (GOLD analysis project Ga0114959, IMG submission 87317) | Freshwater microbial communities from Lake Croche, Canada to study carbon cycling - C_130625_EF_MetaG | ecosystem: Environmental > Aquatic > Freshwater > Lake | place: Lake Croche, Canada...
ATTCTAATTTTATCGTAAATTTTATCATTTAAATTTTCTACTATTTTTATAAATTCTTCATTTGTATTATTTTTAAAAATATGTTTTATTCCAAAGTCTACCCAAATAAATTGATTTGATGAACATGTATCATTATCTGTCATTTCAATGGCTAATTTTATCCATTCAGTTTTGTGACATTGTGTAAACATAAATTGTATCGTGTCTTTTTCTACGTTATTACTATTTATTTGAAAATTTGTAAGTTTATGTATATGTTTATATAAATAGTTAGATTCTTTAACAAATGGAACAATTTTTGTATTATGATTTTCATAACATTTATAATTATCTATAATAGTTTCATCAATAAAAATTATTTTATTAATATTTGCTTGTAAAAGAGGAATACAATATTCTGTATATTTTTTATAATTATCATTTGTTTTTAAACATTCAGTTGTAGTTATATTTGCCATAAAAGCAGAAACTAATGTTACATCGTTCATTATTTATTTATTTATTTTATTTTTAAACCCTATTTTTAATAAACTTTAAAAAAGAAAACTTTTATAACTATGTAAATTAATAAAATTGTTATTCCAAAATTTTGAATTTTACCAATTGGTCCTTCAATAAAATTAAATATGGTTGTATTTTTTTCTGTTTTATTTACAAAATAATAAATTAACCCTTTTGCAAAAAGAAAGTATCTAGAGCAAGCGATTAATATTGATACTAGTAATATTATTGTTAATATATTCAAATATTTACTATAATTAAATAAAACATAACTAATTACAAATACTTCAATTATATTTAAATATAATCTTGTTTGTGAAAGAATTTTTTGTGTGGGTGTTAACTCTTCATATTTTTTATCAAGAGGTACATAAAATTGATTTGTTATAGCAACAACCAATTCAACTATTATAGAAATTAATAAATATACAATAAAGCTATATACTAAATCACCTTTCATTATTATATATAATATATATATATAAAATAATTTATATATATAAAATAATTTATATATATAAAATAATTTATATCTTTTTACATTTCTAACGCATTGAACAAATATAGTTTTAAATCTTCAATGGTGTAAATGTGGATATTATATCTAAATAAGTCGTTTCGATAATAAAAGCCTTGCTATCATTTATACCAATTGAAATAAAAATTCTATCTCCATATTTTGATAATGAACAAGGAAATTCAATATAAGAATTTTTAAAAAAAATAAACTCTTCAGATAAAAGTATTTCTTTTGTTTCAATGTTGAATAACAACCATCTGTGACAAGTTATTTCTCTATTTATATGAATTAAAAATAACCTTTCATAATTATTTAATACTATTCCATTTGTTGAACCATGGTAATCTTCTAATTTTATTTTATTTAAATTAGATATTTCTATTTCTTCAAGGTCATCATTTTCAATTGATTTTATTAAAAAAGGTTGTAAACTATATATAACTTTATATGAATTTTTATCAAAATAAGGCATCCAGTTTTTTTCAATATTATCTGGTTTACATGAAATAAAATTATTAATTGTATTATTATTTATTTCTGCTTTAAATATGGATGGATTACCTGATATATTTAATTCTGGAACAATTACTAAAATATTTTTATGATCTATAAATCTTATATCTTCTAAACCCTTCCAAAATGTTTGGTTTATATTTAAATTATATTCATAATTTAATATGTCGTAATCGAACAAATCTATATCTAATTTATTTGACTTACTCAAGTTACCAGTTATAATGTAATAAATTGAATTTGATGTTTCACCATATAATGTAAATTTTTTTTCTTTATATTTTTTATAATTAATACATCTAATCAGAATAATAAAATTACCAGATTCATCAATATTAATTGAAGGGTTCATTTCAACATAACTATTTATATCGTTGTATTTGTCATTAAAGCAAATTTGCGGAACCATAATTGGAATTATATCTTTTTTTGAAAATATTATCATTACTAATATAATAATATTTAATATTAATTTTATATGTATTTATATGTATTTATATGTATTTATATGTATTTATATGTATTTATATGTATTTATATGTATTTATATGTATTTATATGTGTATACAATAAAATTATGAAGATGGAAGTGCAGCTAGACATAATTTAATTGATCCTAAACTGGCAACATCATACTTAACAACAAGAGGTAAATCGTTCTCCAAGTAGACTTCTATTTGCTGACAAAGATTTGTACATTTAATAAAATATCCTAAATTCTTCAGAGAGAATTCGCCCTGAATAACTTTGGAAGAGTCTTGCTTTAAAATAAAACCCATACTGCCATCAGACTCTGCGCGATGAATTTCGGCAGATGCAAATTGTCCAGAACATTTAAATATAAGCTCATTTCCTACTGACTTTATTTCCAGTTTGTCAGAAATACAAGACAAATCTCTAATAATTTTCTGAAAATCAGCAGAAGGAAGATTAATAATAGAAGAAAACTTAACATCTGGATATTGAAGTTCTTCTGGTTCTGGTTCAATGAGTCTCAACTTTTGAGTCTTGCATTGCTTAATCTCTCCATTTTCGAATTTAAGAGCCAAGTGAGAGACAATTCCATCTACATAATCAGAATTTTCGATGTATATAGTAAGAGTATCATCATTATCGATTGAATTAATCAACTTGAATAAATGAAACATATTGACACCTATAATAATCTTTTCTTTTTTACATTCATAGAACTCAAAGTTCTGTGCAGCTAAATGAAGATGTGCTAAAATAGTATGAGACTTGTCCATATTTATAATACGAATACCATCTGGCTCAAATGAAACGTTTGTTTCCAAAAGAATATCTTTAAGTGCAGTCATAAGTGTTCTAAATGGTGCTATCTGGACAGTCTTAATAGTTAAAACATTTCCATCTGTAGGTGTTGACACTTGATTTTTATTTGAAAATGTGGACATTTATACTAGTTTTTATTTTACAATCTTTAAATACTTATGAATACAAATAATTAAAAATTTAACGCATTAAATTAAATGTTCATTTTTGGAACTCTTCTAGTTCCATGCCCATATTTTTTTCTAGCTATCTTTGCCATACGAAGTGCTTTTGAATTTGGTTTACAACCTTTTTCTAAGATACTATAGTCTACTGCAGCTGCTTTACCTGAAGTAATAGCACTAGCTAAACGCGCAATTCCCCATGATTGACCCGTCTGGTTTGGTCTTGATCCGGAAGAAAAATATGCACCTTCTCCTTTATTAATAATTTTTGCTAGAGCTTTTTTGGAACATCCTGTAGCTTTTGCCAGTTCTGAAGTTGCTCCTATTTTTTCCATATGATACATTTTTTCTGCATTAATAATATGTTGAGATTTCTTTGAAGTAAATGACGACATTTTTCTTCTTGTATAGAATCGTCCCTTTTTATAAAACTTTCTAGATTTTATTAGTTCTCTCTTTTGAGAAAATTTATCTTTTTTTGTTAACCTCTTTGGAATATATCTTAGATTTATTTTCATTATTATATATATATATATATATATTTCAGTATTTTATTATATATTTTAATCAATATTTAAAGACTAAAATAGAATTTTTAAAAGAATGAACGATATAGAAACCGAATGCATAAACACTATAAAAACAATATTAGAAAAGTATAAAAACAATGAGTATATTTTACAGAGACTTAGAAATCATGTTGTTACATGTTTACCAAATACTATTGAAAATGAATTGAAGGCGCATGATGAACGTGTAAATCGCACCAATTATTTAATAAATGAACAGCAAGTTTTTATTCAAGTATTTCTTAGTAAAAATAAATATTTTTATTTACAAAACAATAATTTATTTTACGAATATGATGGTCAAAAATATTTAATTATTAAAGAGGATGAAATAATTCACAAACTTCTCTCTTCTATTTCTAATGAAAAGGTTTTATTAAATTGGAAACATAAAACAAAAACAATTATTATTAAACAGATTAAAGAGAGAAGTCTGTTTAGTTCTATTCCAGAGACTGATACTATACAAAATGTATTAAATGTTTTATACCCGGCGTTTTTTTCATCAAAAAATGAAGCCAAATATTTCCTCACCATTGTTGGAGACAATATTCTAAAAAAAAATCAAAATCTTATTTTTCTAGTTACACAACAAATGAAACAATTTTTAAATGAAATAGATAATGTTGCATTATCATCAATTGCTAACAATAATACATCACATAATTTTATGACAAAATACCATGAAAACCATAGTTATGAAAATTGTCGTCTCATTAAAATAAATGAAACTTTTTCTAATGAAGTTTGGAGAGAATTACTTAAAAAAATAGGTCTTGATTTGCTTTGTGTAGCTGCACATTATTCTAAACGTTATGAAAATTCAGATAACTTTATTGAAAATAAATCAGATGAAGAATTAAAAAGCTATTCACATTATATTAAAAATTCAACTCAAAATACTATTGTAGAAGAATTTTGTAATAAATATATTATTTCTACAAATGATTGTATGATAGAATGGAAAAATCTGCATTTTGTTTGGAAACAATTTCTCTCGACAAGTCATTTACCAAATGTTATTTATTCCAACTCTTTGAAGCAGTTATTAAAAGACAAATATATGTATGCATATAATGAAACAACTGATTCGTTTTTAGGAATTACTAGTAAATATTTGCCAGTACATAGTGATTTTATTAAATTTTGGGAAAATACTATTGAACTAAATGGTAATGACTCTGATAATTCAATTTTGTTTGACAATGAAATAGAAGTAGACGAGTTGTCTTATCTTTTCAAAGTTTGGGCAAAAGAAACAACAACTGAACATTTAATGACAAATGGTTCTATTAATGAAGAAAATATTGTGAAGATTTTAAAACATTTTTTTCCGAATATTGAAATTATTGAGGATAAGTATGTTCTCAACATATCTAGTAAGATGTGGAATAAGATTAGTGATATTGAATCTTCTTTTAAACATATGAGAGAACAAATTAAAAATGAACATAAATTAGCACTTATTTCATTTGATGATGCTTACAATTGTTATTATAGATTTTGCTATGGACAAGGAATGAAAAATATTGTTAGTAAGCGATATTTTGAAAAGTATTTATATTTTAAATTGGCTGACAATATTGTATATGAAAAATTCATTGAAACAATATGGTTTGATACTATTTAATATATTGTAAATAATTTTGTTACATATTTTGATAACAAAATTATTTTTTATTTTTTATTATTTATTATTTATTTAATTCGCATTTCCTGCTCTGAATTGAACATCTAGAGAGTCTTCACTTCCTGAATAACCGCTTACTTCAAGAGGGGAATATGGTCCTCCTATGTACTTACCACCTCCACGCATCTTACGAGATTTCTTTCCGTCTCCTTTCTTGAAGAGCTTGAACACACCTTTCTTAGGAATGAATCCAGCTTTAGCTAGGCGGTTGTTTTTTTTAGCTTTTAAAGACATCTTCTTTGATACGATACGACCATGTTTGTTGTATTTTAATTGTTTTTTTGTTAGACCGCCTTTAGTATGGCGAGCAGTACCATTCATAACTTGAGCACGAGAACCGACAGCAGGCATTTTATATAATGATATAAGAAAATATATTTGTACTAAATATATTTAAATGTGTACGCATTTAATTAAATCTGTTTACTGGAGGTGAACCACTTCCACCTGGCATTCCTTGAGTTCTTCCTAAATAATTTACATTTAATGGTTGTCCTAAATAAAAATTACCAAATTGAGTTGTCCCACCTTTAGTAAAATTTATAATTTGAGAAATCCTTCTATTATTTGATATTCTTATTGAAGGTGAATCAGAACCAATTACACGTTTGTCATATTTATCAGGTACACATGCAGCACAAGTTAATTGTTGTGCGTTTGGAAAAGCTGCATTGTATGCTGCTATATAATTAATAAATCTTGCAGTACCTGATTTTTTTCCTGGAGTAAATTGTCTTTGAGTCATTAATAATATTTTTATTTATTTTATTTTTATTTATTTTATTTTTATTTATTTTATTTTTATTTATTTTATTTTTATTTATTTTTTATTTATTTTATTTTTATTTATTTTTTATTTATTTTATTTTTATTTTTTATAGAAAAAATTGAATTAAAAAACAGAGTTAAAAAGAATTGCATATATTTTAATTATGAGCGCTATCACCGACGTAACTTTATCCAAGAAATATCAGAAAAAGTCAGCAATTCAACATATTCTAGATGCACCAGACACTTATGTTGGTTCCATCGAAAAAGTAGAATCGTTGCAATATATTCTTAATGAAACTGAAGACAAAATCATTGAGAAAAATATTGAATACATACCAGGACTTTTCAAATTATTCGATGAAGGTATCGTCAATTGTCGTGACCATGTTGTTCGCATGTTGCAAACGATTGCTTCCGGTCAGCCTAATTGCATTCCTGTATCAAATATCGAAGTTACCATAAGTGAAGACGGAACTATCACAATGCTAAATGATGGAAATGGTATTGATGTTGCCGAACATCCTGAACATAAAACCTGGATCCCTCAGATGATTTTCGGTGAACTTCGAACATCTACGAATTATGATAAAGAAGAAAAAAAGATTGTTGGAGGTAAAAATGGTTTTGGTTTCAAATTAGTTCTTATTTGGTCGACTTATGGTGCAGTTGAAACTATCGATCATGTAAGAGGCCTTAAATATGTACAAGAATTCAAAGACAATTTATCGGAAATTTGTAAGCCAACTATCACAAAGTGTAAGAACAAACCATATACAAAGGTCACATTTAAGCCTGATTATGCACGTCTTGGATTATCTGGTCTTACGCCTGACATGATTTCTTTACTTAAAAAAAGAATCTACGATGTTGCTGCTATCACAGACAAAGCCATTAAAGTTAAATATAATGGACAGCTTGTTCCTGTCAAAAATTTTCAGCAATACATTGACATGTATATTGGTGATAAATCTCACTCACCGCGCGTTTATGAAGACATTGGTTCTGACGGAAGATGGGAATATGCTGTTGCACTTACTCAGTCAAATGAATTTGTTCAAGTATCATTTGTCAACGGCATACATACAGCTAAGGGTGGTAAGCATGTTGAATATATTTTGAATCAGATTACAAAAAAACTTGGTGAATATATTGAAAAGAAAAAGAAAGTAAAAGTCAATCCAAACAGCATCAAAGAGCAACTAATATTGTTTTTGAGATGCGATATTGAAAATCCAGCGTTTGATAGTCAAACAAAAGACTTTATGAATACACCATCATCAAAGTTTGGTTCAAAGTGCGAAGTTAGTGATAAGTTCATTGAAAAGGTCGCCAAAATGGGAGTCATGGATGCAGCTCTACAATTGACTGAAGTGAAGGAAAATAAAGCTGCCAAGAAAACAGATGGTGTCAAAAGCAAATCTGTACGCGGAATTCCTAAATTGACCGATGCAAATTGGGCTGGCACTGAAAAATCTAAGGATTGTGTCATCATCTTTTGTGAAGGAGATTCAGCAAAGGCGGGAATTATTTCCGGCTTATCATCTGAAGATCGCAATAGTATTGGTGTATATCCTATGAAGGGTAAGATATTAAATGTTCGCGGTGAGACTACAAAGAAAATATCAGAAAACAAAGAAATTGCCGAAATAAAAAAAATTCTAGGTCTTGAAACAGGTAAGAAGTACGAAAATATTGAAGATGTAAATAAGAGCTTGCGTTATGGCAAAGTCCTCTTTATGACAGATCAAGATTTAGATGGTAGTCATATCAAGGGACTTGGAATCAATTTATTCCAGTCAGAATGGCCAACACTTGCATCTATTCCTGGATTTATTGGTTTCATGAATACACCTATATTGAAAGCCAAAAAAGGTGCAACCGAGTTGAACTTTTATAATGATGGTGAATATAATACATGGAAAGAAGAAAATAATACACATGGTTGGAAACTCAAATATTACAAAGGTTTGGGTACTAGCACTGGTAAGGAATTTCGCGAATATTTTGAAAAGAAAAAACTTGTTGGATTTCATCATTCTGAAAAGAGCGACGATTCAATTGATATGGTTTTCAATAAAAAGCGTGCTGATGACAGGAAGGACTGGTTAAAAGTATATGACAGAAATGCTTATCTAGACACTTCCAAAACTGGTGTTACATATGAAGAATTTATTGACAGAGAGTTGATTCATTTCTCAAAATATGATTGCGATCGTTCTATCCCTAACTTGATGGATGGTCTCAAGATTTCGTTGCGTAAGATTCTGTATTCGGCGTTTAAAATGAATTTGACTTCAGAAATCAAGGTGGCTCAGTTTTCCGGTTACGTTTCTAAGGAAGCTTGTTACCATCATGGTGAAGCCAGTTTGAACGCAGCAATTGTCGGTATGGCTCAGAATTTTGTTGGGTCTAACAACATTAACTTGTTAATGCCTAATGGTCAGTTTGGTACAAGACTACAAGGAGGCAAAGATTCTGCATCTGAAAGATATATCTTTACACAATTGAATAAAATTACCCGGACATTGTTTCCTACTGCAGATGATAATATCCTGGAATATTTAAATGATGATGGAACAATAGTTGAACCAATCTTCTACGCTCCTATTATACCTATGGTTCTAGTAAATGGTTCCAAAGGAATCGGTACTGGTTTCAGTACAGATATCATGTGTTACAATCCATTGCAAATTATTGAATATTTGAAAAATAAATTGATGGGTATCACAGATGATGAAGAAGAATTTATTCCTTATTATGAAGGATTTCAAGGAAATATTACTAAACTTTCTGACGATAAATTCCTTATCAAGGGTGTTTATGAAAAAGTTGGTGTTGACAAAATTCGCGTAACTGAATTACCCATTGGTTATTGGACAGAAAATTTCAAAGAATTACTAGAAGAATTAATTGAACCTACTTCACAAAAAGATGGCAAGAAAGTTCCAGCAATTATAAAAGATTATGACGACATGAGTAAGGATACAAATGTCGATTTCACAATTACCTTTTCAAAAGGAAAACTTGAAGAACTGGAGCAATCGAAAGGTGACCATGATTGCAATGGTCTTGAAAAACTATTGAAGTTGTATACAACCAATACCACGACAAATATGCATTTGTTTGATGCTGATGATACGTTACATAAATACGAGAAGGTGTCAGAAATAATTGACGTGTATTATGAAACCCGTTTGAAATTATATGGCACTAGAAAAGAATACATGATCGATGCTTTAGAAAAAGAATTAGTCATGCTGTCGAATAAAGCGAGATATATTCAAGAAAATCTCGAAGGCACTATTGATTTGAGAAAGAAGAAGCGTGAAGAAGTAAATGAAATGTTGCAAAACAAAGGCTATGATATAATGGATAATGATGTGGACTATAAATATTTGGTTAGAATGCCGATGGATTCAGTGACTGAAGAAAATGTAGAGAAGATGCTGAAGAACAAGGGTGATAAGGAATCAGAGTTAGAAAAAATCAAGAATACAACAATCCAGAAAATGTGGAAGTCAGAGTTGGACTTATTGAAAGAGCAATACTTGGAATATAAAGAGGACAGAGTTAGACTACTAGCTGGAGAAGAAAAGAAAAAACCAACCCTTAAGAAAGGTGGAGCCAAAAAATAATAAAAAAAAATAAAAAAATAATAATATAAATAATAGTATAAATAATATTTTTTTCAAGGAAAATATTATTTTTTATTTTGGCTCCACCTTTCTTAAAGGTGGATTAAAGGTGGAATATTATTTTTTATTTTGGCTCCACCTTTCTTAAAGGTGGATTAAAGGTGGAATTAATCTTTAATATTGTTATTGAGAATTTCATCTATGTTATTTTCATTATAATTCTCTCTACAATCAATAAAAGAAAACATATTTTGGATGTTAGTCTTGTCCCACATCTTTTCAAATGTGGTAAAATAACACCAGTCTTGGTTGGCTACATAAAAATTCCATAAATCGGTATTTGTTTGTTGTAAATGAACAAAAGAATTTGGAGCGTGTTTGTGCCAGCTACTTTGTGACTGAGCTGCAATATTCTCTCTAACTTGAATAATTACCTTTGTTTGTGGAAACAATTGTCTGAAACTACTTAATAAATGAACACTTTGACCATCATATCTAATTTCTTTAAATCCCCAAAGTGTGTTGTTAGTATCTTTTTTGAACATAGCAATAATGAGTTCCCTTATTTTCTCTTCCATTTCTTGCATTTTATAAGAGTTATACCAAGCAGGCTTTACGTTTTTACTTATAATTTCTTCATAAGAGGCTGGATGATAATGACCTGGAACATACTCTCTTGATGTAATATGAAGTTTATTATAAAATTGGATTAGGCTATTTATAGCAGAATAATTCTCTCCACATATATTACTGCCAGGTATGGTATTAATAATTCGTTGCAAAGTAGTAGAACCAGAACGTCCTGTTGCACATATTAAGACTATTTTGTCATCCATGCTTGTATAATATAATACTTTATTTTATTTAATAATATTTATACATATATTAAATAAATGTGTAAAAGGTTTGGCTCCACCTTTTCAAAGGTGGATTAGAACCAACTCTTCAATTCTAATTGTCTGTCATTTTGACTAGTCATTACTGGATGAGAAATAGGCACTACTAAAGTGCTAACATCATTGATATATTTCATATATCCTTGAGCTTCACTATATACCTGTTGTACACAATAATCTAGCACCATTTTATTTAGTTCGTTTACTTGTTCATAAATATTATTTGGTTTATTTGCGGAATATTGTAAAAAGATGCTTCTCATAATTATCTTAAGGGTGTCGCAATCTTGAGGACCAATCTCATATTGTCCATTTGAATGTTTATATACTCCAGATCTAATCCCATTTTGTAAGACTTGAATATTTTGTAGAGAGAAAAAAGCATCTGACAAAGCATTTTTTGTCCATAGTCCTTCTGTTGGATTTCTAAATGTCGCACATTGATTTGCAGGTATTTTATCATATAATTCAAATAACGCTGAAGTATTAGGAGTTTTAATATCTACTCTACCATTATTAAATTTATTCATTTATATTACTCTTATAGAAAAAATTATATATAAATATATTATATATAATTATGGAAGGATTTCAAAAAATAGTTCTTTATTCAGCCATTATAATATTGATTATTATTTTAGTTCTAATTGGCATAGCTTTATCTTATTCTAAAAATGAAACATGGCCTCCTATGGTTCCTAGTTGCCCAGATTGGTGGATAGTAGATGGTTCTGGTAATAATGCAACCTGTGTGGATGTAAAAGATTTAGCCAATGACATGTGTAGAGGAAATAGTAAAGATGTACATCTTAAAAAAAACTTTAATACTGCTCAGTATAGCGGGTCAAATGGCAATTGTTCTAAATATAATTGGGCAAATTCGTGTGGTGTTTCATGGGATGGTATAACTTATGGTGTGACAAATCCTTGTTCATCATAAATAATTATATAATATCCAATAGTAAAAATAATTTTTATAATAAATAAAATATTTAACTTATATAATTTTATTTATTTATTTTATGGATTATATTTAAATGTCAGATAACGATGAAATTAAAATTTTAATAAATATACAAAAGTTATCAACTGAATTAATAGATATGATTAAAGATTATATCCCTAAAAAAATATGGATATTTACCAATAGAGAGAATTATTCATTGTACCATATATTTATAAAGCATGACATAATAAATTATGAAAATTATATTCGCGATACTATTCGTCGTGATAATTTTTTTGTATTTAAAAGAATCTTAATAGAAAATTACAAAAAATGGTGTAATATAAATCATTATACATATAAAAATATGATATTCAAAAATTATTTTTATTTTATAATTCATTATTGCATTGAAAATGACTCATCTAATTGCAGAAATACTACTAATTTTTTTTTAAAGCAAAATGGATTAGATAAAAATCTACATAAAAAGAATATTGTAAAGTATATAAGATGGAAGAATTAAATATTAACCAAATTTTAAATAGAGAAATCAAGGCCTCTTCTATTAAAGATACACTGCGAGAATTTGAATTGAATAAAAATAATTTACTTTTTAAAAAAGGTATTTACGTTTATGGAGACCCAGGAACTGGTAAAACTACTTTTGTTATTGATATTTTAAAAGAAATGAACTATGATATTATTAAATATGATGCAGGTGATATTAGAAATACAGCAGTTATTGAAGATATTACAAAA
>Ga0114959_10003537_pt1 | contig 12256 bp, 11 predicted proteins | sample C_130625_EF_Meta_FD_87317 | JGI IMG/M metagenome (GOLD analysis project Ga0114959, IMG submission 87317) | Freshwater microbial communities from Lake Croche, Canada to study carbon cycling - C_130625_EF_MetaG | ecosystem: Environmental > Aquatic > Freshwater > Lake | place: Lake Croche, Canada...
CCTTCGGTGAGGAAGGTCATTTCATTGATGAGGATCTGGATGATGGTGCCGAAGGCCAGCGTCACCATCGCCAGATACGGACCTGTCACCCGCAGCGCCGGCAAGGCGAGCAGCGCGCCGAAGGCCGAGGCCACCACGATGCCGGCCGGGATGGCCCAAAGAAAACCGATGCCCAGCTGGAAATTGAGCACAGCTGCCGTGTAGGCGCCGATACCGAACAGCGCGGAGTGGCCGACCGAGACCTCGCCGGTGTAGCCGAACACTACATCCAGCCCGAGGGCAAGAATGGCGAAGATGGCGATCGTTGCCACCAGATGGATGTAATACGGGCTGGTCACCACAAACGGGAACACCATGAGTGCCAGCAGCCCCAGCGTTTTGAGCAATGCCTTGGCCATGATCAGACCTTCTTGATGGCGCGGCGGCCAAACAGGCCCTGCGGCTTGAACGACAGCACCAGCAGCAGCAGCACCAGGCCCGGCACGTCCTGATAGCCTGAGGAGACATAATATCCGGTCAGCCGGTCGGTGATGCCGAGCAGCACGCCGCCAACCACGACGCCGAAGCCGCTGGACAGACCGCCGATGATCGCCACCGCGAAGGCCTTCAGCCCGAGCGCGCCGCCAAGTCCCGCGCCCGTCAGCGTCACCGGCGCCACCAACACGCCGGCGAACGCCGCGGTCAGCGAGGAGAGCGCGTAGGACAAGGTGATCACCTGCCCGGTGTTCACCCCCATCAGACCGGCCGCCCCGCGATCCGCGGCGGTTGCCACCACCGCCTTGCCGTAGATTGATTTCCGGTTGAAGAGCTCCACCGCCGCCATCAGCGCCACCGCGCCGCAGACGATCAGCACCTCCATCGGCAGGATGCGGACGCCCGCCACCTGGATCGCGGTGTCAGGCAATGGCGACGGGAAGGGGAAGGTGTCACGCCCCCAGATGTTCTCGGCAAGATTCTTGAAGATGATGCCAAGCGCGATGGTGGCCATGATCCAACCCGCCTCGGACTTGGTCTTGATCGCCTGACGCACGCCGAGGCGCTCCACCACGGCCCCTTGCAGCATGCCGAACGCCAGCACGAAAGGCAGCATCAAGATGTAGGACCACAGGACGGGCAGGCCGAACCAGGTGCCGATCTGCGTCACAACCGACCAACCGACCAGCGAGCCCAGCATCAACGCCTCGCCCTGGCCGAAATTCAACGTCGCGGAAGTGGCGAAGGTGAGCTGATAGCCGAAGGCGATCACGCCGTAGATCATGCCGACCGAGATGCCGCTGACCACCAGCTGGGCGAAGGTGAGGAAGTCGAAGCTGTTCATGTCGGCATCATGTCCCGGTCGACGCAGTCATCAAAGCGGCGCCCTCCATTTGCGGAGGGCGCCGTCACGCAAGGCTTAGCGGGTCTTGACGCGCACGGCGTTGGCGCCGGCGATGTCGTCCTCACGCTCAGCGACCACGCGGCCACCCTTCACCAGACCGAACACCGGAATGTTGGCGGTGATGCTCTCATGGTCGGTGGCGGTGAACGGACGATCATAGACCGTCACCACGCCCTCGACCTTGGTGGAGAGGTTTTCCAGCGCCGCCTTGATCTTGGGGCCTTCGGTGGATTTTGCCTGGTTGATGGCCGCAGCCAGCAGATAGGTGCCGTCATAACCCTGCGCCGCGGAGATCGGGCTCGGGATGCGATCCACCTTGTAAGCGGCCTGATAGGCCTCGATGAAGGCCTTGCGCTTCGGGGTGGAGGGCGCCTGGATGAAGGTCTGCGGCATCACCGCGCCCTCGCCGTTGGCGCCGGCATTGTCGATGAAGGTGGACATCGACAGCGTCCAGGAGCCGATCAGCGGCAGCTTCCAGCCGAGCTTGCCCATGCCGTTGGCGATCTGCGCCAGTTCAGGACCAATGCCATAGGTCAGGATCACGTCGGCATTGGCGGCCTTGGCGCGCAGCAGCTGCGACGTCATGTCCGTGTCGCCGATGTTGAACTTCTCTTCCGTCACCGGCTTGATGCCCTTGGCTTCCAGCGCCTTGACGAGGTCCGCGCGGCCAAGCTGGCCGTAATTGGTGCTGTCGGCCAGGATCGCCGGGGCCTTGAAGCCACGCTTGGTGATGGCCTCTTCCACGATCATGCCGGACTGGATCACGTCGTTGGCCGACATGCGGAAGATGTAGTTCTCAGGCTTGAACTGCTGGGTGATCACCGTGCCGGTGGCGACGTTGTTGATCACCGGAATCTCAGCTTCCTGGTAGAAGCGCTGCGAGGCGAGGGCCACACCGGTGTTGATGTAGCCCATGGTGGCAACGACGCTCTCCTTGTTGATGAGCTCCTGTGCCACCTGGACGCCCACGTCGTTCTTCGCTTCGTCATCACGCTCAACGAGCTGAATCTGACGGCCCAGCACACCACCAGCCTTGTTGATCTCGCTCACCGCGAGACGCACGCCGTCGCGCATCGACACGCCCATCGAGGCGGAACCGCCGGTGAACGGGCCGGACAGGCCGATCTTGATCGGGTCAGCCGCGATCGCGACGCTGGAGAGAGCGGTTGTGGCGACAAGAGCGGCCAACATGCGGCGACCGAACGAAGTTGCGTGATGCGTCATGGCGACGTTCCTGTTTCGTGTGAAAGACCGACCCGCTCGTTGACGGGCTGCCGCGCGATACCACGAGCCACGACGTGGCACCATCACCAAAACGTCAATGAGATGCCGCCGGCGCCATCTGGTTGCGCAGCACGCCGATGCCCTCGATCTCGACCTCCACGACCTGCCCCGGCCGCATTGGCAGCGCGCCGAGCGAGGTGCCGCAGGCGATGAGATCGCCGGGATGAAGCGTCATCTCCCGCGAGATCAGACTGACGATGCGCGCGGGGGCCAGGATCATGTCAGCGGCGGGGTAGTTCTGCCGCTCCCGGCCGGCGAGGCGGGTGCGAATGGTGAGGCTGGCCCAGTCAAGTCCGGTCGCGATCACCGGTCCCACCGGACCGAAGCCGTCACAGCCCTTGGCGCGCGCCCATTGCGGGAAAGAGGCGTCCTCAGTGAGCAGATCAAGCGCTGTCACGTCATTGATGCAGGTGTAGCCAAAGATGGCGGCGGCGGCCTCGCTCTCATCGGCGTTGCAGCAGCGTGTGCCGATGACAATGCCAAGTTCGCCCTCATACAGCACCCGTCCGCTATAGGTGGCCGGCGGGGTGATGGTGGCATCGGGGCCGATGATGCTGCCGGTGGATTTGAGGAAATACAGCGGCACGTCTGGAATGGCGTTGCCCTGCTTGGCAGCGGCGGCGTGGAAGTTGTTCCACAGCCCGATGAAATTGCGCGGCGTGATCGGGGCCAGCAAAATGGCCTCGGCCAGCGCCACCTGTTGGCCCGTGGCGCGTCCGCCATCCCAAGGCGCTGCATCGTAGAGCGCCACCCTATCATTCACGATGTGGCCCCAATGCGGCGTATCGCCCAGCGCGATCCTTGCCCAGCCCGTCATACTTCGCCCCGTTCGCTGAAAACCAATTCGGTTAAAACGAAAAAGGCCGGAGCAGGTTGCTCCGGCCTTGATCGACAGATCACAAAAAGTGATCAGGCCATGCGGACGGCGACGGCTTCCGGACCCTTGGCGCCCTGGACAACCTCGACCACGACGGTCTGGCCTTCCATCAGCGACTGGAGGCCGTTGCGCTGCAGCACGGAGGCGTGCACGAAAACGTCCTTCTCGGCGTCCGGCACGGCGACGAAGCCGAAGCCCTTGGCGCCGTTATACATCTTCACTGTGCCACGCATCTCCTGCCCGGTGCCGGGCGTGGGGCGACGCGGGCCGCCGGCGCGCGGGCCGGCGCCGGGGCCACCCGGGCCACGACCGCCACCACCACCTGCCTGCGCGGTGCTCTCGTCAACCGAGATCACCTCGGTGACCTGGCGCCCCTTCTGACCCTGGCCGACGCGCACCTTGAGGGTGGCTCCGGGGGAGACGGTGGTTGCACCGGTCGCGGACAGCGCGTTGATGTGGAGGAACACATCGCCCGACCCGTCAGACAGCTCGACGAAGCCGAAGCCCTTTTCCGGGTTGAACCACTTGACGGAGGCGCCAAGCTCGGGGCCGAAGCCGGCCGGCGGCGCGCCGTAGCGGGGCTGATCGCTCGTAACCGGTCGGTCAAACGAACCGCGGTCACCGAAGCTGGGACGGTCGTTGTGGGACGGGCGGTCCGAGGAACCGAAATCGTCGTCGAAGCCGCGACCGCGTGTTTTGCGGCTGCGGCCATGGTTGGTCATGCTCAAGAGAAACTCGTCCTTGGTCTGTGCGAAACGGGAAGTCGTGCGATCGGTCCGACGTTGGGCCGTGCGGCTTCAACGCTGCGGGCACGTTAGCGCAAATTCATGCCGGAAGCCAGCATGAAGCGCTGGTCTTGCGCTCCACCGCATCATTTTGAGGAACAAGCGTTCCCCGCTGTCTCGCTGGGTCTATCGTGCCAAAGTTGCACCGACCGTGCGGCGCAGTTCGACGATTCCGCTGTCACTGTGGCGCGAAGGATGCACCCGGTTGGTCAGCAGGGTCCATGCCAGCTCCCGCTCAAAATCAATCCATAATCCGGTCCCGGTGAAGCCGGTATGACCAATGGTGGATGGCGAGCAGGACGGCCCGCCCGGCCAGCCATCATGGGCGATCTGCCAGCCAAGCGTACGGGTGGCGGAGAGCCTTACCCAGGGGGACGGGCCACGGGCCAGCAGCGTTTCGGCGAAACCGAGCAAGGCCGCCGCCGAGCCAAACAGCCCGGCATGGCCAGCCGCTCCACCCATGGCACAGGCGTTCTCGTCATGCACCTCGCCGCGCAGCACGCGGTCGCGCCAATGGCATTGCTCGGTGGCGGCACAGGAAGCGGCATCTGGGTGGAAGGTGAACCCCGCCGGCACCGGCTGGCTTCCCAGGTCAACCCCGGTCAGCCGCTCGATGGCGATGCCGAGCAGCAGAAAATTGATATCCGAATAGACCGAGGGTCCTGGCGTCCAGACGCGCTGGAGGATGAAAGCGCGGAGATCACGCGGCGACAGCCCTAAGGTATAGAGTGGCTCCACCGCCGGCAGATGGGTCAGGTGAGTGAGGCATTGCCGAAACGTCAGGCGCCGTTCGGCGGCGTTGGCGACGTCGTATTGCCGCAGATCGGGGATCGCCACCGTCAAGGTGTCATTCAGCGCGATTCGGCCCTCGCCCACCAGCCGCAGGATCGCCTCGGTGGTGAACACCACCTTGGTGAGCGAGGCGAGGTCAAACATCGTGTCCTGCCGCATCGCCACCAGCTCCGGCAGGCGGCAGGCGAGGCCCTCATGTCGGAAATCCGCACGCCCGCGCCGCAGCACGCCGAGCACGGCACCGGGAATGCGGCCATCGACAATTGATTGATGAACCGGGGCAAACGCATCGTCGAGGATCATGGGGCCAGCCTCTCCAAAGTCTTTTGAACGGGTTTTCAAACACGACTTTACCTCGCCTTAACAAGGTGCATGGCAGGCTGCCAGGGTCTTGGATCAGGGTCGTGGAAAGGTTTTTGATGCCCGTTTTGTCACGGCCCCCCCTCGAGCCTGTTCCGCCCCCCCTTCCCGGGTTTGTCCCGCGTCAGCGCGTCGTGGCTGACCGCTATCTCGGGTTTGCCTTTGCCGCAGCGGAACTGCTGGTGGAGACAGACCTGACCGGGCATATCGGCTTTGCCACCGGTACATTCCTCTCACGCTTCGGCGTGCCGGCCGAGAGCTTCATCGGCGCGCCCATTGCCCAACTCTTCCGTTCGGCCGACGAGGACGCGCTGGCGCGCGCGGTGGACAGCGTCAAGCAGATCGGCCGCATCGTGCCGGTGGTGCTGCATCTGGCCGATGCAGGTGCCAGCGCCATGTCCGTCTCGGCGATGTTGATGCCGGAGGACGGCGCGGGGCCTGCGCGCCTGTGCTTCACCATCGGGGCGATTGCTGTCGTCCCCGATCACGGCCTGACCGAGCCGGCACCGCCCAGAGTGCAGGGCCCCAAGGAGTTTGCCCGTATGGCGGAGGAGCGGCTGCGCAGCGGCCGGGAGGCCAAGATCAACCTGCTGGAGTTCAAGGGCCTCGCAGGCATGCAGTCACCGGAGGTGCTGGCGGAGGTGCAGAAGAGCCTAGAGCGCGCGATCGCCGGAGGGCAAAGGCGGGCCGGCTTACTTGGTGCCGGCACAGTGATGGCGGGCCAATTGGGCGATGGCCGTTTTGGTCTGCTGGCCGCCCCGGAGGTGGACGTCTCAGCGACGCTGGCGCACGCCGTCGATCTTCTGCGTGACACCCAGGCGGGCCGAAATGCCACACTGGTTGAAACATCCATGGCGCTCACACCCGGCGACCTCACGCCGCTTCAGGCCGCGCTCGCGCTGCGCCATGCACTGGGCTGCTTTATCAGCGGCGGCACTGAGGCAACAATTGCCGCAGGCGGCGATCAGGGCCTGGCGGGTATCATCGCCGGTGCCAACGCCAGGGCCGTCAATCTCCGCGATACGATCCGAGCACGGCGCTTCCGTTTGAAATTCCAGCCAGTGGTCAGCCTTCAGGATCGGCGGATCCATCATTTTGAGGCCCTGCTGCGCCCGATCCCAACACCGCCAAACCCGGCGCAGCCGACGCAGGATTTCGTCGCCTTCGCCGAGGCGGTGGGCCTGTCCGATGAACTGGACTGGGCCGTGCTGCAATCGACGATCGACACCTTGATCGCGCGACGCAACGTCTCCGTTGCAGTGAACCTCTCCGGTTTTTCGATCCAGAATCCGGAGTTTCGCGACCGGATGCTGGAGGAAGTGCAGGCCCTTGCCAGCCGACCGGAGCGGCCATGTGCAAGGCTGCTGGTCGAGCTGACCGAGACCGCCGAGATCACCGATATCAAAGGGGCTGCAAAGACCATCGAAGCCCTGCGTGCCGCCGGCGTTCCGGTATGCCTGGATGATTTCGGCGCCGGCAGCGCGGCCTTGCGTTACCTGCGCGCATTCCAAGTGGATTTCGTCAAGATCGACGGTGTGTATGTGCAAGGGGCGGAGAAGAATACACGTGACCGCAGCTTCGTCGCATCGATCGTCGAACTCGCCGACACGGTGGGCGCGCAGGTGGTGGCCGAGATGATCGAAACCGAGAGTCAGGCCGAGTTGATGCGCAACATGGGCGCGCAGTTCGGCCAGGGCTGGCTGTTCGGTAGACCAGGCACGCTGCCCGGCGGAAGATGAAAGGGCCGGGGCCCGTTTCGCAGCAGGTGATGCAACCAAAACGCGTGCAACGACTTCCCGCTCAACACATTGGTCCGATCAGACCGAGATCACGGGCGGGGCGCCTCTTTCCACAAACCTCAAGCTCCAGCTCGTTGTTTGATCGCGCAATTGACGCATCCGGTCGATTCAACGTGTTGAATCACGCTTTATCTGAGCCAGCCTCACTCACCGCAACACACCGAGCTTGCGCATGACATCAAAGGCCGGTGTGGCCCCTGGCTGACCAGGACCATCCGCCCCCGCGCTGCGGGCAGCCAGGGTCAGCGCCTCGGCCAGCTCGGTGCGACGGAACGGCTTGAACACGATTGCGTCGGGTTTCACATCCCGCATCTGTGCGATCTCTGCAGGGTCCGAACTGCCAGTGAGGAACACGATCCGTGCGGATGACGCACGGCGAATGGCGCGCGCCGTCTCGGCTCCGTCACACACGCCTTTCAGATGGAAATCCATCAGCACCACATCGGGCTGGCATTCCCCCACCAGCTCGAGCGCGCGCTCCGCGGTGGCGGCCGACCCTACCAGGGTGAAGTTCAGCAGGCGCACCACGGTGGTGAGCGTCATCGCCACCAGCTCCTGATCCTCGACGATCAACAAGCGACATCCTGTCCCCGGCATTCGAACGCGCTCCCAAGCCGACACCTGCCGACCCATGCAGTGAACGCTGTGCGGGTAAACAAAGCATGACCGGGTCAGCCGAATCCGCCGGGATTGGCGAAAATTGCGATCTTGCGCCAGGATGGCATTTCGACGTGGTTGACCCAATCCCTTGCCCGACATTCTCCTGCCGCCCGAGACCTGCGACTGCCACGTCTCCGCCCCCGGTCCTGAAACTGGCCGCGCGGTGCTGGTGCAGACCAGCCGCGACGCCCGCGCCCATGAGGCGCTGCTCGCCGGCCTCGCCCGCCGGCGTTGGCTCACGCGCGGCGTGGCCATGGTGGGGCTGATCACGCCAGACGCAACACTTGACCAGATCGGCCTGCAAGGCGTGCGCGGCCTCCGCCTCGCCGCGCGCCACACGCACGAACAGGACGCGCTGCGCCAGGACCTCACCGACCTCATCCCCCGCGCCGCGCAGCGCTTCTGGCACATCGAGCTGGATACCCCGGCCAACATGACCTCTGAGCTCGCGCCGATCATCCGCACCTCCGCCGTGCCGATCGTGCTGACCCGTTTCGCCGGCATCGACCCGGAACAAGGACTCGATCAGCCAGGGCTCGGTGAAATCCTGGAACTGCTTGCTGCACGGCGCGTCTGGATCAAGCTCGCCGGCATGGCCCACGCCCCGCACGGCGTCTCCCTGCTGCGCGTGCTCGCCGCCACCGCAATCGACCGGCTGATCTGGGGCAGTGGCTGGCCGCTGCATGAGCTTGACGACAGCCTGGACATGCTGCGCGCCGCCGCCGGCACGGCTGAAGACCTGGAACAGGTGCTCTGCGTCAACCCCGCCCGACTTTACGGATTCGCCGAGCCATCCTCAGCGATGGATTTGTAGAACAGCACCGTCGCTGACAGGCCGCCATCCGCATCGCGGCAGAACAGCGGAATCTCGCCGCAGCGCAGCCAGCCGGCGCCAGCGTAAAGCGCCTCGGACGGATCGCCCTTCCGCGTGTCAAGCACCAGCAACGACCGACCAGCCGCCAGAGCCTCCGCCTCGATCGCCGCCAGCATCGCCCGCGCCACACCCCGCCGGCGCGCCTTGGGCGAGACCAGCATCTTCTGCACATCCGCCCGATGCGTCTGGTTCTGCGGCATCGCGAGATCGAGCATCACACTCCCCACCAACGCGCCATCAAGCCAGGCGGCCAGCAGCACGCGCCGCCCGGCAGCGATATCGGTGACAGCCCGACGATAAAACGCCTCAGCCGCATCACGCGCCAAAGGCGGCAGAAACGACACCGAGGCACCATCGGCCACGCAATCCTGCAAGATCGCAGCGAGCCCCCGAATCGCCGCACTGCAAGAAGCGGTGTCGAGCCGCTCGATCACCAGACCCGCGAGCGGCTTGGCGTAGCCGAACTCGATGGAGTTGGAGAGATCGAACAACGGCCTGATACCGCCCTGACGGACAAAGCCCTGTCGCTCATAGAAACGATGCGCCCGGTCAAACCGTGTGTCGCTCCACAAGATGAGGCGCTCCGCACCACCATCCCGCGCATGGGTCTCCACCCGCCGCACCAGCGCATCCGCCAACCCGGTCCCCCGTGCCGAGGCTGCGACATACATCCGGCACACCTCCCACGTCGCACCCTCTTCCGGCTTGGTGGCGACCATGCCGACCACCCTGCCCGCCTGCTCGGCCACCCACAGCGCGCCGCCGCGTGTCTCAAAATGACTGGCCAGCGCCCGCAACTCCGGGTTCTCGCCATCCACATCCATCACGCAGCCCGGATACTCCGCCCAACATCCCGCAATCAGATCGATGAACGCGGCCGCATCCTCATCCCGCCCAGCCCGGATCACCCCCATCGTTCAGCGCAGCCCCGCCACGAATTCCGCCATCCGCACCATGGCCCGATCCAGGCTCTCATCATCCGTCGCGTAACTGATCCGCAGATAAGGCGACATCCCAAACGACGCGCCATGCACCAGCGCCACATAGGCCTCATCGAGCAGAGCCGCCGCGAAATCCTGATCCGTCTCGATCAACCGCCCGCCCGCCGTGGTCCGACCAATGCGCCCCGCAATATTGGGGAACACATAAAACGCCCCCTCCGGCCGGTGGCACGAAATCCCCGGCATGGCGTTCAGCGCCGCCACCACCCCATCCCGCCGGCGGTGATAGATCGCGCGCATCTCCTCCACCACCTCCTGCGGCCCGTTCAACGCCGCCACTGCCGCCGCCTGGCTCACCGACGAAACACCCGCCGTCGCATTCCCCTGCATCAACGTCATGCCGCGGATCAACTCCTTCGGCCCCGCGGCAAACCCCACCCGCCACCCGGTCATGGCATAGGATTTCGACACCCCCGAAATCGTGACGATCCGATCCCGCAGATCCGGCGCCACCTCAGCGATCGTCGCGTATTCAAACCCGTCATAGACAAGGTACTCATACATATCATCCGAGATGATCCACACATGCGGATGCCGCCGCATCACCTCCGCAATCGCCGCCAGCTCCTCGCGCGTGCACGCCGCCCCGGTCGGATTGTTCGGCAGATTCAACAGCAACAGCTTGGTCCGCGGCGTGATCGCCGCCTCCAGATCCTCCGGCCGCAGCTTGAACCCATTGTTCTGCGGACAGGTGACATAAACCGGCTCAGCCCCCGCCACTTGCGCCATCAACCCATACGCCCCCCAGTAGGGCGACGGGATCACCACCTCATCGCCCTCATCCAAGGTCGCCATCATCGCATTGTAGAGACCCTGCTTCCCACCATTGGAAACCGTGATCTCATCCAATGCATAGTCCAGCCCACGGTCCCGCTTGAACTTCGCCTGCACCGCCAGCTTCAGCGCCTTCGAACCATCCTGCGGCGGATATTTCGTATCCCCCTCCAACGCCGCCTGATACGCCGCCTCAATGGCATGACGCGGCGAATGAAAATCCGGCTCCCCAATGGTGAGCTGGATCACATCATGCCCCGCATCGCGCAGCGCGCGGGCCTTGATGGTCTGCGACACCGTCGCCGCGGTGCGCGCCCGACCGAGCCGGGAAGCCAGCTTCGGCATTCAGACCAACCCCGCGCAGAAATTCTGAATCCGCGTGCAAGCCTCCACCAGGCTCGCCGTATCGGTGGCGTAGCTGATGCGGAAATGCCCCGGATACATGAACGCCGCCCCATGCACCGCCGCCACCCCGGTCTCCTCCAGCAAAGCAATGACGAAATCCTCATCATTGCCAATCTTCGCCCCACCCGCGCTGGTCTTGCCGATGCAGCCATGCACCGAGGGGAACACATAAAACGCCCCCTCCGGCTTATGACAGGTAATGCCCGGCGCCTTGTTCAGCATATCCACCACCAGATCGCGCCGTTCCTTGTAGACGACCACCATCTCATCAATGAACCCCTGCGGCCCGGTCAACGCCGCCACCGCCGCGGCCTGGCTGACCGACGAGGTGTTGGACGTCGACTGACTCTGCAACTTGTCCATCGCCTTGGTCATCGCCAACGGCGCCCCGGCAAACCCGATGCGCCACCCGGTCATGGCATAGGCCTTGGAACAGCCATTCATCGTCACCGTCCGGCTGCGCAACGCCGGCTCCACCTGCACAATGGTCGCCGGCTTGAACCCGTCATACGCCAGCTTGTCGTAAATATCGTCGGTCAGAACCCACACATCCGGATGCCGCAGCAACACATCACAGATCGGCCGCAGCTCCTCCGCCGAATACGCCGCCCCGGTCGGATTGCAGGGATTGTTGATGAACACCCATTTCGTCTTGGGCGTGATCGCCGCCTCCAGATCCTCCGCCCGCAGCTTGAACCCCGAATTCTGGCTGCACGGCACAAACACCGGCACCCCATCGGCCAACGTCACGATATCCGGATAAGACACCCAGGCCGGCGTCGGAATGATCGCCTCATCCCCCGCATTCATCGTCGCCACCATGGCGTTGAAGATCACCTGCTTGCCCCCGGTCGAGACAATGATCTCCTCCGGCTTGTAATCGAGCCCCGAATCGACCCGGAACTTCTCCGCCACAGCGCGGCGCAAGGCGAGCGTCCCCGACACGTCCGTATACTTGGTCTCCCCCGCCTGAATGGCGGCGATGGCGGCATCCTTCACAAACTGCGGCGTATCAAAATCCGGCTCGCCGGCCGAAAGCGAGATGATATCCCGACCCTGCGCCTTCAACTGGCGCGCCTTGGTGGAGATGGCGATGGTCGGGCTGGCGCTGATACGATCCAGGCGGTCGGCGGTCAGATGCATGATGCTCTCGGGTGTTGACGGAAGCGAGAACACTAGCCAGCGACCGCCCCCGGGGCAACCATGCGCAGCAACACCGCCGCCCGCAGCCCCCGCCGCGGCCAGCCCCCCCCCAGCAATCACCCCC
>Ga0114959_10003541_pt1 | contig 12243 bp, 11 predicted proteins | sample C_130625_EF_Meta_FD_87317 | JGI IMG/M metagenome (GOLD analysis project Ga0114959, IMG submission 87317) | Freshwater microbial communities from Lake Croche, Canada to study carbon cycling - C_130625_EF_MetaG | ecosystem: Environmental > Aquatic > Freshwater > Lake | place: Lake Croche, Canada...
CAGGTAGGGAAAAATTTGCCGATGGCTGAAAGGTCAATTGCGCGTAAACCAGTGGTGATCGAGTCGGTAGGCTCGATTGCATCCCCATAAAACTTCCTGCCACTAATATGATGTGAGCGCCATCAAGCTTTAGTGTCGACAACTCCGATGCTTTTTGGTGGGTAAAATCAGGCTCGCACTCCTCATCGGCTCGCGGCAGCGCTACCCAACATTGCAAACCATATAAAGAAGAAGCTTGTTCGCGCTGTTGCGTGTCACTACGCTCTGAGTGCACGATGCCGCGCCCCGCAGTCATCCAATTGACTTCACCGGGTCGAATAGTTTGCACATAGCCCAAACTATCGCGATGCAAAATTTCGCCTTCCAACAACCAGGTCACGGTAGCCAGACCAATGTGAGGATGCGGACGAACATCCAAGCCTGAACCTGGTGCTAATGAAGTGGGACCCATCTGATCGAGAAATACAAACGGGCCGACCATCCGTCGCTCGGCAGCAGGAAGCGCCCGCCTGACATGAAAGCCATCACCCAGATCGCGAACGCGCGGAACAATAATAGTTTCTAAATTTGACACAATTTATTCTCCAGTGACGCGAATCATGCCTGAAAGACTTTGCATAAAAGCTAGATGCCGAATCTTATTTATGCAGAGGAAGGCTAAACAATGTTCACTAATTACGCTAAAAAGTCTAGATTTATCAATTCGACATTCGATTTTGGATAATTTATACGAAGTTTTAAGAAGAGCTTCTTGAAAAAGCAGGACGCCGTCCCTATACTTAGCACTCGCTAGAGGAGAGTGCTAACAACTCCCCTAGCAAAAAGTCTTTACACGTCCAGCCAGCGAAGTCGGGCTCCCAAAATTGCTGGCGCATAAACAAACATAATTTACTGTTTTAAGGAGTTTTTATGAAAATTCGTCCCTTGCACGACCGCATTGTCGTTCAGCGCCTAGAGCAGGAAACTAAGACAGCGTCGGGCATCGTAATCCCAGATCAGGCAGCCGAAAAGCCAGATCAAGGCGTAGTCAAGGCCGTTGGTAATGGCAAAGTCGGTGATGACGGCAAGGTTCGTCCTCTCGACGTCAAAGTCGGCGACAAAGTTCTTTTTGGAAAATATTCAGGCCAAACCGTCAAAGTCGGTGACGACGAATTGCTGGTCATGCGTGAAGACGACGTGATGGCTGTCGTCGAATAACGAATAAATTACAGAGCAAAATCGAATAACGAATCAAGGAGTAACAACATGGCAGCTAAAGAAGTCGTTTTTGGCGACGTCGCCCGTCAAAAAATGGTTGAAGGCGTAAACATTCTCGCCAACGCAGTGAAAGTCACTTTAGGTCCTAAGGGTCGCAATGTGATTCTGGAGCGCTCGTTCGGCTCCCCTACCGTCACTAAGGATGGTGTGTCGGTCGCCAAAGAAATCGAGCTCAAAGACAAGCTGATGAACATGGGCGCGCAGATGGTGAAAGAAGTTGCATCAAAAACTTCTGATAACGCCGGTGACGGTACCACTACTGCAACCGTGTTGGCACAAGCCATCGTTCGTGAAGGCATGAAGTATGTAGCTGCCGGCATGAACCCTATGGATCTAAAACGCGGTATTGATAAAGCCGTTGCCGCAACCGTTGAAGAACTGAAAAAAATCTCTAAGCCTTGCACCACATCGAAAGAGATCGCTCAAGTCGGTTCTATCTCTGCGAACTCAGACAGCTCCATCGGTGATCGTATCGCTGAAGCGATGGAAAAAGTCGGCAAAGAAGGTGTGATCACTGTTGAAGATGGTAAATCGCTGAATGATGAACTCGACATCGTTGAAGGTATGCAGTTCGACCGTGGCTATCTGTCACCGTACTTCATCAACAATCCAGACAAGCAAGTCGCGCTGATGGAGAATCCTTTCATCCTGTTGTGCGACAAGAAAATCTCTAACATTCGTGATCTGCTGCCCGTACTGGAGCAAGTAGCGAAAGCCGGTCGTCCACTGCTGATCATTGCCGAAGATATCGAAGGCGAAGCGCTGGCAACTCTGGTGGTGAACAACATTCGTGGCATCCTGAAAACTTGCGCAGTGAAAGCACCTGGTTTTGGTGATCGTCGTAAAGCCATGCTGGAAGACATCGCTATTTTGACTGGTGGTCAAGTTATCGCTGAAGAAGTTGGCCTGACATTAGAAAAAGTTACGCTGAATGATCTCGGCCAAGCAAAGCGCATTGAAGTGGGTAAAGAAAATACCACCATCATTGATGGCGCTGGCGTTAGCAAATCGATCGAAGCGCGAGTGAAACAATTACGTGTTCAGATTGACGAATCAACCTCTGACTACGATCGCGAAAAATTACAAGAGCGCGTTGCGAAGTTGGCAGGCGGCGTTGCAGTGATCAAAGTCGGCGCTGCAACCGAAGTCGAAATGAAAGAGAAAAAAGCACGCGTTGAAGATGCTCTGCATGCAACTCGCGCTGCTGTTGAAGAAGGTATTGTTGCAGGTGGTGGTGTTGCGTTGCTGCGTGCACGTGCCAACCTGAAAGTCAAAGGCGACAATCCTGATCAAGATGCAGGTATCAAGATCGTTCTGCGCGCCATGGAAGAGCCACTGCGCATGATAGTTAGCAATGCTGGCGAAGAAGCTTCTGTGGTCGTTAACAAAGTACTGGAAGGCAAAGGTAACTTCGGTTACAACGCAGCCAACGGTACCTATGGCGATATGGTTGAAATGGGTGTTCTCGATCCAGCCAAGGTCACACGCTCTGCTTTACAAAACGCAGCTTCTATCGCATCGTTGATGCTCACTACCGATTGCATGGTGTCTGATCTGGTTGAAGACAAACCAGCAGGCGGCGGTGGTATGGGCGGTATGGGTGGTATGGGCGGCATGGGTGGTATGGACGGAATGATGTAATCCAGAACCAAATGCTTCACTCTAAAAACCCGCGCAATGCGCGGGTTTTTTTATGCATTGAACAATGATGAGCCACCTTCACGAATCGTTTAGTAGAAACCTTGCGAAACGTCAGACTCACTGCAGTTACATCCGCAACTCTCGCTACGTAGTCGTTACGCACTCATCACAATAAATTTAACGATCTAATTGATCGATTAAAAATAATGCGTATCAAACGACGAGGAGATCACATGCAACCTATACTGCGGCGCACAGCAACAATTCAGCATGCACGACCCAAGCTACTACATGAATCGTATCTGTCGCGATTGAATGCCGAGTGTCTATCGAAAATCAATAAGATTGGCATTGATCGTTCGACCAAAGCAGCGATGGAAGAAATTAATACCCTGTATCAAATCACTATTAACGAAGAAGTAAAAAGTCAATATGGAATGCTACATTCCAATCAACTCTTTTTACCTGATGATTCATTCATATCAACAGAATTAGCCAAAGGTCATCAAATTTCCTGCGGACTTTTTTCTTCTCAAGAATTTCAACAAAATTATTCTGTGACAGTCTCTCAAATGTCGCTTGAAGCAGCTATTAACCCTTTTCATAAAAATTATCTTATGAAATCATTTCAAAAAACTATTTTAGCGATCACTACAAAAGAACGAAATGCACTGTCAGAAATAATCCATCCAAAAGTTTTTGACTGGCTAGATTTAAAAATGAATCCGGATGAAATTAAATTATCTTGCAACGCCGCACAAAAAAACCTACCGCAGCTTCAATTGAATCATGTACTTGCCTTAGTTGACTATTGCAATTCTCAAACTGGTAGCTTTAATTCAGTCAATGATGCATTGAGAGTGTGGCAAATGTCTGGCTCTGATACATTTGCCAGAATAAGCGACTGCCTGATTAGTGCATTAGACGAAGCCTTAGAGATACTATCTTTGAATGAAAAATTCACATATGAAGGACCAGCCTACAAAGGCTTGGTGTTAGCTAACGGCGCCGGGCCGTATCGACTCGCCCGCATGCAAGTTGGCATGACCTATATTAGCCCTCACTGGCTATCAGCTACCACGCAACCAAAATCAAGTTATGCCAACGATGAATCCTGCTACAGCCCGCATGCCATCTCAACCAATGTACGCGATACTCAGTTGACCATCGTTCACACTAAGGCTGTCAAGGTTCATCTTTTTAATGACATCAGCTCTATCGATCAAGGCGAGATCATGATCTCTAAAAAACCGCTTGAGTTTTTATCACCTAAGACAGTTGATACCCATGTACTCATGTCCGGTCATGCGCGTAACGAGCTGTATTGCAAGATGAAAAATGACGATTTATAAGCTGAGGAAGATGCAAGTTCTTTGCGAAGTATGAAATACTGCAGATCACTCAATTTTATTTTCAAGAAAAAAATTTTATGATTTCCACGAAGGAGGACGTTTTTCTATAAAAGCTTGTACACCTTCTAATGCTGCTTCGTCCATCATGTTGCACGCCATAGTCTCACCGGCTAACTGATACGCCGCTGCTATACCCATCTCTAGCTGGCGGTAAAACAATTGCTTACCCATGGCAATAGCAACCGCTGGCTTAGCGATGATGCTTTTTGCAAGCAGCGAAATTTCGTTATCCAACAATTCGGGTGACACAACGCGATTCACCAAGCCGCGTTCTTTGGCAGCATACGCATCAATGAAATCTCCTGTTAGTAGCATTTCCATCGCTTGCTTACGCGGCACATTACGTGACAAACCTACGGATGGCGTTGAACAAAACAGTCCATAGTTAACACCGGATACTGCAAAGCTAGCATCGGTAGAAGCCACCGCAAGATCACACATAGACACCAACTGACAACCGGCAGCCGTCGCAAGACCGTGTACGCGTGCAATTACTGGTTGAGGCATTTGCTGTATCGCCAACATCAGCTTGCTACAGCTATGGAAAAGTGATTTGTAATAATCTGTGGATGGCTCAGCACGCATCTGCTTCAAATCATGTCCTGCACAAAACGCTTTACCTTGTGCAGCGAGCACCACCAATCTGACCGACGAATCTTTTGCAATCGTATCAATCTCAGTTTGTAACGCTGCCAGCATTTCTTCTGACAATGGATTAAACCGTTCGCCGCGATTCAGCGTGAGCGTAACAATACTTTGTTCACGCTGACTGATAATGTAGGGAGTATCCGCTGTCGAAGTGGGCTGGCTCATGATGTCTCTTGTATTTTTTTGTACAGGGCTATTCGAAATTTATTCTGGCTCGTATTCTTCTCGTGGTTGCTCGAGCCCTAATGATACGGGTGCTTGATAACTTGCCAGCAGCGCGACGCGTCGCTCGGGCGTCTCCAGACTAATACGACCAAGGACGCCGCTTCGATAATCTTGCAGCAGTGTATGCGCGGCCTTTTCAACATCGGCCTCTCCACCTCGTAAACGCAAACCACGTTTCTGAGCAATGGTCTCTAAAACACCTACGCCATCATTGACACTGGGGGACATGCCGTAACGTGCGACTAGCATCGAGGAGTAATGCTCAAGTAACTGGCTTGCAAGAAAATCAGCGACTTCTTCTTCAATAATCGCATTCACGCCAATTGCATGACTAGCTGCTAACATCAAGCCATCGGTAGGGTGAGCTATTTTCGGCCACATCATTCCAGGGGTATCGATCAGGACAATGTTATTACCTAAAAAAAGTCGTTGTTGAGTCTTAGTAACTGCAGGCTCATCACCCACCTTGGCAACCCGCTTCTTTAATAAGGCATTCATCAAGGTGGATTTGCCGACATTCGGAATACCCATAATCATCACGCGCAAAGGCTTGAGCGTAGTACCTCGATGGGGTGTTAGCTTCAAACAGACAGCTGGAATCTTTGCTACTTCAACAGCTTTTTTACAGGAGAGTGCAATCGCATGTACCTGAGGTTGGGCGTCGTAATACTTAAGCCATGCTTGCGTCGCTGCGGGATCAGCCAAATCGCTTTTGTTCAATATTTTTAGGCAGGGCCGCTGTCGCGCTTTGCGCAACTCAGTAATCATGGGGTTGCTGCTCGCCTCTGGTAGTCGAGCGTCCAGTACCTCAATAACGAGATCTGTCTTCTCCATGGACTCGGCGGCTTTTTTGCGCGCAGAGTTCATATGACCGGGAAACCATTGGATAGACATGAAAAGAGCCGATGAAAAAATAGTTAAGCGAGTAAAAACGATCTATGAGCCATATTCTACCTGCCCTCTTGAATTCAACCGAGGTTTGCGAATACTCGGAAAGTCCGATCACAGGGCACGCTTACCGTGCCTGAAAGCGGCCTCGAGTCCATAATCTTTATCAATATCGACGCCCAAAACCCTAAACTATGAAAACCCATGGAAATCTATAGCAGGATGAATAGCACTATTAATACGCAGAGGGCTGCTAGGTTCTGGTGGACTATACTCGGTCTTTAGTCAAAATTCCTCCCCAACTTTTTTGTAATCTGTAATCAATGAAAAAAATTATTTCAATTCGTTTTTTTATAGTTTTCGCTGCGTTTATCACCTTACTGCCTCCAGAAATTTCCTTCGCAAAAAACCAGCATCACGTAAAAAAAGGAAGTGGCAGCTCGGTTTTAGCCAAACATAAACATAAGTCAATTAAAAGAATGTACGCCGCTGAGGATTCAGAGTTTACTAATTTCACTCAATGGAAAGCTGTATCTGAATTTATTAACCAAATGTCTGAACAGCACAGTTTCAATCAAGACGAACTCAACACCTTGTTTTCACAAGTGCATTACTTAGAAAAAGTCGTTAAACTCATTAATCCCTCCACCTCAGGTAAAAATAAAAACTGGACGGCCTACAAGAGTCGTTTTGTTGAACCTTTACGCATACGAACCGGGCTAATTTTTTGGGAAAAATATGAAGCCGAACTTCGTCGTGCTCAAATTGAATTTGGCGTCCCGCCTGAAATAATAGTCAGCATTCTTGGCGTAGAGACTATCTATGGGCGCAGCCCAGGCACCATTCGCGTTATGGATGCTCTAACAACACTTGCGTTTGCTTATCCGGAAACTGCTAATCGGCATGACAGAATGCGCTACTTCCATGACGAATTAGAGCAAATTCTTTTGTATGCACGTGAAAACAATATCGATCCTCTGAGTATCTCTGGATCGTTCGCCGGCGCAATCGGCTACCCTCAATTTATGCCCAGCAGTATTCGACGCTTTGCAGTAGATTTTGATGGTGATGGTCGTATTGATCTTAGAAATTCACCCGCAGATGCTATTGGTAGTGTAGCCAGTTTTTTGGTACAGCACGGATGGAATTCTGACTTACCTTTGGTCTACCCAGTGACCGTTGATAAGAGTGCAGAGCCCATGTGGAAGCCATTAATAGGTATGGTTCTCGCTGCTACAAACACCTCCGATGAAATCGGCCGTGCTGGGGTTACATTACCCACTGATATTTCACCTACGCTGTTGGTTGGCCTAATCGATTTAGAAGACGGCATTCATCCAACACAATATTGGCTAGGCAGTGCGAATTTTTTTGCCATCACTAAATATAACCGCAGTTTTTATTATGCGATGGCTGTCATTGAACTTAGCAAAGCTCTCAAACAACGAAGCCAACCATGAATCTCTTCCCTTCTGCAGATACCTTGACAGAGAAACAGATCATTGCACTCACAAGTACATGGATAGAAAAAGTTGTAATCGGCTTAAATCTTTGTCCATTCGCGAAACCGGTACATACGAAAGGCCAAATCCATTATTTGCTGAGTCAAGCACGTAATGAATCTGCACTGACAACTGATCTCAGATATTCGATGCAGAACTTAATTGCTGCCTCTTCAGACAGTATGGATACGTGTTTACTTATTCACCCTTGGGTGCTGTCTGATTTCTTTGATTACAATAATTTTCTCAACATTGCTGACGAAATTTTGGATGAATTAGATTTGATTGGCGTACTTCAGGTCGCCAGCTTTCATCCCCGCTATCAGTTCGCAGGAACCTCTGAAGATGACGTCACCAACTGCACTAATCGATCCCCGTTTCCTATGCTGCACCTTCTAAGAGAAGAAAGCTTGGACAAAGCTACGGATGCACTTCCAGATGCAAACGCGATTGTGAATCGCAATTTAGAAACTATGACCTCACTGGGTCATGAAGGCTGGAATAAATTGCAGTCTCAGTTAAAAGAATCCATAAAATCCACTTCATAAGCAATTTCATCTCTATGCAGCTACAGGCTCGCCCATCCTTGGTTATTCAGCGCCATTATTTTTCCAGGTTTTAACCACCACCTAGTCTGCAATCAGGTATCCGTTTGCTTTTGCGTAGGGGACTTACATACCGACAAAACGCAACTATGTATGAAAAGTCGAGTTTCTACCCCAACAATGTTGCCAGATTCACTAATTCTTTCTGATCTTGCGCGAAGTCAAACAGAATTATCAATACATTAATTAAACTCAAGTTAAGGTAAGGAAACTTTCCGATGTGGTAAGTATTTTTGCATTCTAAGAGTTGAGCAGGCATTGATAGTTATTAAATTCTAATTTTACCCACAGCTTTCTAGGGACTGACACTAGTCCAAAGTAAAGATGTAAATTTTTTAAAATTATTGTTTAACTAACAACCGCCAAGAAAATTATTACTCTGATGATTTTTATTTTTCAGGGGCACTGATTGATGAAGTCTCAAGGCGTTAAAGGCCTGCCTGCAGGATTCGATCAGCGCAATTCATTCACCAACCGCTATAGGGAATCCGCATTCAAATGACAACCCAATTCGAAAATCAGGACAGCAGTCGACTTTCAGACCAATTGGCCTACGACCCCAATAATTTGCTAGACACACTCATCGATAAGCTGCACCTCAAAAACGATGCTGCGCTATCCCGAGCCTTGGAAGTAGCCCCACCAGTGATTAGTAAAATTCGTCACCGTCGACTTCCGGTAGGCGCTTCGCTGCTAATACGCATGCATGAAGTCAGTGATCTGAGTATTCGAGAGCTCAGAACTTTGATGGGAGATAGACGGGAAAAATTCCGTATCAGTGATAAGCAATTCAAGCCTAAGCAGGCGAGTCATTGAGGGATTGAACGCGGATTCAGGCAGTCCGGTTAATAATCCTAGCCGTACTGCCTGAGGATGTGTCAAACGCTGTATCAAGCACTACATCATTCACCGTAGCAAGCGACATACAATCGACATATCAATCCTTCAGGCAGGGAAAACCCCCGTCGACAAGTAGCGATCGCCTCGGTCGCAAATAATGAAAACGATAAGGGCGTTTTCAACAGTTTGTGATACTCGCAATGCAACCTCGCATGCGCCCGCTGCTGAAATACCCGCAAATATTCCCTCTTCTACTGCCATGCGGCGCGCCATCTGCTCGGCCACCGATTGGCTAACGTTCTCTACCTGATCGACTCGGGTTCGATCAAATATTTTCGGTAGATAGGCCTCGGGCCATTTACGTATCCCAGGAATCTGCGATCCATCCTCGGGTTGGGCACCCACGATAGTGATTGCAGGGTTCTGTTCTTTTAAGTATTTGGACACACCCATAATAGTACCTGTGGTACCCATGGCGCTTACAAAGTGCGTCACCTTGCCTTGAGTATCGCGCCAGATTTCAGGGCCTGTTCCTTCGTAATGTGCGCGTGGATTGTCAGGGTTAGCGAATTGATCAAGTATTAGTCCCTTGCCTTCCTTCTGCATCTGATCAGCCAAATCGCGGGCGTATTCCATCCCGCCAGTTTTTGGGGTTAAAACAATCTCGGCGCCATAGGCCGCCATGCTCTGCCTTCGCTCAAGACTTAGATTTTCAGGCATAAGCAAAATCATTTTGTAGCCACGCATGGCGGCCGCCATAGCTAACGCAATACCCGTGTTGCCACTTGTGGCTTCGATCAGCGTATCGCCCGGTTTGATTTCACCGCGCTCTTCTGCGTGCTTAATCATTGACAAGGCAGGCCTATCCTTTACAGATCCTGCAGGATTATTACCCTCCATCTTTCCAAGAATGATGTTGTTGCGGCGAGCAGCATCCTCACCAGGTATGCGCTTTAACTGTACCAGAGGGGTATTACCGACCAGGTCCTCGATCGTTGAGAATGGCATGTTGAGGTTTATCCGTAATGACAAGGATGAAAACCTGCATTTTAATACTTGTGACGCTGACAGGCTGACCAGAAAATCTGTCAGCGTCACACCGAGCAATGCCAAGCTCGGTGTAAGGTTTAATTTCGCGAGGGCTGATCAGTTTTTTTGCTGACTGGTCTTGGTCGACTCTGCCGACATTTTGGCAGGCTTGGCTGGCTTATCAGCCGTCATAGAAGTATTTTTCGGCTGACCATTGACCACTAGACCAGCAGCAGAAAGTTTGACCGAATTGCGATCACCTATACCTCTTACGCGCTGCTCCAGATCAGGCCAGTCTTTGAAATTACCGTTTTTCTTGCGCTCATCGAGTATGGCTCGTGATGTGGCTGGCCCTATCCCGGCAATACCATCGAGTGCTGCCTGATCAGCCGTATTAATTTCAACGGCTGCAAACGCTGACTGAAACGCAAACAATGCGAAGATCGTTGTAGCTAATATCAAAATCTTCTTCAACATGAAATTTCTCCATTTCGGTTAAATGAATAACGGTGCCAAAAATAGCAACGCCAACCGAATTAGACTGCAATTAAGTTGAAGTAATGATTAAAGAAATTATGATTAATTCGCATAGTGCGAATTAAATGTGTAAGGTTCGATCAGCGAAATAAGCAGCTAGATCAAATGAAAATACAGCGAGGTAAATAGATCGAATTGAACTCAAATGGAATGAGAAAAATAGTAAACGCTGAATTTCTAAGCTTGGTTAATAGCTGATAGCTCTTCGCTGCGTCGCGGAGCATAGCTCTCCCACTGACTACAGCCCGGGCATTGCCAATAAAATTGCTTGGCTTTGAAGCCGCAATGATTGCAACGATATCGCGCCAGCTTCTGAGCATAACCCCCGACCAGACTCTTTATGAGTGACAATTCTGCGCGACCTTCGGGCGGTGCATCCATTAAGCGAGCTTCAATTAATTTATCTAAGCCCAGCAAGGTGGGGGTACGACGCAACTCATCACTCACTAACTGATTTGCGCTGCTACTACCATCAAGTTCTAGCACCGCTTTGAATACAACTTCGAGCAAATCAATCGAGGGAGCTTCAGAGAGATAGGTTTTTAAGAGATTGACACCTTCACGTGCACGATCTACAGCGCGGTAACCATCCATTAGTCGTTGCGCCACGAGCGATACATGAGGAACACTTTGTTGCTCGACGCGCCGCCAGGCTTGCAATGCGGCCTCAATATCGTCTTTGGCCATAAGCGCATCACCTATCAGTATCATGGCTCTGACATTGTTACGGTCATGTACCAAGGCCTTTTCCAGCGTCTGCAGTGCGGCATCGGCACTCACATGAACCAATTCATCCTGCGCTATTTCACAATAAAACTGAGCAATCTCTTTTTGATAAGCGCCTGCGCCAGACATTTGCAAAGCTAATGCCGCATCTATAGCGCGCCTCCATTCTTTTTCGCGCTGATAGATTTCTAGTAATGCACGGCTGGCTTTGTTGGCGTATTGCGTACCAGCGAGCTGATGAAACGTTTCCTCTGCACGATCGAGCAAACCGGCTTTTAAAAAATCCTGCCCTAATTCGTAGCGAGCCTTACCTGCGGCCTCAGCGGACAAATCGGGCCTTGCAAGTAAATTCTGATGAACTCGCACCGCACGCTCGATATCACCACGCTGCCGAAATAAACTACCTAATGCAAAATGAAGATCAGCAGTTTCTGGATCTAAGCGCGCAATATCCACAAAGATTTCAATCGCTTTATCAGGATCTTCATCCAGAATTGCGTTCAGGCCTTTGTAATAATTTTTAGGCAAGCTGCGTGATTCATTAATCACATGCCGTATATCGATACGCGCAGCAATCCAGCCGAGCGCGAAGAATAAGGGAACACCCAGAAGCCACCAGGTTTCGAATTCCATAAGGATTATTTATCCGACAAGGCAGATCACAAACCCACCTGTTCAATAATACTTTCTGGTGGTGGTGGTCGAACACGCACTTGTGCCACCGCGACGGCTTCTTTCTTCTGCTCTTCAGCTTCTTTTTTGTAACGAACTAGTTCGCGACGATAGTTGAGTACGGTGGTCACCATCGCCAACACGCCCATCGCGACACCTCCGATGAAAAATAGAAGCAAGAGAATGATAATGGGAGACCGAGTCTGACTACCCCAGAAAAAATGCAGTACGACCTCGTCCGTATTTTTCAACGCAAAGTCG
>Ga0114959_10003543_pt1 | contig 12241 bp, 9 predicted proteins | sample C_130625_EF_Meta_FD_87317 | JGI IMG/M metagenome (GOLD analysis project Ga0114959, IMG submission 87317) | Freshwater microbial communities from Lake Croche, Canada to study carbon cycling - C_130625_EF_MetaG | ecosystem: Environmental > Aquatic > Freshwater > Lake | place: Lake Croche, Canada...
AACTTTACCCAAAATACGGGCGTAAGCGTAGCAGAAGTGGGAAAAGGTTTTTTGGTGATGGGTGAAAATTTGGAACAAATTATGGCAACCGCAAAAGTGCAAAGAGCAACGATGATTGATAAAGGTTTGTCGTCTATCAGAAAAACGTACGCCCAAGGCAAAACCTATTTTATCAATAATAAGACCGCCAATAATTTTGATGGTTGGGTGAAAATTGAAACCCCTTTTCAATCCGTAGCTTTGTATAATCCAATGACGGAGCAATTGGGTTTAGCAAAATTCAACGCAAAAACCAACGAAGTGTATTTACAATTATCGGCGGGCGAATCAATCATCGTGGAAACGCATAACGAACCATTAAAAGCCAAGAAATACCCTTATTTCAAAGCCTTTTCGTCCCAAGAATTAAACGGGACTTGGAAAATTACTTTCACCGAAGGCGGAGAAATTTTACCTAAAACGATTGAAACAAAAGTACTAGGTTCATGGACAAATTTTGAAGGAGAAGATTACAAAAATTTCTCGGGCATTGCAACTTATTCACATCAATTCAAATTAGCAAATATTTCAAAAATAGGCTATTATTTAGATTTAGGCAAGGTTTCTGAAAGTGCGAAAGTAAGCGTCAATGGTGTTTCTTTGGGAACAATATTGGGGCCAACTTACCAAGTTTTTGTACCCGCCAATATCTTAAAATCTCAGAATATTTTAACGGTTGAAGTAGCTAATTCAATGGCCAATAGAGTGATTGCGTTGGAGAAAAAAGGCGAAGTTTGGCAGAAGTTTTATAACATCAACGTCTCGGCAAGATTGAAGCAAAATTTAGGAAAAGACGGCTATTTTACGACCAAAAACTGGACTCCCAAAGAATCGGGAATTTTAGGAAAAGTTACTTTGACGGCTTTGGAGGTTTTGAAATAAAATAATATTTCCCTTTTGTTAGAACATCCCGAGAATTTTAAACTTTCGGGATGTTTTGTTTTATGTTGGAAAATATGATTAAATAAGGATGATAATATTGAAAATTCTCGTTAACCCCGATTTGTAATCGGAGTTGTTTGGTTTAGCGACTGTGTAGCAATTATTGCAGTAAAATTCTCGCTAAACCCGATTACAAATCGGGGCAAGCGTGCAAGCCTCCTCCGCAAAACCATCCCCACTGGTATGATTTTAGTGATTCAAAAATATCCTGATAAAAAATTATTAGAAATATTTAGCATTAAACGCATGATTGTTACTTCACATCAAAAAGGTTGGAAAATTATTAACCAACGCTCCCACGGATTATTAGCTGCTATGTTGGCATATCAATACGACATTGATTTGCCGAATGATATTATCGTTCCTGCTATTGTTGCCATTGCGAAACACGATGTGGCGTAAACGAAACAAAGCAAAACCGAAATCTCACCGAAGCTGGAGCTCCCCGACATTTTAAAGTTAAAGGCCAAGTGCATAAATTTGATACAACTCAGCAATTAAATGTAATGGAAATTTCATCTGCTAAAAGTCAGTTAAATGGCTTGCTTACCTCGTTTCACATGAAATTTTTGTATGATAGCGATAAACGAAAAACGGATAAAATTTTAGATGATTTCTTAATGGAACAAGAGAAATATCGAGCCAGAATCTTAACAGATTTAAAAATTGACCAAAAATTTGCCGTCCATCTCTATCGACTGATGGAGTGGTGTGATGCTTTTTCTTTATTGATTTGTATGGACAAAATACAAGCCGAAGGGCGGAAAATGGAAGTATCGCAAAGTCCCGATGGAGAGATGAATCAGACGTTTTACACGCCTAATAATGATATTTCGGTAGAACCTTGGTGTTTTAAAACTGATCAATTTGTCGTGTTTTACGAATACAAAATTATAGAACAATTGAAATTTAATTCTATTGAAGAATTTGATGCTGTCTGTAAATCTACACCCGTACAAAGACAAGAATTCACGTTTTCTAAATCATGAGGGTATGGATTAATTTCCTATTGATTAGCATCAACGGTTACAAATTGTCAAGACTGCATTAATTTTGCACCATGATTTCTTTAAAAACCCTTATCATTATCGCTGGTCCAACCGCAGTTGGCAAAACTGATTTATGCGTGAAAATCGCAAAATTTCTTGGTACTGAGGTAGTTTCAGCAGATTCTCGTCAGTTTTATCGTGAACTTGCCATCGGAACCGCTAAACCAACCCTCGAAGAAATGGATGGCGTAAAGCACCATTTCATTAATTCGCATTCCATTCAAGATTATTATTCGGTGGGAGATTTTGAACGTGATTGTTTAGCAGTTTTGGCAGAGATTTTTCAGAAAAAAGACGTAGCCATTCTCACGGGCGGCTCTGGAATGTTCATTAAAATGATAACGGACGGGATTGACGAGATGCCTGAAGCAGATTTAGCATTACGTCAAAATTTAGCCCTAAGACTTGAAAACGAAGGACTTGAAGTGTTGGCGAATGACCTAAAAAATCTCGACCCCATTTATTACGCCCAAGTGGATATTCAGAATACGCAGCGGGTGTTGCGAGCATTGGAAGTTTGTATGGCTACGGGACAACCTTTTTCAAGTTTTAGAAAAAATCAAAAAGTAGAGCGACCCTTTAAGATGATAAAAATTGGATTGGAACGCCCAAGGGAAGAATTATACGCCCGAATTGACAAACGGATGGATATTATGCTCGCCAATGGACTAGAGGCAGAAGCGAAATCAGTCATAGATTTTCGAGAACATTACGCCTTAAAAACCGTCGGGTATCGTGAAATTTACGAACAACTTGATGGTGAATATGACCGTGAAGAAATGGTAAGATTGTTAAAAAGAAATTCCCGAAGATACGCCAAACGACAAATGACGTGGTTCAAAAACCAAGACGAATTTCATTGGTTTGATGCCAAGGATGAGGAAGGGATTCTGAGATATATAGAAAGCACCCTAACCCCCGATGGGGGAATTTTCGAGTCCAAATAAGCGTATAAAAGCAAATTTTTAGATGCGATAGTGAAGTTTTAAGTAGAGATATCTTGTACCAATTCCCCCTTCGGGGGTTAGGGGGCTAACAAATGTAGCGAAACCCAATGAGCCTCGCTACAATTCATCCCTAAACCAAAACTAATTCAATAATGTGTTCTAAAATATGTTAATTCTTGGGTTGGAACATATCATTCAATATTTTCTGACCTACATAAATCAAACGACGATCTTTTAACATTATTACTTTCTTAGCAATATTCTGCACCTGGTTGTTTCTCAGCTTTTCCTTCTTTAAAGTCCGCTTCCCGGCTAGTAAATTATGCGGAAATCAAAAGCCTAAGGTATTATTAATCAACACAATACATAAAAATAAACTTATAATAACCGTTAAATTTTTCATCGTTTAATGTTTTTTTGAGTATGTAAATTATTGTATGTATTTGTTCAATTAATTCGGCAAATCAATATTTTTTTTCAAAGCAAAGATAAGGGTTTAATTAAGTACTATGCAATACATAATACCATAATTTTTGTTACAATATGGATAAATGGTTATTTAGTTTTATAAATGGTTTGGCTTTTTACATAAGATGCAGCAAAAATAAAAAGGTTGCTTCAAAGCAAGCGGATTTTAAAAAATGCGGAATAATTAGGTAAGTAAAACTCCTTGTTTGATAAAATTATCGTAAATATTTTGAAAATATTTTTTCTAATAAAAATACTATGTTATCTAATTTTAGCATAGCCTAAAATTTTTTCGTCTTAAAATAGTACTATTAACGGGATCAAGAACGTACAACCTACTGCGTACAAAAACTTGTAAATATGGAAAAACAGCCATAGATTTCGGAAAATTTAGTTTTAGAATACCAATTCAATCACAAATTACTATTCTTAGAAAAATCTAAACTCCTTAAATATTTCGGGGACAATATTTTATGCAAAATCTGCTTTCAAGACTCAACATTTCGGCCGTCAATCATGGAACAAGTACGGGATTAAAATCGTGGTCAATCGACAATCCTGAACTGATCGAGTCCCTTTCGCCCGTGGATGCCAAATTAATGGCTAAGGTTACCCAAACAACCTTGAATGATTACCAGCAAGTGATTGAGACTGCCAAAATCGCTTTTGGTACTTGGAAAAATATTCCAGCCCCTCGCCGTGGAGAAATTGTCCGACAAATGGGTGAGGCTTTCCGCCAGAATAAAGAGCCTTTGGGGCAATTGGTTTCTTATGAAATGGGAAAAAGTCTGCAAGAAGGTCTGGGCGAAGTACAGGAAATTATTGATATTTGCGATTTTGCCGTGGGACTTTCACGCCAGCTTTACGGGCTCACGATGCACTCTGAACGCCCACAACATCGTATGTATGAACAATATCATGCTTTAGGAATTGTGGGTATTATTTCGGCGTTTAATTTTCCAGTAGCTGTATGGTCTTGGAATGCCATGATTGCATGGGTCTGTGGTGATGTTTGCATTTGGAAACCATCTGAAAAAACACCCTTAACCGGTTTAGCTTGTCAGTATATTATTCAAGATGTTTTGCAAAAAAACGAGATTCCAGAAGGTGTATCATGTTTAATTAATGGTAATTATAAAGTAGGCGAGTGGTTAAGCAACGACCAAAGAGTTCCTTTAATTTCAGCCACGGGTTCTACTCGGATGGGAAAAATCTTGGGCGCTGCCGTAGCCTCACGCATGGGTAAGAGTTTGTTAGAATTGGGCGGCAATAACGCCATCATTATTACCGAAAATGCTGATTTAAATATTGCAATTGCGGCAGTAGTATTTGGAGCAGTTGGCACGGCAGGACAACGTTGCACCTCCACCAGAAGGGTAATTATTCATGAATCAATTTATGAGGCAGTAAAAGAGCGTTTGGTTAAAGCCTACGGACAGTTGCGCATCGGAAATCCTTTGGATGAAGCAATTCACGTTGGGCCTTTGATTGACACCCAAGCAGTAATTGCCTACACCTCGGCCGCTCAAGCAGTAAAAGCAGAAGGAGGAACAATGTTGGTTGAATCAGAAATTTTGGGAGGCAAAGGTTTTGAATCGGGTTGTTACGTTAAACCCTGTATTGCAGAAGTTGAGCCACATTTCAACATTGTGAAACACGAAACCTTCGCTCCTATTTTGTATATTATGAAGTATAAAACGTTGGAAGAAGCCATTGAAATTCAGAATAACGTTCCACAAGGATTATCCTCATCTATTTTCACTTTGAATATGCGAGAGGCAGAACATTTTTTATCCATCAATGGCTCAGATTGCGGAATTGCCAACGTGAATATCGGAACATCGGGTGCAGAAATTGGTGGCGCTTTTGGCGGTGAAAAAGAAACGGGTGGAGGAAGAGAATCAGGTTCAGATGCGTGGAAAGCTTATATGAGACGACAAACGAATACCATTAATTATGGAACAGAGCTTCCTTTAGCGCAGGGAATTAAATTTGATTTTTAGCATTATAAGCGCACGGAATAAACAGATTAGACACGTATTGAATACTAATTATTAATTATGTACGATAAATTCAATCTATTTAAAGGTAACACACCCTACTAAAAATAATCCGTAACAAATCCGTTCAAACCGTGTGCTATTCATCATCACCCAAAACATATCTCAACAAATGAAAACACAAGAAAACATTACAAAATCCTTGCTGGAGAAGCTCTGGGAGGGTTATTGCCAAAGAGTTACTTACGCCCAACAATACGCTAATATGGTAAAAGCCGAAGGCGGAAATGTTGTGAATGACCACTGTGCCTTTCGTACTTTCAACACTTTCACGGGCGAACAACCTGCGGGAATCCGAGCGATTGAAGAGGTCTTGGAATCTTTGGGCTATGAGAAAATTGCACCATACGGCTTTCCTACAAAACACTTAAATTCTTTTCATTATCAACATCCTTCGAACCTTAGTTTTCCAAAGTTTTTTGTAACGCAATTGGAGGTAAAAGAACTTTCGGATCAAGCGCAAAACTTAATAAATGAGGCGGTAAAAGATACGCCCGATTTATTGAAAGGCGAAGCTAGACAATCTTTGGCTACGCTTAAACAAAATAAAGAATTGACGGGTGAAGAAGCGGATAGGCTAGTTGATACTTTGGAGAAATTCTTTGCTCGTTGCTGGAAACCAGCTAAAAAAGATACGATTTTAGCCTTGAATAAAGAATCCCAATTTGCGGCTTGGACTTTGCTTCATGGCAATTCAGTTAATCATTTCACGGCCTATATCAATCATCAAAACATTCCTGCGTGGGGCGATCTTGAACAAACAATGACGGTTTTAAGTAACGCAGGAATTCCAGTAAAACCCGAAATTGAAGGTGTGAAAGGTAGTAAACTTCGTCAAAGTTCAACCCAAGCCGTGGATGAAGATTGTCCAGTGGTAGATACCGATGGTTCGATGACTACGATAAAATGGTCGTATGCTTATTATGAATTAGCAGAACGTGGTTATCTAGAAACTGACGGCCAGAAAATTTGGTTTGACGGATTCTTAGGTGAACAAGCAACCAATCTTTTTGAAATGACTAAGAGAGGGGTTTAGGGGACTGGGGATTATGGGGTTTAGGATTGGAGGCACCATTCTTATCCCAAATTTTACTAATTTCGGTTTTAGTAGCTGAATGTTTTTAAACGACGTTTTATATGATGTAATTAATTGAATTTCATGAGGTTACTTTGCTAAATCCAAATGCCCAAATCCTAACTACTATTTAGTAATATGCAAAACAATTAATATCAAACCATTTCAACACCATAGCCCTCAATTTTATGCAAAGATTTTATGATTTAGAAGCTTGGAAATTAGCGAGAGTACTAAAAAAAGATGTCTCAAAAATTTCAAAAAAATTCCCTGTTGAAGAACGTTATTCACTCGTTTCTCAAATTGTTAGGTCTTCTAGGTCATTTACAGCGAATATTTCTGAGGGCTATGGGAGAAATAATTACAAAGAAACTATACATTTTTGTCGCATGGCAAGAGGTTCTATGGAGGAAACATTAAATCATCTGATTAATGCTTTTGACGAAGAATATATTACGAATGAAGAGTTAAAGACGCTTAAAGACAAAGTCGATATATGTCTCAAAGTCTTGAATGGATACATAGGCTATTTAAGAAAAAATCAAAAGAACAAGGGGAAAAAAGATGATGATGATATATGACGCAGAAGCCCTTCATCCCAAAACCCCTCAACCCCATAAATCCCTAAAATGAAATCAATCCTAGTAATTGGAATGGGCAAAGTTGGCTCATTGGTGGCCACGCTGTTGTCAAAACGTTTCAACGTTAACGGCTTAGATAAAAATAATCCTGCTAACGAATTGCCTTTCGAGGTTATTAAAGGCGATGTTTCAGACAAAGCTTTATTAGAAAAACTGATCCCGAAATTCGATGCCGTGGTGTCGTGTATGCCTTACAACTTAAATTTGACGATTGCTCAAATTGCCTACGAATCAGGGAAACATTATTTCGATTTGACGGAAGATGTTCCGACAACTACCGCCATCCGAGCCATGGCTGCGAAGGGAAGTAAAGCCGTTTTAGCACCGCAATGTGGACTTGCCCCAGGACTTATTGGCATCGTGGGGGCAGATTTAGCCAATCGTTTTACCAAACTCCGTGACATTGAGTTACGAGTGGGAGCATTACCAAAATATCCAAATGGACTTTTGGGATATTCCTTCACGTGGTCGCCGGCGGGGGTGATTAATGAATATTTGAACGATTGTGAGGTGATTCATAATGGCGAAAAGAAATTGGTTTCTGCACTCGATGGCATCGAATACATCAATATTGAAGGCAATGAATTTGAAGCTTTTAGCACTTCGGGCGGACTCGGTACGATGTGCGAAACTTACGAAGGGCGAGTGGATACCCTCAATTACAAAACCATTCGTTATCCAGGACACGGCAAATTGATGAAGTTTTTGTTGTACGAATTAATCCTAAAAAACAAGCGGGAACTCATCGAAGAAATCCTGACGCAAGCAAAACCACCCGTGCAAGAAGACGTGGTTTATGTGTATGCCGTAGTGGAAGGTTGGAAAAATCAATCCTTGGAAAGAGAAGAATTTTATCGTGCCTATTCTCCCAAAATCATAGACGGAAAGCACTGGCGAGCCATTTCTTGGACTACGGCCGCATCCATTGTGGCAGTCGTTGAAATGGTAGCAGACGGAAAATTACCCCAAACTGGATTTATCAAACAGGAAGAAATTGACTTTGCTAAGTTTTTGGAAACAGAGACTGGGAAGTTTTTCTTGTGAGTAACTTCCCGAAAGTTCTTTTCACTTTCGGGAGGCTAAAACACTTCACTTAATTTTGTCAGCCACCATTAAAACAGGTCGAAGACCCACATTATTAGAAGGATAATCAAGGTATTCTGACTCATCTATTTTCAGAGCATTAGCGGAAATGAAATTACTCCATTTTACTTAACTTAAAAACTAAAATTAAAGATAAAAAGACCATTAGATAAAATGATTTGTACCCAAAAGTAGTTCAACTCTTTTAAACTTATATCCTTTCCTCCAACTTCCCCAAACCCAATTTATCGAACCGTAAAAACACAACCTATCAAATTCTTCCCTAACTTAGCCCAAATAAATAAAAACATTCCATGCAGTTAATCCTTCATCAATTCAACTTAAAACTTCGTCATACTTTTACCATTACACACGAATCTCGTGATGTGCAACCGACCCTGATAGTCGAGCTTCGAGAGGGTGATTTTCGGGGTTTTGGGGAGGCCACCGAAACGCCTTATTATGGCGTAACGATGGCAAAAATGATGGCTCAATTAGAGGCAATTCGTCCACTCATTGAAAATTATGACCTTCAAAGTCCAGAACAATTTTGGGCGGATATGCACCCCCACCTCAAAGACGACCACCCTTTTGCTTTATGTGCTTTGGACATTGCCGCCAACGACCTTTGGGCCAAGAAAAAAGGCCAACCATTATATAAATTGTGGGGTTTGGATACTACCAATAATCCTATTACGGATTATACCATCGGCATTGATACCGTGGAGAAAATGGTTGAAAAAATGCAGGAAGTGCCGTTCCCTTTGTATAAAATTAAATTAGGTACAAAAGACGATATTAAAATTGTTCAAGAATTACGCAAACATACCGATGCCGTTTTTAGGGTAGATGCCAACACCGCTTGGGACGTTGAAGAAACCTTGCAAAACGCCATTGCCTTGAAAGATTTGGGCGTAGAATTTATCGAACAACCCATGAAAGCCGATAATTGGGTAGGGATGAAACGGGTTTTTGCGGAATCAGTTTTGCCCATCATGGCGGATGAAAGTTGCATTGTGGAAGAAGACGTGGCTCGTTGTTACGGGTTTTTCCATATTATCAATATCAAACTGATGAAATGCGGAGGACTCACGCCCGCAAGGCGCATGATTGCACACGCTCATCAATTGGGTTTAAAAGTAATGGTGGGTTGTATGACGGAATCGAATGTGGGCTGCTCTGCGATTGCTCAATTATTGCCCCTTTTGGATTATGTGGATATGGATGGAATTCTGTTGGTACACGACCAAGTTTCAACGGGCATCACCATTGATTATGGCAAGGTAATTTATGCGGAAGAAAATGGCACGGGCGCTTCTTTAGTTAATGGTTAATTGAGAATAGTTAATAGTTTTTTCAGAACTTGGTCTTTTGATTTTAGGTGTTCACTTTCCCTATTATTTGCTCATTAATACTTTACAAAAATGAACCATATAACAAACCAATTACCAAGTAGAATTTTTACTACTAATCCCCAAGAATATCTTTGGTTTGGTGGGACTTCTTATTTGGGAATGCCCCATCATCAAGGATTTAGAGAAAATTTTGTGAGTGCTGTTGCCAATTACGGCACGTCTTGGGGAAGTTCTCGAAATAATACGGTTCGTTTAGAAATTTACGATAAAGCGGAACTTGAACTTGCTAAATTTGCCCAAGTGCCAGCTGCATTAACGGTATCTTCGGGAATGTTTGCGGGACAATTGGTGGTAAATTTTCTCCAAAAACCTGAGACTAAATTCTTCTTCGCTCCCAAAACACACCCAGCGCTTTGGAATGGCTCAAGTTTAAAATTTGAAGACTGGGAAAAGGGTTTGACTTATTCGGAATGGGCTTGCCAAATTGTTGATAAAGTTAGCGAATGTACCACTAAAAATATTGTCATTTGTTCCGATTCAGTGGGTTCACCTTATGTGGAAGCATTTGATTTTCAATGGATTAATGAATTACCAACAAATAAAAATATCATAATTGTCATTGATGCCTCGCACAGTTTTGGGATTTCTACCTCACCCCCCAACCACCTCTCCTTCATGAGCGGAGGAGAATTCGGTCGCTCTGGAATTAGATTTATCATCAGCACTTCACTCAATAAAGCGATGGGTATGACGGGTGGCGTAATTTTCTCGGACATGAAAACGCTTTCATCTATACGTCAGTCGCCGATGTTTACGGGTGCCTCGCCCATGATGCCTACTTTGTTGGAAACCTTCGTGAATTCCCTTGCTTATTTTACGGAGCAGCAAACAAAATTATCCGAAAATATGGCGTTTTTTAACTCTTTGATTCCTAAAAATTCCTTTCTGGATTCCATTGAAAATTATCCTGCTTACTGCACGCATCAGTTGGGCGTACATGAGTTTTTGAAAGAAAATGGGATAATGACGGCTTGTTTTCCATACCCAACGGCAACGGATTTGCCCGTTACTCGTTTGGTCGTTAGCGCTTTGCATCTGAAAGAGGATTTGGCTAAATTGGCGGGGGTATTGAATAAAATCTTGTAAGTGCTAACATTGCGAGTAAAACGAAGTAATCTGTGATATTGATGAGGGGGAATTTAATGGCAAAATCTGTAAATTTATTGGTATTTTTAGACCGCTGCTTTCCAACTCCTTTGCATCCTTCATAAGAATTGCTTCACTGCGTTCGCAAAGCCACGCTAATCACAGTTTTGCAATTCATTAATTCTTAGAGAAACAACATTTTATCCACAACAATTATGAAAAAAATATACTTAATACTCTTCTTTGTAACCATTAATTTCACAATGTCAATTGCCCAAAAAATCAATGCCGATTTCTTGCCAAAACTGATGGCTACCAAGCCCGAACAGTTCAAAGAATTTTTGGATAATCCTAATAAATATCGCTTGCAAATTCTTTATACGCAGATTGATAGAGATAAAAAAAATCGCCCAAAATTTACCACTTTTGGGTATCGAATTAATAATACAGAATATTTTTATCCCGCCAGTACGGTCAAATTTCCTGCCAGTATTTTGGCTTTAGAAAAGATTAATAATCTTAATATCAAAGGATTAACCAAAGAATCGGTAATGCTTACGGGAGCAGAATATGAACGCCACACGCCCGTAACCAAAGATACCACTTCCGAAAATGGTTTGCCTTCGGTGGCTCATTACATCAAAAAAATATTGATGGTTTCGGATAATGATGCTTTTAATCGGCTTTATGAATTTATTGGGCAAGAGGCTTTTAACGAAACTTTACATCAAAAAGGTTACCATAACACTCGTATATTTCATCGTCTACAAGTAGGGATGAACCAAGAACAAAACCGTAGAACGAATCCCATAAAATTTATGCGAGGCAATGAAATTATCCATCAACAGCCAATGGTTATTTCTGAGAAAAATTATAGTTCGGCCTCTCCTATTGGTGTTGGAAAAGGATATATGCAAGGTGACTCCATCATAAATACTCCTTTTGATTTTACGGATAGAAATTTTTATCCACTTTTAGACCAACAAGCGGTGCTTAAATCAGTACTTTTCCCCGAAGCGGTTGAACCCAAAAAACGCTTTAATTTGACCGAAGAAGACTATCAATTTATCTACAAATATTTGTCACAAATGCCCACTGAAAGTACGTTTCCAAACTATAATCCAACCGAATTTTATCCCACTTATTGCAAGTTTTTGATGTATGGAAGTGGTAAAAATGACTTGGTAAATCCGAATATGAGAATATTCAACAAGGTTGGAGATGCTTACGGTTTTCTGTTGGACAATGCCTACATCGTGGACTTTGAAAAGGGCGTAGAATTCATGCTGACAACCGTTTTACTCTGCAATAATGACCAAATTTTCAACGATGACAAATACGATTACGACACGGTTGGTTTTCCATTTATGAAAAATTTAGGGCAATTGATTTATACGCATGAATTAGCTCGCCCACGGAAATACAAGGCGGATTTG
>Ga0114959_10003544_pt1 | contig 12239 bp, 5 predicted proteins | sample C_130625_EF_Meta_FD_87317 | JGI IMG/M metagenome (GOLD analysis project Ga0114959, IMG submission 87317) | Freshwater microbial communities from Lake Croche, Canada to study carbon cycling - C_130625_EF_MetaG | ecosystem: Environmental > Aquatic > Freshwater > Lake | place: Lake Croche, Canada...
ACCGAACGTCGTAAAGCCTTTGCGAACGCGTCGTGGATAGTAGGGGGCGGCTCGGCGCTCGATTGGATTTGGTGCGCGCCCACTTCTGCTACGGTAATGGAATTCATGTACGATTCTGAGCCTATCGGCGATCATATTCATCTAGCCGGCGCTGCGAAAATTCGCTACATCGTCGGTCTCATCAAGAAGGAACCGATTGAATATCAGCGCCAAAATGCGATGCTTGACGTTGGACGGGCTATCAAACAGTACGGATTTCGAGAACTTCTCACGACGAGTCGTAATAAAATCGTCGATGTTCCACGTATCATCGTACCTTGCGATATGACCGGTATTTGGACGCATTGTGGCGATACCTTTCGCGAAATGGTGGATATGTGGGGAGAACGCGGTTACGTGACGGTAGAACGTAGTAATACCACAAACTACTGCTGGTGGGGCGGTATCGGCGAAATTTTATTGTATGACCGGCCTACTCCGCGCTGGTGGAATGATAACATATCGTACCAAATGGCTCTGTTTGGAAATTGCGCGCCACCGGGTCCTGGACCGCATTTGTTGCGTCAATCCATCTGGGGATTTTGGCCGCGTTCGCCACGAGCTATTGAAACGATGGTATCGCGATACGAAAATCTGAAAGGATACGACGCACGATCGATTCGGTCGCTGTTCTTAGGAAAAGTCGAAAACGGAATTCAGCGCGAGCATCGTACAGGAGCCGATTGGTCGTCGGCGGTCGAACTTTTTTCTATGCCCTTCGATTCTACCGGCGCCGCGTATCCTTATACGCAAGAGCAATATCTAGATAAACTGTGTTCCTCACAGTTCGGATTATGTTTGCCTGGATTCGGTCGTAAATGTAATCGCGAAATTGAATATTTCGCGTGCGGATGCGTACCTATCGTGACTCCAGGCGTAGATATGAAGGGCTATTTAGTTCCGCCACAGGAAGGCATCCATTACTTCGTCGCCAAGAATCCCGACGAAGTTCGTGCGATTGTCAAAAATACTTCGGCGGAGCAATGGGCGCTGATGTCGGCGGCGGGACGAACCTGGTGGAGAACGTATGCGTCAGCGGAAGGATTATTCCGACTTACGTGGGCACGTATTGAGCAGTGCCGTCCGTATTTTAGCGTAGGAATACCTCCGAACTTTCTCCACGCGTAGCCTGCGTTCAAATATCCGCGAAAATATTCACGTCACTATCTATATGCAGTCTTCCACAACTCCGTCTGTTTCGACGGTCGATGTTGTTCTGAGCGAACCGGTATCTGTGGCTGCGACTGCGACTGCGACTGCGACTTCGACTGCCACCGTAGTACCTAGTGATAACGAGAAGACTCCTGTAGTCGCTGCTCCTGTAGTCGCTGTCCCTGCCGCTGCTCCTGCCGCTGTCCCTGCCGCTGCCGCTGTCGCAAAGCCTACTAGCCTCGACGCCGCTTTCCAAACCGTCACTTCCAACGCGAAATACTTAGCCGATATCGCTGCGCTGGTTGCTTCAATTACGAAAGATGGTAAGGCTACACTCGCCGACGTTCCTCAGATTGTTCTCGTTATATCCGACGCTGTGAAGGCTATGAATACTATTTTTATCGAAGCGGAACTTGTATCGGATCTCCTGAAAAAACTGTTTGATGATGTCGTAACGAAAAATAACTTACTCGACTCGTCGGATACCGACCGGCTCGCTAAATCGTCCATCACGTTGCTTATGACGGCTCCCGTCATCAAGAAGGAGCTGGTCGCATGCTGCGCGCCTTGGTCAAAAAAATAAAGTATAGTCTTACCACTGTATATTCCCGAAATCATTCTTGACGGGTTCTGCGCTCTTGACGGGTTCTGCGCTCATAATCAATCCGTCGTCTGTACAGAGTTTTTGGATAGAATACAGAATATCGATACAAATACAACATTTAGGACCGTACTGCATGAAGAGAATAGCACCAATCTTCGCCGCCGGAAAATACTGTCGGATTTCCTTACGTATTCCCTGAAGCGTAGGTTCCGTTGTCAATATATATTCTTTGAACGCCTTGACGTTATCGCTATCAACGTCTCTCGCGCCTTTACTATAACGATGAACCGCGCCGCGAGAATCTAGAAATGTAAAATTGACAGGAGTGGTATTCGTAGCAGAAAAGATATCGTCAATATCGAGTTCGATTCTCGTACTGACACTCGAACGACAAACATTACCCATCATAGCGTCCTGAAGATTTTTTCGCAACTGGAGGAAATCAATCTTCTTCCGCTCGCGTTCCATCGCAAGACGAAACCGCTCCAGAAATACCGCATTCTCCGCCTGGATTTGTGCGTTACGCGCGCCCATAAGTTCAATGACAATCGAGTCCATATTTGTATGATTACATAAAAGTATGGTTTCAATTTTTTAGACTGCCAGCGGGTCATATCAACTGTTGGTAGTTTCACTCGGCTTTGCCTCGCAAAACTACCCATTTGAAATGCCCGTTGGTCTAACATTCAATACGATAAAACAAGCGTACCGAACATAAATAATACAATCGCAGCGACCTGAGACACGTACGGAGCGCTCATCGCGACCATCTGCGTGAGTAAGAACCAGCAGAACCCATAGACCGAATCGCCGAACGGAGCCGAAAGACTCACCTCTTTTCCGTAGCGTTGGAAAAAATCAATATATTTACCGGTTTTCGGCAATCGTGATACAATCGCGTAGAACCCTAAATCGCCACACCACTGGATCGCCGTAAATATTCCGAAGCATACGAGCCACATTCCTACCGATAACAATGCCGGAGTTCCAACCGTTGCCGCGATGACGGCCTGGGCGACTAGAAATAAGAACGTGCTGTAAATATAGTCACCAAATACAACCATCGCTACGGGAGTACGACGGATATCATAATATTCGGCAACCGTTTTACTTCGGCTGTACGCCGGAATCACGTAATAACTGATAGGCTCTAAAATACAATAGGCGGCGGTCCATGCGAGTAGGCTCTGCCATCCAAAGGCAAAAATATTCATTCCTACATTATGAAACTAATTCGAGATTATTCGTTGGAAATTTTGTAGCGGTTTATGGATTTTGTACCGTTCGCAAAATGCGCGGATCCATTGATTAAAAATTGTTGTAGGAGACCGGTCGTTTTGGTGCCAATGTGTATGTATAGATTGAAGCGCTACGCCATCGTAACGAATACCTATACCTTTTTCCGCGCGGAAGAGACTAAATTTGGCCTGAATATCCGGTGGGGGTGCTGCGCTCTGAAACATACGCCACCATCCAAAATTAACCTGAATAGGAAATTCATACAAATGTTCGGCCTTTTTCGCAATATCTTCCAGGGGTGCTTGCTCAAAAAAACGCGTAGTTTTACCCGCTTCTTTCCAATCGCTCAATAATCGTGCGTCGCGAAACCACATAAATCCGGCGTTATACTTTCCAAATTTAGCTTCGTCGCCGGTACGAATATAGTGCGGAGATAATGCCAACGTAGCAGATTCCGGTATTTTCGGCAACGGACCTAAATGCGTAATATCCGCGTCCATAAACCACGCACCGGTTGCTTGGATATCCTTTCTTTCCAACATCCATTCCAGTAGATTTGCTTTTTCATATGTATAATCTGTAAATAATGAATCGTAAATTTTACCTTTGGTTGCTTCCATTTCTTTGCGATTTTTCCCGCAGTAATCATCGAGCCGAACCATAATTTCCCACATTGCAGCTGGCTTGATCGCACGAATTTTATCTACTGTCGCGCTATCCGTATAAATATACAGATATACATGGGAATTCCAGACGTCAAGAGTTTGTACAAAAATCTGGAAGTCTTTGACGGCATCGCCGGTCACAATAAGTCCGATATGAACTGACATTATGATAGTATTGAGTTGTCGTTTTTAGACCCTGCTATTTATTCAGAATCGTCAGTCGTCCTTTCATACGCTCGTGTAAGGATTCGGCGTTTACATCATGGACTGCGAGACGTTGCCTACGCTGGGATTCCGCGTGTTCTTTCGCGCGCTCAAAGGCGGCGACCGCGGCCGCCTCATCGGCCGTAAGAGCGCGTGGCGCGGAATTGTATTCACGTTTTGCTTCTTCCAAGTTTTTCGGACGTCCGTCTAATGTCGCACCCGCTACACCTTGACTAAATGTCGAGCCCTCGCCGTACGCGTGTTTTAAATCTGTATATCCGATACCGGATCCCGCGGGAGCTTTCGTATATTGGGAGGGACGGTCGCTGCCCAATTCGGAACCGAAATTCGGAGCCAATACTAATTCCGCCGGCGGCGTATATTTTGCGACGGCCGTATGTGTGCTCGCAAGTTTTTTTGCTTCTTCCTCAAAGGTTTTATTGAATATATCGGCGTTGTATTTTCCCCGCATCGCATTCTGGGGAGCGGACGTTTCTTGCGATTTTAACCAATCGCCGTAACCGTCGTCTTTGTCCGGATCCGGTAACTTATTTTCCTCGAAAAGTTTATTGAATACTGCCATATCGAGTTTTTTAGGATTCAGAGCGATGGGCGCCCTATCTTCAACACGTAGTGTTCCTTCAGGAGCGGGTGATGAAATACCTCGCGCTCGTAACGCCGAATCCATCGTGACCGGAGCCGAAAATCGCGGATCGTTCGCCGTCGTTTTCGGTATCAATTTATTCAGCACTTCCTGAATGTATAAAAATGCGCGAGTCACGGCGTCAAACTGTTCGGGACTTCCGCCCTTATCCGGATGATTCCGGAGCGCCGCGCGTTTGTAGGCCGATTTGAGCGCTTCGTGCGTCAAAGGCTTCGAATCATCAATACCTAGAATCGTGTACGATTCGTTGAGTACATCGAGAGCGCGTTTCGGAGGCGCGATACGGGCCAGCGACTGTGACTGCGACTGCGATTGCGACTGCGACTGTGACTGAGACATCGGATAGGACTGGGCTTTTTGAATCGGAGGTAATCGCGTACTTACAATTTCTTCAATATGTAGTTGGGGCTGGCCTGGCCAGACGGCGTATTCTCCTCGGAGAGTTGCCGCTTTCCATTGAAGCAACGACGCATAAATTCCGGTGTGTTTTGCTACGGCTATGTATTCTTGTGCTGAAAATAACGTATCAAGCATTTTTATCCGGGCTTCCGGCGATTGTATGTTCGCTAAATTATTCCAAATACGAATGTAGCGCGCATCAACCGAGTGAGTAGCACCCATTATGTTATAACGCCGGTTGTTTTATAGGCGAGCCAACGCGTAAGTTCAGAAAGTTTTACTGAAAACCATAATCTAATTAGATACAAATGGCTTCGCTAATCGTTACTGATATTAACCTGGCAAACGGTACAATACGATTCAATATATCGATTGTACCTCTCGGAGCCAATCCCGTCATAGCCATTACGGATCCTAACAGCAATACATATACATGTACAACGTTCACGGCGTTACTGGCTCCAGGATACTATGTGGCTAACTTCGCCGATTTTAGCGGATTTTCTCCAACCTTAAATGCGTCACCTTATACATTGTCGTACGCGGATGATGACGGTAACTCAGCAAGTACAAATTTTTTTATATCGCTGTCTTTATCCGTTATTCAGGTGGATACGCCGGATGTAGTTCTATCCGCAACAACAGGAGGATTTTCCTTTTTAGTAAAAAACTATACGTATTCGGCAGGCGATACTCTGACTCTCTATTGGAGTGGTAGTGAAACTTATACAGTCAATGTATCCGATATTGGCCAACCCCTTACAAATACAATTTATTTAGCATATTTTCATCAGTTTCTTTCGACCAATTCTGTACCCCTCATACCGGATAATACGCAACAAACCGTATTTACGTTATCATTAAATATATTCCAAGGAAGTCAGTATACATGCCAATTTGTATATAGCCCAGACGCACTTTATCTTGACTCCTATCCGTCAACCACTATCAATGTAAGAACACTTTGCACGGAGAATAGTCAAATCACGATTGTTGATAATACTGGTGTGGTATATACAAATACAACTACTACGATTGAATCTAGTCCAAATATACAAACGGCTACACTCAACGTCAGCGATTTCCCTGGATTAACTTGGACTACTGAAACATTTTACTATATAATATTACAAGGTGTTGCTACAAAAACTTATAATGCTGGATTTGCTTTTTATTATAATCCACCGAATAATATCACTGTGACGTCAAATGTATCGACGATTGCGGTTGGGTTTTCTTTGCCCACTGACGTGACTGGCGCAGTGATTATCCAGGATCCCTACAAAAATTGGTCTTATTATTCAAATATCGTATCAGGTCTATTGACTACAGGTGAATTAGCATACAGCGATTTTGTTGATAATCAGAATAATCCTTTTTTTCCTGTGCCAGGAAGAACGTATGTGATGGCTTTATCTTATAACGGGAATGGATTCGCAGGATTTACTAATTTTACGAATATTTCTGTCGTTCTTGTGGATACGCCTGATATTCCGACAAATATCGGATTTTCTATTTTCACTCCGAATTACTCGATAAACTCAGGTGATGTTTTCACTCTTACCGCATTCACCGATGTATATACCGCAAATGCAACCGATCTGTTCCAATCGAACTCTGTCATTGGTGCCAGGTTCAACCAGTTTTCTAAAGATACCGTACCCTTCACACCGGATCCAACGCAAACGACTGAATTCACACTAACTTTGGATATCAGCGGTGGTAATTCGTATTCGTGCCAATTTTACTACGCTCCGTATTCCATCGTACCCATCACGAATCCGATTACTACTACTTTCGATGTAATAACATACTCGGATAAAACCGGTGCGTTCACAATCTTTGATCCGGTCGCCAGCGTATTACATACGAATACAAAAACGACGGTGGAAGGGAACGCTATCGCTGTACAATCAACAACCGTCGATGTGAGAGATTTTGCGGACTTGGAATTAATTGAAAATCGTACGTACTATCTTGTATTCCATGATAACGGAGCAACTCTTGGAGGCATTGGTTTTACGTATTACGCAACTCCGATCGCATTATCGGTAACCTCTACATCTACATCCATCACGGTTGGCTTTTCACCGGTTTTACCAGCGAACGGCATTCTATATATTCACGATCCGATCGAAAATAGGAAATATTCGCACTCTATAGGGGGTTCATCCTCTACAACGGGTGCCTTCGCACTGAGTAGTTTCTTGGATAATAGTAGCAACGCATTTACACCTACGGATGGAGTTACGTACGGGATACAAATATTCGCGATTCCGTTCGGATTTGGAGGCGTGGGATATAGTAGTTTTAGTTCATTTCAATATACTGCGGCGACAAGCCCTAGCACGCCAACCGTAGGAACTTTCACGATAACGTCACCGGTATTTTACGGTACTGGACCCTATACTATTACAAATCCTACCAGTGATAGTTCAGGAACCTGGAGTTATACGAGTTCCAATAATGATACGGCGACTATTAGCGGTAATACGATAACCGTACGTCGCGCGGGTACTACAACTATTACAGGAACGCAGGCGGCTACTACAAATTTTACATCTGCGACCGTCACCGCGTCCTTAGTAGTGAATCCTATATCTCCTACAATTGCTCCCTACTCTATCAATGACGTGACATTTGGCGTTTCTCCGTTCGACCTTACGGATCCTACAAGTACTAGTGACGGCACCTGGACATATTCAAGCTCTGATTCGGCGACCGCTGCGATTTCTGGAAAACGTGTCACAGTTCTTAATGCGGGCTCAATTACCGTCACCGCGGACCAGGCCGCGACAAATAACTACACAGCCGGTCAAACGACGGCGTCGCTCACGATTCTTCCAGCATCCCCTACTATCGGCCCATTGACTCTGACCGCGGTGAATGCCGACGCGTCGCCGTTCGCCATCACTGCGCCAACCAGTACGAGTTCCGGTACATGGAGTTATACGAGTTCGGATTTGACGGTAGCGACCGTTACGGACGATGAAATCACGGTGGTCGGTGTAGGAAGTACGACAATTACCGCGACCCAGGCGGCGTTCGGAAATTACACTACAGCTAGCACAAGTGCTACGCTAACAGTGAATTCGATCGGCGCGCCTACGCTTGGAATATTCACCGTTCCTACAAAGAATTACGGCGCAGCATCCTTCACGCTGACACCTCCTACCAGCAATAGTTCTGGTACATGGTCTTACGTGAGCGATAATACGAGCGTAGCGATTATTCTCGGCAATAATGTCACTATCATTGGAGCAGGCACCGCAAATATCACGGCTACGCAAGCCGCGACATCAAACTTTACTTCGGCGAGTACGACGGCTTCATTTACGGTCAATCCGATTGACCCCAACGTCCAAGCATATTCTATTTCTACGGTGCCGTATGGTAGTCCGCCATTTACACTGACTCCACCGACTAGTGATAATACTTCTGGAACTTGGTCGTACACAAGTGATAATACGAGTGTCGCTACAATAGTAGGGGATACGCTGACTGTCGAAGGAGCAGGAACTGCGCTGATTACTGCCACTGTAGAGGCGTCTGGTAACTATACATCAGGTACAATCACCGCTTTATTCACAGTGACTCCGATTGATCCAAACATACAACCGTATTCTATAGGAGCGGTCAATTATGATAGTGCGCCTATTACATTGACTCCACCCGTCAGTGATAATACTTCTGGTTCGTGGTCCTATACAAGTAGCGACCTTACCGTAGCAACTACATCTGGTGATATACTCACCGTAAAGAAAACGGGCAGCACGACCATCACGGCAACGTTATCCGCATCTACAAACTATACTTCTGGTAGCGTGACCGCATTATTCGTAGTGAATCCAGCGTCTCCAACAATTGGTCCATTTTCTATTTCTACGGTATCATTTGGTGTGCCTCCATTTAATCTCACGGACCCTACAAGTACGGGTGACGGATTGTGGTCTTTCACAAGTTCTGATTCTACGGTCGCCGCGATTTCTGGACGAACTGTCACGGTTCTTAGCGCAGGGAACGTCTTGGTCGGCGCGGATCAGGCCGCGACAACGAACTGGGAATCGGCATCCACGAGCGCTACGCTCACGATTGATCCTATATCTCCTACAATTGGTACATTCACGATTTCTGCGGTCAGTGTGAATGCGTCGCCGTTCGCTATTACCGCGCCATCCAGTACAAGTTCCGGTACATGGAGTTATACGAGTTCGGATTTGACGGTCGCGACCGTTACGGACGATGAAATCACCGTGGTCGGTGTAGGAAGTACGACAATTACCGCGACCCAGGCCGCAACGACGAACTACACATCGGCTTCTGTAAGTGCTACGCTGACTGTAAATTCGATCACTCCTACACTCGGACTCTTCACGATTTCGACGGTGAATGTCGATGCGTCGCCGTTCGCTATTACCGCTCCATCCAGTACGAGTTCTGGTACATGGAGTTATACGAGTTCGGATTTGACGGTCGCGACCGTTGCGGGCGATGAAATCACCGTAGTCGGCGTAGGAAGTACGACAATTACCGCGACTCAGGAGGCGTTCGGCGATTATTCTTCGGCGTCTATCAGCACTACTTTTACGGTCAATGATGTCGGAGCGCCTACATTAGGAGCATTTACGGTTGCTGCGGTATCGTACGGCGCAGCATCCTTCACGCTGACACCTCCTACCAGCGATAGTGCGGGTTCATGGTCTTACACGAGTGACAATCTGAGTGTTGCGACCATAACTGGCGATACCGTGACAGTTGTTGGCGCTGGTCAAACGAATATTACCGCGACGCAGAGTGCCGATAGCGGTTTTAACTCCGCGAGTGTGACCGCGTTATTCGTCGTCAATCCGATTGATCCGAATATTCAAGCCTATACGATAAGCCCAGTATCATACGGTGCTGCGCCGTTCAATCTCGTTCCGCCAAACAGCGATAATCTCGCGGGTCTCTGGACCTATACCAGCAACAATAGCAGTGTAGTTACGATAACCGGAGATACGGTAACTGTAGTCGGAGTCGGTTCTACCGTGATTACGGCTTCCTTGGCTGCTTCTGGTAATTATACATCTGGCTCGACGACGGCTACACTCGTAGTCAATGCTGTAAGTCCTACATTGGGAACTTTTGTAGTGAGTAGTGTAAGTTACGGTACGTCGCCATTTACGCTCACACCTCCTACGAGCAACGGACTTGGCGCATGGTCCTACGCGAGCAACACGCCGAGTGTAGCAACCGTGTCAGGGAATACGGTCACCGTCATTGGCGCGGGAACGACAACGATCACCGCGACACAAGCCGCCTACGGCAATTATAGTTCGGCTACGGTTAGCGCAGTCTTTACGGTCAGTGCGGGTACGCCTACCTTAGGTACATTCACCATTTCGGCAGTCAGTTTTGGAACTGCGCCGTTTGCGATTACTCCTCCCACGAGTAGTAGCTCTGGGACATGGTCCTTCGTGAGTGATAATCTGAGTGTAGCGACAATTGTTGGTACGCAATTGACTGTCATTGGTGCGGGTACGGCGAATATAACAGCAACGCAGGCTAGCACGAGTAATTACAATTCTATTAGTACTTCTACGGTATTCACTGTCAATCCCATTCCTCCCACCCTAGGAACATTCAGTAATATACTCGTACAATATGGTATCGCGCCATTCGCACTTACTCCGCCGACGAGTAATAGTTCAGGTACTTGGTCGTACAGCAGTTACAATACAAATGTTGCCACCATTGCCGGTGATATTCTTACAGTTGTAGGAGTAGGCCAAGGAGTTACTATTACGGCGACCCAATCAGCGTTCGGAAACTACACGAGTGCTGCCGTGAGTTGTACGTTGAATGTCAATCCTGGAACACCAACATTGGGATCCTTCGTGATTGCTCCTGTACAAATCGGCCACGCTCCCTTCACGATTACCCAACCTACGAGTAATAGTACGGGTTCGTGGTCGTATACGAGCACGAATCCTGGTGTTGCGTCGATTACTGGAGATACGATTACGGTAAAAACTGTAGGAAGTACGACAATCACCGCGACTCAGGCTGCGACGACGTATTTCGCACAAATAAGCACGAGTACATTACTCGTAGTCAATGATACAACAACTATAACGGTTGTTCAGATTGATACTCCAGATGTACTCATACCAGGCATTACGTTCCTTGCGAAAAATTACACCTATCAATCAACCGATCTTTTGACCCTTACGTATAACAGTACATCCTACAGTGTTCAACTTGCTGCCGTGACGCAAGTCGGAGCGGGTGCTGGATTTTATATCTTCAATCCTGGTTTCAGCCAGTTCCTGGATAGTTCTTCGAATCCGCTGGAACCGAATAATATGCTCAATACCAATCTCACGCTGGCATTAACGACATTTACATGCTCGCTATACTATGCGCCTTATTCACTATTCATCGCTACGTTTCCTACAACGACGATGGATGTCCTATCATTGACGACGCACACGGGTAGCTTCGCGATAGTCGATTCTTCAACAGGAAATATTTACACGAATACAACCACGACTATCACGGGAGGTTCGAACGTTCAAACCGAAACGCTAACCATAAGCGATTTTACAGGACTTTCTTTGACAATCGGAGTGTCATATTATTTAATCATGATTGATACTAGCAGTAACGCGACTCTTGCGGGCAACGTATTTTTCTATTACAGTCCCGGACGCATACAAATCGCAGTGTCATACACTGCGACAAATATTACAACAGTTTTTACTGGTACGATTCCTTATAGCGGAACTCCGCTGATTCTGGAAGATCCTTCTACAAATATATCTTACCAAGTTGGCTTACCTGGTATAGGTAGCGTATCATCGGCTACAATTCCGTTTAGCGATTTCAAAGATACATCCAACAATTCATTTGTACCGACGAATGGTTCTAAGTATGTAGTAACGATAAACCAAAGTGGGTTGGGATACAATTCATTCTTGTACAGTAGTGGTCCGACTGGTTCGACTGGTCCGACTGGTTCGACTGGTCCGACTGGTCTGACCGGTCCGTCTGGCTCTTCTGGCTCTTCTGGTCCTACAGGCGCTACAGGACCAACAGGTCTGACCGGCCCTACAGGTTCTTCTGGAACGAGTGGAACCACTGGTACCACGGGTGGCACTGGAACATCTGGAAGCACTGGAACGACCGGAACAACGGGTAGCACAGGAAGCACAGGAAGCACTGGAACGACCGGAACAACTGGAAGCACTGGAAGCACTGGAAGCACTGGAACGACCGGAACGACAGGAACGAC
>Ga0114959_10003548_pt1 | contig 12224 bp, 33 predicted proteins | sample C_130625_EF_Meta_FD_87317 | JGI IMG/M metagenome (GOLD analysis project Ga0114959, IMG submission 87317) | Freshwater microbial communities from Lake Croche, Canada to study carbon cycling - C_130625_EF_MetaG | ecosystem: Environmental > Aquatic > Freshwater > Lake | place: Lake Croche, Canada...
TATATTCATTTCTCTTGTCTCTTTTTTAAGTATTCGGCAAGTCTTTCACCATAAGTCAAAGAATGTATATCCATTTTCAACGCTTCTATTTCAGCGTGTTGCTGGCGTAGCATATCAGCGGCTTTTTGGTATATGTTTTCAACACCGCCCGTGGTTTTAGTAAATTCATCTGCTAATTCTAGTGCGTTCATTTAACACCTCCCATCATCGTCACCCCAACCCATGATGGCTTCTCTACGGGCTTTAACTTCTTCGGATGCATAATCGTTTAATCCAAAGTATTGTTCATAAGCGTTCTCTGCCCAATATGCAATCATGGTGGCTTTTGTTTCTAATCCCAACAAAGCGTTAGCCATCTCATCTTCATCTATTGGTAACTTTCGATCTCCATGAGTTTTATATAAAAGTTTGATATCCTCAATGACTGAATAAAAAGCATTGATAGAATCTTCTATTGCAATTTGTTTTGCCCGTTTGCTATCTTTTTTTTCTTTCATGTCCATTCCTTCCTTTAGCATGGCTATTACGCCATATTGAACAATTACTTTTAAACCATCCTCATCATAATCAACAGTTGCATCTGCTGACCCATCCTCATTTGTTTTCGTTATCTTTAATGTTATTTGCAAGATCTTCTTCCTTATTATTTCTAATATAATTTTTTAATGCTACATCATCCTTTTGATTAAATACCTTGTTAAATATTCCGTAACAAGGATCTTTTGGAGTATTTTTGTAATACCAGTTATCCAATACAAATTTAGCAAATGGTCTGCAAGCAATTTCTTGTTCTTTACATTTTTGAAAATGCAAACAACTATCGCAAGGACACTTATTTCGAATAATTTCATCTTCCGCAGCAATCCTGTCTTCCGTAGTAAACGTAGTCATAATTTCCTTTATAAAATCCACAACCAAAAACGATTGCCAATCAGCACTGCAATAAAAAATACAACACCTAAAACAAAAAATATGCTGGCTCCAATTATTGAATAAAAAAAGTTGTCAAACATTTTTTATCTCCTCTGTTAAAATTTATTTTATATTATTCCCAAACAAGAAAGAAAAAAATAGGTGATTACCCTAACATTGCCTTACCCATGCAGAGTAAATAAATATGCTATACTGTATAAATGTACAGTTATACACACTTTCCAAAATGCGCTGGTGTATATTTAATTTCTGACAACGCATCAGGAAAGTTTTACATTGGAAGTTCAATCAATATAAGGCGTAGGATCACCCAGCACATCTACAGCTTTAACAAAAACAAACATAGCAATCCAATCATGCAAGCAATTTGGAACGTTGACCCAGACAGACTTCATTTCATTGTATTAGAAACTTTGGAGGGCGCTGACAAAGGGGCAATATTAAAATCTGAACAAAAATATTTAGATCAATCTTGTGTTGGTAAAAACCCGAATTGCATGAATATATTGATGGTGGCTAATTCCCATCTTGGGGTGAAGCGCAGACCAGAATCTATTGAAAAGTTACGTAGAGTTCATGCAGGACGCAAAACAAGTGAGGCCACTAAAGCCAAACAAAGGGCTGCAAAACTTGGAGTAAAGCAGTCTCCAGAGCATATAGCCAAAAGGACTGGAGGACAAAAAGGAAGACCATGCAACAGACCAAAAGGAGTTATGATGCCATCATTGAGAAAGCTCACGGACGATCAAGTTAGAGAACTTAGAAAATTAAAAGTTTCTGGCACTTCATACACCCAACTTAAAGAAATGTATAAACTTGGGCACGGCACTATTCAAAAAATAGTTAGCGGTCAATCATACGGTGACGTCAAGTGATTACTATAAAACTTCCTTATCCGCCTTCAATCAATAATTATTGGCAAGCTTCCGGTCACAGAAGATATATTTCTAAACGGGGAATTGTTTTTAAAGAAGCTGTAGCAAGAGCATGTGAAGGATTGCAGGGATTTGATAACCAGCCTGTGGAAGTAAACGTAATCCTACACCCAAGAGATGCCCGCCTAATGGATGTTGATAATTGTGGAAAAGCAATATGTGATTCATTACAGGGGTATCTGTATGATAACGACCAGCAAGTCTGGAAGTTGACTATTGAACGTGCCGAAAAGATTAAAGGCGGAGGATGTGTAGTGACCATCAAAAAATATAATAAGCATAAATAAATTATAACGCTAAGTTATTGATTTGCAAGGCTTATTTCTGGTGCGCTATGCACTTTCATGCAGCATGAATGCACAAAATTGATGCGTATAAATATTAAAAATCGGCATTAAGTAAACTCTTGACTTGCACTTGTTCAAGTCATGGTATAGTAGCGCTACATCTCGTGAGGGTGTTTGGGGAGTGAGTTTACCTCCCCATTTTTTTATAGGGAAATCCCTATGATGATGTTCTAAATTTCCTGTGTTACACTAATTTCATTGAACGAACTTCACCTCATCCAACGATGGGGTTTTTCTTTCAGTGGTTCTGATTGGACGGCAGAGAAACACCAGCGATCAGGATACAAGCGCTACTGGGGAAGTAGATGTAATAGCGCAATATCGGTGGCGAAGCTTAGTGCCGATTCTACGAACGACTGGCGAGTGCTGTGGCTCCAATACGGGTAGCAGTTAAAGGCGCACTGCTAGGGCGGAGTGCGTTCACCAAATGGGTAACTTAAGTATACAAGCTTAAGTATACAAATAGGATATATACAAGGAGAGCAAACGAGGGACAACGGAAAAGGTGACATCAGAAGACCGATGACAGTTTCTGAAGAGCATTTTAATAAATCTTGGGAAATGATCTTTGGTGGTGATAAGTTTAAAGTTAAAGAATTTAAAGAAGAAATTGAATTAGCAATCGAGGAAATAGAGGAGTGTGGAAAGTGAATTACAGAGAAGAGATTAAAAGTCAAGTAGGGAAAATACCTAGTCATGTTATGCAAGGATCAGTCCAGCAAGTGATAAGATGGAAAGAGCGGGCAAATGATGCGATGCGTTTGGCAAACAATAAAAATACATCAGATTACGACTTGCAGTTGGCTCTTAACAGCATAAAATAAGGATAGAAATGAAGCTCACAGAGATTACAGTAGATAGTTCTTTACAGGGACGTTTTAAACTTAATCAGGAAGTTATTGATGAATATTCCGAGACGATCAGAGAAGGCGGAAAGTTACCGGCAATTAAAGTATTCCACATTGGATCTAGCCATTATCTCGTTGATGGATGGCACCGTTACTTTGCTCATAAAAAGGCTGGGTTAGCGGACATTGAAGTAGATATTATTGATGGCAATATGCGTGAGGCAACCCTTTACGCTATTGGTGCTAATGACGATCATGGACTCCGCCGAAACAACGAAGACAAACGCAAAGCAGTAATGATGCTTTTGGATGATGTTGAATGGAGCGAATGGAACGATAGCGAGATTGCAAAAGCATCAAGAGTTTCTCGCATGACTGTTAGCCGTATTAAAAGTTCTCTTGGCATCAAGAAGGATGAAGTAAAGGTTATTCGTGATGGTAAAGAGATTAAGTTAAACACAGCAAATATTGGAAGTAAGAATGAGCAGAAGTCTTTTGGTGTCCCGCCGGTTTCAGAAGAGGATTATGAAAATGAGATCACCGCTGAAATGGAAGCAATCGTGGAGGAAAATGAGACCCTCACGAGACGTCTTGCAGTCGCTTCGATGGAAGCTAGTGACGAGGAAAAAAGGATGGCTGAAGATCAGCTTGTTCAAATGGCGGCTGAAATCAAGACTCTCTCAGCAACATTAAAGTCTGCTCAAACACAAGCAAATACTTACATGAACCAAGTATCAGAATTGAAAGACCAAGTAAAGTATTGGAAAAGAAGAGCAGAAAAAGCTGAAGCTAAAGTTTTATAAGCAATAAAAATGTAATCTAAGGGGTTGCACCTATTTTTTTAATGCTTCACATACATTAATATTGATATAAGCGGGTGCAATCCCACCCTTTAATAACGTAGCTGAGCGTATCTCAGCAGAAAGAGTTAGATGTCACTTGAATTACGCCCTCACCAAGTAGAAGTAATCAATGCATTAAATGAAGGATTTAAGACACACAAACGACAGATATTATGCGCAGTAACAGGGTTTGGCAAAACTGAGTGCGCTATGGCTATCATGCAAGAAGCCGCCAAAGAAGGTAAAAAGGTAGCTATGGTATTAGACCGAATTGTTTTGGTCGAGCAAACCAGCATCCGGCTTTCCAAATATTCTATTCCGCATGGAGTATTACAGTCTCAACATTGGAGATATCGTCCATACGAGCCTATTCAAATCTGTTCTATTCAAACATTAGCACGGCGCAAGACTCCACTAGATATTGATATCTTGATTGTGGATGAAGCCCATGTTATGTATAAAACTACAATAGACTTCATTAAGGAAAATCCCGATATTAAAGTAGTTGGATTGACCGCTACGCCATTTACTAAGGGTTTAGCAGACATCTATACCAATGTTATTGGTGCACAGCCTATGAATCATTTGGTTGAAGATGGTTGGGTAGTTCCGATGAAGGTCTATATTGCTAAAGAAATTGATATGACCGGAGCATCTAAAAATAGTTTTGGTGAGTGGGATGCTAGAGATGCTAGCGAAAGAGGCATGAAGATTGTTGGAGATGTTGTTCAAGAGTGGACTAAAAAGACTTATGAGATTTACGGAGAGCCTCGCAAGACGATTGTATTCTGTGCCGGTGTAGAGCATGGTAGAGAATTGGTAACTCAGTTTGCTAAAGCTGGTTATAACTTTGTATCAATATCATATAAGGAAGATGATGAGTTTAAGAGGACAACTATCGAAGACTTCAGTAAGCCTGACACTACTATCCATGGTCTTATCGCCACTGATATTCTTACTCGTGGTTTTGATGTCTCCGATGTTCATATTGGCATATCTGCTAGACCGTTTAGCAAATCTTTTTCGTCTCATGTTCAACAAATAGGAAGAGTATTAAGACCTCATGAGGGTAAAGAGTTTGGCACTTGGCTAGACCATTCCGGAAACTTTTTAAGGTTTAGGAATGATTGGGATGATCTATACCATGACGGAGTTACAGAGCTAAAAGCTGGTGGAGAGACCACTAAGCGTGAGCCTACGGAGAAAGAAAAGAAAGAATCAAAGTGCCCTGAATGCCTAGCCCTTTGGACTTCAAAAGACAATGCTTGCTCCTCCTGTGGACACGTCAGGCAAGTCTTTCAAGGCATTACAAGTATAGCCGGAAAGCTGGAAGAACTTCAGGAATCAAACCGAAAATTGCAAATTGCCAACACTGATTTCTTTGCAGAACTTCAATACTATGGTAGGACTAAGGGATATAAAGAGGGCTGGGCAGCCATTAAATATAAAGAAAAGTTTGGGGTTTATCCAAATGGACTAAGGGTATCCCCTAAGCCTCCATCTACTCAAACTCTTAAGTGGATCAAGAGCCGGACTATTGCTTATGTTAAGGGCAAACAAGCCCAGCAAAGGTTGGCGGCATGAGGTTTTTCAAAATAACAGGTGTAACCTTAGCCATCATAGCTGGCATCAATTTAATCAATCTTTCAGTTCAAATAGGCATCCAAGAGCCGGTATATGCTTGTTCGGAAATTGGTAAGTCTAGCCCGTTTGATGTTCAAAAGTTATGTAATAGGAGAGTTAAATGGAATTAAGTTTTGAATCATTTGCAGAGCAACATGGACTAATTATTGATCATGTAGTGCAAGATCGTTGGGTGCGTGTGCCAACAACAGATAAGCCTCAATCTAAAAATGGTGCATATATTTGGGATGGTAGATCAGGTGCGGTTCAGAATTGGGCGGTTCACGAGAAACCTATTTCTTTCCTATCCAAAAAAGATTTTGTTCCTGATCCTAATTTTTATCAAAAGAAAAGACTTGCAGAAGATAAGCGTAAACAAAAAAACAATTGGGCTATCAGGGTTGCTAAATGTTTGCTTGATAACTCGATTAAGAAACCTCATCCCTACATGGACAAAAAAGGTTTTCCGGAGTTTAAAGTTCCCGTGTTTACTGCTGGTAGCATCTTTCCGGAGTTGGCTAAGTATGATGGTTGCATGATCTTACCTATGCGTATTGGTGATAAATTAGTTGGATGTCAGACCATATCGGAAGATGGAGAAAAGAAGTTTTTGTATGGTCAGATTACTAAAGAAGCCGAGTTAGTAATTGATAACAAGGGTAGGCATATACTTTGCGAGGGATACGCTACTGCTATGTCCATTCGTAGAGCATTACAATCCCTAAAGAAGCACTATACAATCCATGTATGTTTTTCTGCCAGCAACATACTACAAATAAGTAAACAACACCCTAAATGCATTATTGTGGCAGACCATGATCCGGTAGGAATTAAAACTGCAAAAAAAACGGGGAAACCTTTTTGGCTATCCCCGTTGGATGGTGAAGACTTCAATGATTACGAAGTCAGGGTTGGTGCAAATGAAGCTGGTAAATCCCTTATTGCAATCGGTCTGTTGGTGGCATCATTGTAAATTCATTGTTTACATTAAATATTGTGTAATCTAAGTCTTGCATATTTTCTGCCACAACTTTGCCAATTTTAAAGGAACGATCGGGGTTGCCTATAACTTCTAGGCTAACCTCGACTGTCCCATCCGGCTTGTCCTTCAAGTAAATTATTGTTGCGTCCATAAACTAGCCTTAATTTAGCCTCATACTGCATAAAATATTCGGGGAAAGCATCTACTAGCTTTTTTAAATTGCTTTGGTCTGCTAATAAAGCACATTTACCCAATTCTACTGCAAACCCACCCTTATCGTGAAGTCTGTCCACGGACTGAATAAGGGCGGTTCTATCAGTTAATAGCCTCATACTACCTCCTATGTATTTCTATGGTAATGGTCATTTGGATTAGCCAGCATAGATTTAATAAGGTCATCAACAGTAGAAAACCATTGAATGACCTTTAATCCATCAGATTGATAAATAGTAAAGCTCACCATTCACCTTCCGGATCATCATCTTCTTGGGATTCGCAATCTATTACCTCTAGATTATCTAATTCGTGCATATTGGCTAGTTCATCATGGGCTACACCTTCTGCCTCACCCTCATCCGGTGCATCAATATAAAAGGTCTCTGACCCCCTATAAATAAGTTTAATTTCATACATTGGCATCATCATTCTCCTTTGTTTGTAATATTTCCTGAATAAATTGGTCAAATCCTTTTACCCAATCAAACTGCTTTAAATACTCGATTGCCTCATTAACATCAATGACATGATCGGGAATCATTTTTCCTCCGAAAATGGATTGATATATCCCTTTAAAAGAATATTAGATGCTGGTCTATTGATAAACACCCTGTCAATCAGATCCATATCTCGTAAGAATGCTTGAGGATTATGCTTACGCAATCCTAGTATTACTTCATCCAACTGTGGATTAGGTGTTCCAACATCCGGATGACTGCTATTGCGTCCTACTGATTTTAATAAGTCTTGTTGTGCTTTTGTAAACATTTAATACTCCTCTTTGGTTATGCTACTTGTTTGCGTTGCGTTTTTACATGGTCGATCCATGAATCAATAACATCCCAATTTATTCCTACACAAGAATCGCTATGCCGATCTAGCAATCGCAATACTTCTCTTGCCTCATCATCAGTTATTTCTTCTGATTCATCATTTACACCATCATTTGCTTGACAATGGATATCTGATATATGCCACCAACTAGCCAACCAATCAGGGCTAGTAAGCATGACAATTTCTCTAGGATCAGGGATAGCCTGACCCTCCGGCAAATCAAACTCTACAATTACTTTAGGCATGACTAATTACCCCCGTATCTGTAATCGAATCAATTTTCCAATCATAATCGCTTTCTTGTTTAAAATGCCCACCATCTAGGTTATCTACAATGTTCTCGGCATCTTCCCCATCTGTTGCCTCGATCTCCGTATGCAAGTAAGTAATATAGCTGGCACAAATCCTAAACATCTTTAATGGTTGCACATCTGAAACTCTAAACTCCAGCCGGTTATCAGTATGCTCGCAATCATCTTCTTCAATGACGATCTTGCTACCCCATTCCTCAATGATTGTGCCGGTGATGTCTTGGTCTATAACTTTTACTCTATCTCCGATATTCATACTTCCTCCTTGTGTTGGTCTAGCTGATTACATTCGCAATCAAAACATATATGGTCATTCACTACATCACAAGCCTTACACTCAGGATTAGGTGTTAGTTCATGACCTCTTGCATGATGGCTATCAATAAGATCATCCCTGTATGCAAGCCATTCATCACTTGTCATCTTGTCAATATCAATCATGACTCCTCCCATGTGCGTGTATTGTATTCATCAATAATTTCTCTTAAAGTCTGCTTGTCATATCCAATACCATACAAAAGAATGTTGTAAAGGTATTCTGCATCACCCTCTTCAAGCCCTTGTTTAATCGTGGCTATGTCATCCGCTATAAGTTTATCTACCATGCTATGCCTGTCCATCATGCCTCCTTATATTCAAGTGGACTAAATGAGTCATCAATAGATACATCAGCTATACACCACTCATAATCAGGGCTAAACTGTCCGTTAGCCAAATCAATGGCATCTTGTTCGTTTTCAGCCTCAACAATCTCGGTGCAATAACTTGCAAAAACTACTCTATATGCTGGCATTTTGTATAACTCCTTCATCGTTTAAGTTTTCAATAGAGATATATTCTGGTTTTCTATCAATAGATACTAAGTAATCATCATCACCACATATTTCCTCGCCTACTTTCATCCTTCGCAATTCCTCAAGGGGATCAACAAAGTAATAAACCTTGTGATCTGTTTCGGTGTCCAGCAAAATATCATCCCAGCCACCTTTAACTAGCCCGATATACCCACCATAAATATCGGGATAGCCTTCTATCGTGTATTCAATCGGATACATAAATGTTTTAATCTTAGGCATTTTCTTCCTCTTCTCTTTCTTGTTCATAATTAGCCATATCCTCAGATATACAAAACTCTTCGTTTATATATGTAGGAATATTTAATTCTGCCCATGTTGAATTACCGGTGATATCCATGTATTCATCTGTGCCTCTGCCATAAGATCCGCAATACATCATCCCGCCCTCAAAATACATAGCCCAAACTTCAAAGCCCATTTCTTCCAGCTTTTTATAAGCCTCAATCGGGGGACTCCATGCTGAATCAAAAGATAAAATTAAAGTATCGCCCTCTAGGACTGCTGGTCTGTCCTCTCCATGCACATCCCATTTAGTTCCCCATTCGTTTACGCAAAAATCATACCAATCCTTAAACCCAAAATATTTCTTATTCAATGCCTCTCGTGCATCTTGTAATTCTTTTTGGTATTCATGGTTTTGCTTATCGTAATCTTTCCAATCAGATTTTTGTGATAACTCATAAGGGACGGGAATAAACTCGTTTAATAGCCCATTACCCTCATAAGCATTTTTAGCCCGCAAAATCATCATAGGGTCTGCGTGTTTTAATTCTAGTGTGTTATTGCACCAATTAGGCATTTTGAATCTCCTCTTTAAAAGTAATCTGCTTAGTATTAGGTGTCCAGCTTTTATCAGCCCATACTTTCCCGTTGTAAGACATATAACCAACTACTTCACCATCTAGATATATTGCTGGGTTCATCCAATTACCCCCGCCAATATCATTTTCTGATTGCCAATCACTTACTTGCTCGACCAATGCATCAAAATTGTGGGCGGTAATCTTAACAATATCCACCCCATAAGGCGGTCTATCGGGGTCTTGCCCATAATCCGGATTTCCACAAACTTCTGTTTTAAGCATAAATTTAGGCATTTTCATTCTCCAAATTTAAGTATTTTGCTAAGTGATGATCGAGATAATTTAACTTCATGATCTGCTCATCAATGAATTGATCTAGGTTTTTAAACTCATCAAAGCCATGCAAATTAACACTCTTGCAATAAAGTTTTGTTCGTAAATCTTCTAGATCAAAGTAAACCTCTTGAACTTTCGTTAATAAAATTGTTTCAATGCTCATTTTCAATCTCCTCTAAAGTTAATTTATAGCTTTTTAATCCATCACTACCCATCAAATAAATAGCCGGATTACCATAATCTAGCCAACTTTCAGGAAAATTCTTAACAAAATCTAGTCTTGTATAAGAGTTCTCCATTAAAAAATCGTAAACTTGCTCCGTTATAAATCGTCTTTCGTTCATCATTCGTCATCCTCATTGAAAGCCTCAAATTCTAAATTCATAAGTTCTACATCAATTCCATCCGCCAAACATTTCTGATAAGCCAAATCTATTGCCTCATCATGAGTTTTTGCCTCTATATCAATGTTCCATGTTCCCGTAGCCACTACATAAAAATTAGTCATCATTTTCTCCTCTGTTAGAAAATAGCCTCATACTACATACAATAATTTAGCCTCATACTACAAACTAAAATATAGGGACAAACCCTATACCAAAACCCGCTATAAAAACGGGTTTCAGTATTCGGTTTACTCTTCCGGATGTTTTGAATTGAATAAATCCCGCCCTAGTCTGATAAGCTGGTGTGCTTGATCTTCTGTTAAGCCTCTATGCTCTCCAAATAATGACGGGCTAAGGTAATTATTCTTAAAATCTAAGTATTCACTTATCAATAGGTCTCTGATATCCATTTAATCCATCCATCCATCATAATATTCTGCGTTGATGCCTTGATCTTTTAAATACTCAATGGCTGGCTTAACTGATGCACTAGCGGATAGATTGCCTTGCACCCAATCGCATCTAGTAATGGTCATTTCTACGGGCTTACGCTTGCCCTTGCCCAAATACCAAACCCGCAAGCCCTTGCCACCTGTGCAAGTTCCCCGATCTTCTGCTCCCGTTACTAGCCATGCATTCGACCAAATGTCCCCCGCAATTTGCCCATGATGCTTTAATGCCTCTAATTCTGTGGGCGTGTATGCCTCAATAGTTCCGTTGTATGTTTTGCAAGTTTTCATAAATTTTTGCTCATTTCTTTCCAAAGTTTTTCCAATATTTTGTGTCCAGCCTCAACGCTTTCACAATCTTCTTTCCATTGTTGCCCGTTGTCCTTTGTCATTTCACAAAAGTAGCGGGCTAGCGTGTGGAGTTGGTCTAAATCCTGTAATTCCTCATCTGATAATTCAATGGTTGCGTAGGTCATAATTCCCTCTCTTCTTCGATTGGTTCGCTTTCGTGGTCAAAATCAATTACATCTAATTTATTTTTGGCAACATAGGAATACCACTCGTAAAGTGCGTCATCCATACTAATAGCCTTAAACTTCACGTTATCGGTTTCCCCGTTGCCTAATTTAAAATAAAAAGTATAAATTTCTCTCATAAATTCCCCCATTTAATTAAAGCCTGATAAACCACAATAAAAGCGTATAAACCCGCTAAAAATGCCAATATGTTTAATAGTTTCTCGATCATGCTTTCCCCTCTTTTTCTAAGTTTTCCAGCTTTTCATTAAAAGACTTTTTTAAGTGCTCCGGAGTCTCTGCATTTATGCCTAGCAATTCATCCAGCTTTTTAAAATAAAGTTTGATAATGTCCTCTTGTAATGGTGTTAGATTTAGTTTCATGATTTGCCCTTAATTTAAAATGCACTCTCTAAGTGTTCGCATTTCATCAGTCCACGATTGCCCGCAAATATAGCTAGCCTCTCCGTCATTAAAAACAATGCGGGAAAATATGCCAAAATTATTCCAGCAAGATAAGGGTAGATCTATCCGGCGGGATAATCTTTCCTTTGTGTTGCTCCGGCATCCGCTACCAATTAAGCGCAAAATCTCGCTTTTTTGCTCTGCGGTCAATTCTGCTGGAATGTCTTTAGCGTCATTTTTAGCGCACCAAATCCGGTTTGATAAGTTGTCATTCATTTTTAATCTTCCTTATTTGTAAAGCGTTGATAAGATCTCACAACGCTATCATTATTTGTATGATGCTCAATAAACTTAATAGCCCAGCCCTTAGCCTCTGCGCTCTGCATAAATAGGCTTAGGTCACAATCTTCCTCTAAGTAAGCGTTTTCCCCGTTCCGGTAGGAATAGCGGGATATTTGCCCGCTTATGCCTAACTCTTGGATAAGGTCTAGGGGAATCTCTCCCCATCCATGGGAAGGATCAGCCATAAAGTTAATCTCTACTGTTTTCATTTTTTGCCTTTGCATTTTTGGCACAAGCCGAAGCCTATGCCGGTTGAAATA
>Ga0114959_10003550_pt1 | contig 12219 bp, 11 predicted proteins | sample C_130625_EF_Meta_FD_87317 | JGI IMG/M metagenome (GOLD analysis project Ga0114959, IMG submission 87317) | Freshwater microbial communities from Lake Croche, Canada to study carbon cycling - C_130625_EF_MetaG | ecosystem: Environmental > Aquatic > Freshwater > Lake | place: Lake Croche, Canada...
AATTCCGACATCGCCTCGGGCGCCGCCGATCTGGCCGCTGCGCTGCCCGTGGTGGCGCGCGAGACCGGCCAGCGCCGGGTTGATATGCTGGGCGAAAGCTCCGGCGCGCTGAGGGCCACGGTCTTCGCCGCGCAACAGCCCGACAGCGTCGGCCGCCTGATCCTTTCGGCCTTCACCTTTACCGGCAAGGATAGCCCGACGCTGATCCAGCGCGCCAAGAACCTTGAGTATTTCCGCACCCATAACCGCCGGCCGCGCGGGCGGGAGATGATCCGCAGCATCTTCACCCGCGACGAGCCCGGCACCTCCGACATGGCGGTAGCGGAGGCGTTGGCCGATGCCGAGCTGAAATTCGGCGAGGATATTCCGACCGGCACCTATCTCGACATGACCTCGAAACTGCCGGTGGTGCAGCCGGAACAGGTGAAGTCACCGGTCCTGATCATCCGCGGCGAGCATGACGGCATCGCCACCATGGCCGATCTGCTGGATTTCTTCGCCCGCCTGCCGAACGGGGACAAGCAGTTCACCACCCTTTCGCATGCCGCGCATGCCCTGGCCTTCGGGCTCAATCGGGCGCAATTCTGGCATGTTTGCCGGGGCTTTCTGACCCTGCCGGCGCGGGTCGGCGTCTAGAGCATGCTGCGTTCACATGCGTTCACGCAGCCCGCTCTAGCCTGTGTTGGATCGCGCGATTCAGCGCCTTCGGCGATTCCGCCTCAACGCATCGCGCTCTCGAGCATGCTGCGTTCACATACGTTCACGCAGCCCGCTCTAGCATGTGTTGGATCGCGCGATTCAGCGCCTTCGGCGATTCCGCCTCAACGCATCGCGCTCTCGAGCATGCTGCGTTCACATACGTTCACGCAGCCCGCTCTAGCCTTTGTTGGATCGCGCGATTCAGCGCCTTCGGCGATTCCGCCTCAACGCATCGCGCTCTAGGGCAATAGCCGTTTCCGTGGACTCACCCGAACGGGTATTGCTCCAGCAAAAATATGGATCACTTTGTGGTCCGTCGCAAAGCAGCCTGCTCCAAGACAAACAATAGGGAAACGACACCATGGATGGCATGCTCGCCGAAAGCTCGGCCCGGACCGTCACCCGCATGTGGCTGGACGCCTTCGGCACCGCTTTGCAGGCCGGCGATGCCGCCGCGCTCAGCGGGCTGTTCGTGGCCGAGAGCCATTGGCGCGATATTCTCGCTTTCGACTGGGACCTGCGTACCACGAGCAGCGCCGCGGCGATCGGCGCGCGGCTCGCCGCGCGCCAGGTCCCGGTCGCTCCGCGCGATATCCGCCTTGCCGAAGACCGCACGCCGCCGCGTCTGCTCAAGCGCGCCGGGACCGAGACCATCGAGGCCATCTTCACCTTCGAAACGGCGGTCGGTCCCTGCAACGCCGTCGTGCGACTGGTCGCCGAGGCCGGCGGCCATCGCGCCTGGACGCTGATGACCATGCTCGACGAAATCCGCGGGCATGAGGACCCGGCCCATGGCAAGCGCTGGCAGGATGTCGACTGGAAGCGCAATTTCGGTGGCGAGAATTGGGCCGACCGACGCCGCAAGGCCAAGGCCTATGAGGATCGCGACCCGGCGGTGCTGGTGGTGGGCGCCGCCCAGGCCGGGCTGACGGCCACCGCGCGGCTCAGCATGTTAGGCGTCGATACCCTGGCGATCGACCGCGAGGCGCGGATCGGCGATTCCTGGCGCCGGCGCTACCACGCCCTGACCCTGCACAACGAAACCCGGGTCAACCACCTGCCCTATATGCCCTTCCCGCGCTCCTGGCCGGTCTTCATCCCGAAGGACATGCTGGCCAATTGGTTCGAGTTCTACGCCGAGGCGATGGAGCTGAACGTCTGGACGGGGACCGAGCTGACCGCGGCGAGCTATGATGAAGCCGCCCGGCACTGGGTGGTGACGCTGAAGCGCGCCGATGGTAGCACTCGGGTGATGCGGCCGCGCCATGTCGTGTTCAGCAACGGCGTCAGCACCATCCCCAATATGCCGAAGCTGCCGGGACTCGATGAGTTCAAGGGCCGGGTCTGCCATTCCAGCGCGCTCGGCAGCGGGCTCGACTGGGCGGGCAAGCGCGCGCTGGTGCTGGGCACCGGGACCTCCGGCCATGATGTCTGCCAGGATCTCGTCGTCTCTGGCGCGGCGGAAGTAACGATCATCCAGAACCGCCCCTCGATGGTGGTCAGCCTGAAGGAAGCCCAGGCGCCCTACATGCTCTATGACGAACCGATCCCCTTCGAGGATTGCGACCTGATCGCCCTGGCCAGCCCCTTCCCCGTCTACCGGAAGGCGCACCAGATGCTGACCGCGATGAACGCCAAGGCTGATGCACCGCTGCTGGAAGGGCTGCAGGCGCGCGGCTTCCAGCTGACTTCAGGGCCCGACGGCACCGGCTGGCAGATCATGTATCAGAGCCGCGGCGGCGGGTACTACTTCGATGCCGGCTGTTCGCAGATGATCGTCGATGGCCGCGTCGGGCTGCTGCAATACGCCGATATCGAACGCTTCTGCGCCGAAGGCGCGCTGATGAAGGATGGCCGCGTGGTACCGGCCGACCTGATCGTGCTGGCGACCGGCTATAGCGGCCAGAGGGACTCCGTTCGTCCCTTGCTGGGCGATGCCATCACCGACCGGATCGGCCCGGTCTGGGGCTTCGATGCGGAGGGCGAGTTGCAGGGCATGTGGCGGCCCACGGGTCAGCCGGGATTGTGGTTCCTGGCCGGCGGCCTGGCGCAGTGCCGCATCTTTTCGAAGATCCTCGCCTTGCAGATCAAGGCGCGCGAACTGGGCATGGTCTGAGCGAGGCCACCATGTCTGCGCCACCGCTCGCCGGTCGCCGCGCCCTTGTCACCGGCTCGACCGGCGGCATCGGCCTGGCAGTCGCGATCGCACTCGCCGAAGCCGGCTGCGCAGTGGTGCTGCATGGCCTGGCCACCGCTGAGGAAGCGGCGCCCGCGCTCATCGCCTGCGGCGCGGGGGCGGTCTATCACCGCGCGGACCTCGCCGATCACGGCGCCATCGCCGCGCTGATCAGCGCCACGGGCGCGCCGGACATCCTCGTGAACAACGCCGCGACCCGGCATTTCGGCCTGGTCGAGGAGACCGCGCCCCAGGCCTGGGACACCGATCTCGCGGTCAATCTCTCCGCCGCCTTCCACCTGATCCGCCTGTCGCTGCCGGCAATGCGCGCCGCCGGATGGGGTCGGATCATCAACATGAGCTCGATCTACGGGCTGATCGGCGCGACCGGCCGGGTGGGCTATGTCACCACCAAGACGGCGTTGATCGGCCTGACGCGCGCCGTGGCGCTGGAGACGGCAGCGACCGGCATCACCTGCAATGCCCTCTGCCCCGGCAGCACGCTGACGCCGAATATCGAAGGTCGCATCCGTGCTGCGATGGCCAGTTCGGGCGATGATTTCACCGCGGCGGCCACGCGCTTCCTGACTGGCAAACAGCCGAGCGGACGGCTGGTGGAAGCCCGTGCGGTTGGCGCCATGGCGGCGTTCTTGTGCGGCGAGGCCGGGCGAGACATCACCGGCGCCGTCTTGCCGATGGATGGCGGCTGGTCAGCCGCCTGAGCCTTCCCGCTTGCGCCCGCCGCATGGCCTCCGCCAGGATGCCGGGAAAGACGGAGGATACAGGGATGGATGGTCTCGCCCAGCCCGGCATTGCGACCGGCCCGCTGACCCGCGCGGCGCATGCCGCCGGCATGGTCGCCTATCAGGCGGCCGGCGAAAGACGGGCGGCGGAGATCGGCAATCGCGGCCCGCTGCGGTTGACGCCTGAAGGCCGGCTGCACCCCGATATCGTCGCCGCCTATTGGCGCCATGGCTATTACATCTTCGAAGGCGTGATCGACGCCGCGGAAATCGCCGCCCTGCAGGCGGACGCGCAGAACATGCTGGCGCGCGCCCCTGTCGGGCCGGATGCCCAGGTGGATGCACAAGGCCGTCCCGCGCTCGGGTTGGATTATGCCCGCTTTCCCTTTCGCTACACCAAGCCGCTCTCTGATCCCTGGGGCGGGACCACGCTGTTGAATGGTCGGCACCCGGCGCAGATGGCCCAGCCGGTCCCCGATACCGATGCACCGGACCATGTGGTCTTCCTGATGTACGCCATGTGCCAGGCGATGCCATCCGGGCTGCGGCTCTACGGCCACCCGCAGTTGCTGGCGACAGCAGCGACGATCAATGGCGACGACTTCGTCCCCTTCAACGACGCGATCTTCGTCAAGCAGCCAGGCCTCGGTGGCTCCATCGCCTGGCATCAGGATGGCGTTACGCATTGGAACGCCCCCGATTGGGATGAGGGCATCCACGGCTTCAATTTCCAGGTGCAGCTCTACCCGACGACCGTCGGCAATTGCCTCTGGGTCATCCCCGGCTCCCACAAGCTGGGCAAGGCCGACATCAAGGCGATGGTCGCGGCCAATGGCGGCAGCGAGCAGCTGCCCGGCGCGGTGCCGCTGGTCTGCGAGGCCGGCGATGTCACCATGGTGAACCGCCAGGCAGTGCACGGCTCCTTCGCCAATACCTCGCCCGATCTGCGGATTTCACTGACCTTCGGCTTTCACCGCCGGCGCTCCGTACTGGGGCAGAAGGCTGCGCTTTCCATCGTCGATACCGCCGCAGTTTATGACGAACAGCGGATCTTCGAACGCGCCGCGGTGATCCAGGTGGCGATCGATGCCCGGACGCAGGCGCGCCCTGCGGAAGCGGCTTTCCGCTACCAGCCCTTCATCGGGCTCGAAGCCGAGTATCGGTGCACTCCGGCGACGCTGGATCGGGTGATCCGGGACTATAACACCAAGGACCTGGCGATCTGAGGCGCGCCGGGGGCGCCGCTCAGTTGGCGCCCCCGCGTTCTCCGTCGGCGGGCGGAGCCGAGGCCAAGCACTCCACTGCCGGGCGGCAGTGCCCGTGGGACCCATTCAGGCGCCCGGCTCGGGGCTGTGCCTCGCGCCGCTAGAGCATGCTGCGTTGAGGCGGCATCGCCGATGGCGCTGAATCGCGCGTTCCAACACATGCTAGAGCGGGCTGCGTGAACGCATGTGAACGCAGCATGCTCTGATATCAGTCGCGCGCGTCGAAGCGATACACCTTGCTGACGATCTTCCAGCCGGCATCGGTCCGGTTCAGCACCAGATAATCCGTGAAGTAGCGCGGCGGCAATTGGCAGGCGACCTTTACAAAGGCGGTCTCCGGCCCGGACTGGTCGATCAGCAGAATCCGGTCGTCCCGCGCCAAGCCACGCTTGGCCGCGCTCTCTCGCTGGCGCACCGCCTCGAACCATTGCTCACGCGGCACGTCCAGCACATCCCCCTGATGCGCGCAGTACAGATGGCTCACGGGATGGAAGGCGGCGGCCAGCTTGGCGACGTCACCTTCATAAAGCCCGTCGAAATAGGTCTGCACCACCGCTTCGATCTCGGCGATGGCTGAAGCCGCCCCTGGCTTTCCGCTGGCATCCGGCATGGAGGTTCTCCTTTATCTGAATAGCGGCAGGAAGCATGGCATGGCCGCCGCACCCTCGCCATCTGGCGCCATCGCCGCCCGCATGGCAGGAGGCCAGTGGAGGATGCCGTTATGCGATTGCCGCGCCGCGCGCTTGCCCTGTTGCCGCTGCTGGCCAGCCCAGCGGGGGCAGAGAGTTACCCCAGCCGCCCAATCCGGCTGATCGTCCCCTATGCCGCCTCCGGTGGAACGGACCTGCTGGCCCGCGCCCTGGCCGAGGCGCTGCGGACCCAACTGCCGCAACCCGTGGTCGTCGAAAACCGCGCCGGGGGCGCCGGCGTCATCGGCTCGGAAGTCGTGGCGCGGGCGGAACCGGATGGCCACACCCTGCTCGCCGTCGTCTCGACCCATGTCGCGAACAAGTACTTCCTGCCCGCCCTGCCCTACGATCCCGCGCGGGATTTCACGCCCGTGGCGCTCCTCTCGCGCAATACCATGGGTCTCGTCGCCGGCGCGGCGCAGCCCTTCGATGACCTCCGGGGGATGCTCGCGCGGGCGCGGGCGAATCCGGGGAAAATCGGCACCGGCAGCACCGAGAGCCTGTCGCAGTTCATCGGCCAGGAGCTGGCGCGACGGGAAAAGCTGGAGATGCCCGATATCGCCTATCGCTCCGGCGGCCAGTTGATGAACGACATCGTCGCCGGGCACCTACCGGTGGGCTGGACCAGCACCGCCAGCATCATGCCGCATCTGCAGACGGGGAAGGTGAAGGTGCTGGCGGTCTCCACCGCCACGCGCAGCCTGTTCTTCCCGGATGTGGCCACCGCCGAACAGCAGGGCATCGCGGATTTCGACTATGCTGGCTGGGTCGGCCTCTATGGCCCGGCCGGGCTGGGCAAGGCAGTGCAGGAGGCCTGGACGATCGCGCTACAGCGGGCTTTCAATGACCCGAAGCTGCTGGAACGTTTTTCGGCCATGGGGATCGAGCCGGATCTGCGCGACGGCGCCGGGCTTGCGGCCATGGCGCGCCGGGAAGATGCCATCTGGGCGAAGGCCGCCGCTGCCGGCACCATACCAAAACCGCAATAGGGAACTGCATTGCATGGCCGATCCGCGCCTGAAGGCCGCCTTCGCCGCCCGCCGCTTCATCGTAGCACCGGGGATCTACGACATGATCTCCGCCCGCATCGCCGATGCGATGGGCTTTGATTGCCTGTACGTGACGGGTTTCGGCACCGTCGCCTCGCATCTCGGCGTGCCCGATGCCGGCATCGCCACCTTCACCGACATGGTCGGCCGCGTCGGCACCATGGCGCGCGGCTGCGCAACGCCGGTCATCGCCGATGCCGATACCGGCTATGGCGGCCTGCTGAACGTGCGCCATACGGTGCTGGGGTATGAGGCCGCCGGCGTCTCCGGCATCCAGCTGGAAGACCAGGAGATGCCGAAGAAATGCGGCCATACCCCGGGCCGGCGCGTGATCCCGGCGGAGGAGATGGTCCTCAAGATCAAAGTCGCAGTGGAAGCGCGGCGGGACCCGAACATGCTGATCGTCGCCCGCACCGATGCCCGCACCACGCTGGGGCTGGATGAGGCGATCCGCCGCGGGCGGATGTTCGCCGCGGCCGGCGCTGATGTGATCTTCATCGAAAGCCCGGAGACGGAGGCCGAGATGGCCGCCATCGGCAAGGCGATCGACAAGCCGCTGCTGGCCAATATGGTGGAAGGCGGGCGGACGCCGATCCTGCCCGCCAAGCGGCTGGCCGAGCTCGGCTATGCCATGGCGATCTACCCGGGCGCCGGGTTCCTCGCCGCGGCACAGGCGCTGGACCGGGTCTATGCCCATCTGAAGGCAGAGGGCGACAGCCTTGGCATCGGGGAGAGCTACGGCTTCAAGCGGATGACGGAGCTGATGGGCTTCCCGGAGGTCTGGGCCTTCGATGCGAAATGGGCGCAGGAGGAAAAGTGATGTTCGAACAGGTCAAGGCCCTCGTCTTCGACGTCTTCGGCACGGTGGTGGATTGGCGGGAAGGCGTGGCGCGCGAAGCTGCGCCCGTGCTGGCCGAACTCGACCGCCGGGACATCGACCCCCGCGCCTTCGCCGATGCCTGGCGCAAGCGCTACCAGCCGGCGATGGAGGAATGCCGCAGCGGCCGCCGCGCCTGGACCCGGCTCGACGTGTTGCACCGGGAAAACCTGGATGGCGTGCTGCGCGACCACGGTATCGACCCGGCGCTGCTCGGCGCGGCGAAGCTCGATGCGCTGAACAAGGCGTGGCACCGGCTCGATCCCTGGCCGGAAGCGGTGGCGGGGCTGACGCGCCTGAAGCGCCGCTTCATCATTGCACCGCTCTCGAACGGCAATATCGCGCTGATGACCAACATGGCCAAGCGCGCCGGCATCCCCTGGGATGCGATCCTCGGCGCCGAGGTGGTGCAGGCCTACAAGCCGCAGCCCGAGGCCTATTTGCGTACGGCCGAAGTGCTGGGCATCGCCCCGGCTGAGCTCTGCCTGGTGGCCGCGCATAACAATGATCTCGCCGCGGCCCGCCAATGCGGGCTGCAGACCGCCTTCGTCACCCGCGCGGCCGAACATGGCGCGGCGCAGACGACCGATCTGGTGGCAAGCGAGGCCTGGGACGTGGTCGCCGAGGATTTCCAGGATCTGGCGCACCGCCTTGGCGTCTGATGCCACGCCGCCGCCGGGCTTCATCCCGCTGCCCGGCGGGCCGGGGCCAATCTTCAACACCCTGATCGGCCCCTTCTGGGTGAAGCAACTCTCCGAAGACGGCATCGCTTATGGGTTCCGCGTGGAGTTGCGGCACTGCAACCGGATGGAGGCGCTGCATGGCGGCATGCTGGCCGGCTTCGCCGACATCGTGTTGACCAGCGGGTGCAGCCATGTCGCAAGGCTCTCCCGGTTTCTTGCCACCGTCTCCCTGAGTACGGATTTCCTCGCCCCGGCGCGCCTCGGCGCCTGGGTGGAGGCGGTGCCGGACGTGCTGTCCTGCGGCCGCAGCACGCTGTTCGGCCAGGCGCTGGTCACCGCCGATGGCGTCCCGGTCCTGCGCGCCTCCGGCGCCTTCCGCTTCGGCGGTGACCCGGACCCGCGCTTCGACAGGCTGCGCCAACTGTTTGCGGAACAGGGGATCAGCGCCAGGATGCGCGCATGATCCGCTGGGTTGGTCGCCTCATTGCCCTTGTCCTGCTGCTCGCGCCCTCGGTGAACGCCGCCGGGCCGGCCGCGCCCCGGTTTCGCGCCGTGCTGGTGGCGGGGGATGGCTCGCTGGAGGTCTGGGACCGCGGGATCGAGAAGCTGCGTGCCGGGCTGGTCGCCGCCAATGCGCTGGTGCCGGGCCATGTCGCACAGTTCTCGGCACGCGGCGACCGCGCCGCCGAAGGGATCGGCCGGGCCGAATTGGATGCCGTGGTGCTGGCGATCGAGAGCCTGAAGCCCGCCAAGGGCGAGGCCTGCCTCGTTTATCTGACAATGCACGGCACGCTGGACCAAGGGCTCTATTTCCAGGTGAGCGACCGGCACCTGACGCCGGCCATGCTGGATGCGGCGCTGACCGCGGGCTGCGGCGATGCCCCCACTTTCGTCGTCGCCTCCGGCTGCTATTCCGGCGGCTTCGCGGCGGGGCCGATGGCCCGACGCAATCGGGTGATCCTGGCCGCCGCCCAGGCCGACCTGCCGAGCTTCGGCTGCCATACCGATTTCGACGTGACGGTCTTCGATGGCTGCATGCTGTTCGTTCTCTCCTCCGCACCGGCCAACGTCGTGACCTTGAATGCCCGACTTGGCTCCTGCGTCGAAGCGATGGAGATGCGCCACCGCATGCCGCAGAGCCACCCGCAGGCCTGGCTCGGCAGCGCGGTCCCGCGCTTGGTGCCGCGGTTGCTGGTGCCGCGCCAAGGTTAAGCCGGCGGCCCGCCTCTCCCATCGCGACCGGCGCGGCCGCTGGGCTTGGTTGCATCCAGGCAGGCATCGCACACAATGGTGCGCCCCGCCCCCGGCCGGCCTTGCCCCGCCGCCGCCGGCCCGGCATGACGCTCCCTCCCCATCAGGGCCTGCGCCGGATGAGCACGAACCAGCCCCGCCATATCCGCCTGACCTCCCACCCCGAGCCGAGCGCGCATCGCTGGCCGTTGCATTGGGGCGCGGGCAGCGCGGAGGAGCGCGGGCCGGTGATCGGCAGCGTCACCCGCCCGGCCGACCGCAATGTGATCGGCACCCATGGCGGCTCCTATTCCCTGTATCGGGCGCTGGCGGTCTCGGCCGGCACCCTCTCCCCGCTGCAGCGCCCCGACCTGGCCAATACCCACCCGGTGACGCGCATCGGCCCTTTCCCGCAATGGCGGGAGGCGCGGAAAATCGTCTCGCTCGACCCCTGGGGGGCCGATGTCGGGCGCGACTTCGCCCAGGCCATCGGCGAGGGCATCGACATCCGCCCGACCATTGCGATCACCCGTGCCCGGTTGAACATGGCGGAGCTAAACGCGCTGATCAGCGCCGGCGAATTGACGCCGGACGGGCAGGTCTTACATCCGGGCGGCGATGTCTCGGTCACCAAGGCGGCGATCGATCCGGTCTGGTGGCTGCCCGGCATCGCCGAGCGCTTCGGCTGCACCGAGACCTCGTTGCGGCGGACCCTGTTCGAGCAAACCGGCGGGATGTATCCGGAACTTGTCACCCGGCCCGACCTCGCGGTCTTCCTGCCGCCGGTCGGGGGTATCTCGGTCTATATCTTCGGCGAGCCAGCCGCACTCGCGGACCCGCGCATTCCGCTGACCTGCCGGGTGCATGACGAGTGCAATGGCTCGGACGTCTTCGGCTCCGACATCTGCACCTGCCGGCCTTACCTGATCCAAGGCATCGAGGAATCGGTGCGACAGGCGCAGCGAGGCGGTGTCGGACTTGTTGTCTATAATCGCAAGGAGGGCCGGGCGCTGGGCGAGGTGACGAAGTTCCTCGTCTACAATGCCCGCAAGCGCCAGGAAGGCGGCGACCAGGCCGCCACCTATTTCGAGCGCACGGAATGCGTGGCCGGCGTGCAGGATGCGCGCTTCCAGCAGCTGATGCCCGATGTGCTGCATTGGCTCGGCATCACCCGCATCCATCGCCTCGTGTCCATGTCCAACATGAAGCACGACGCGATGGTCGAGCAGGGGATCGAGATCGGCGAGCGGGTGCCGATCCCGCCCGAGCGCATCCCGCCCGATGCGAGCGTCGAGATGGAGGCGAAGAAGGCCGCGGGCTACTTCGCCCCGGACGCCAAAAGCGCCGAGGCGCTGAAGGGCGTGATCGGCCGGCCGCTGAGGGAGATGTGAGTGCGGCCGCCGCGCTGCTGACGCCGGAGGCGGTGCGCGACCGCGCCCAGGCCCTGCTGGCCCTCGGCCTCGATCAGCGGCTTTCGGGCTGGAGCGTGCATCCCGAGCGGCTCGGCGCGACGGCCGATCTGGTGGCTGCCATCACCCGCGAACGCTACCCCGACCTCGCCGTACCCTATCACGCGCGCTGGCGGCATTTTGCGGTGGGCGGGCATGACCGCTGGGCGGCGCTCCGACCGATGCTGCCCACCGACCCCGCCGAGCGGGCGCGCGCCGGCTTCGACGCGGTGATTGTCTCCGTCCTGCTCGATGCCGGAGCCGGCATGGCCTGGCGGTATCGGGAGGCGGCGACCGGGGAGAGCCATGGCCGCTCCGAAGGCCTCGCGGTTGCCTCGCTGGCGATGTTCGCCGCCGGCGCCTTCGCCGCGGATGGGCATGCGCTGCGCGCCGACGGGGCGCGGCTGGCCGGCTTTACCGAGGCCGAGCTGGCCGCGGGGATGCAGGCGGGGCCCGACAATCCGCTGGTGGGGCTGGCCGGGCGGGTGGCGCTGCTGAACCGGCTGGGCGCGGCCCTGCCCCGGCCGGGCGCGCTGTTCGATGACCTCGCCGCCGCGGCGGTCGACGGCACGGTGCCGGCGCGCGCCATCCTGATTGCCGTGCTGCGGCGGCTGGGGCCGATCTGGCCGGGGCGGTTGGCGCTGGAGGGGGTGAACCTCGGCGATTGCTGGCGGCATCCGGGCCTTCGCCGGGCGGATGCGACGACCGGGCTGATCCCCTTCCACAAGCTCTCGCAATGGCTCGCTTATTCCTTGGTGGAGCCGTTGGAGGGGGCGGGGCTGCGGGTGACCGGGCTGGATGCGCTGACGGGGCTGCCGGAATACCGCAATGGCGGCCTGTTCCTCGATATGGGCGTGATCGCCCCGCGCGACCCGGCGGTGCTGGCGCGGACGCATGCGCCGGGTGAGGCGCTGGTGGTGGAATGGCGGGCGCTGACGGTCGCGCTGCTGGACCGGCTGGCGCCGCTGGTGCGGGCGCGGCTGGGCGTTTCCGCCGAGGCCTTCCCGCTGGCCAAGGTGCTGGAAGGCGGCACCTGGTGGGCGGGGCGCCGCCTGGCGGCCGAACGCCGGGCCGATGGCGGACCACCGCTGCGCATCGAGAGCGATGGGACGGTGTTCTGAGCGTCTGGACCAGCGGCGGGGCGCAGGCTACGCATAGCGGTGCGCGGCCCCTGTGGCGGAACGGTAGACGCAGGCGACTCAAAATCGCCCGCCTGTGAGGGCATGGGAGTTCGAGTCTCCCCGGGGGCACCAGCGCGCGGTGGGTTCTTGGGCGCCAGCGGCCGCCCCAGTGGAATGCCGGCTTGTTCGTTTCCTCGAAACGATCCATGCTTTGGAAATCGTTGAGACGAGCGGCGGAT